>Ga0182030_10000513_pt1 | contig 73350 bp, 52 predicted proteins | sample 812S3MmetaG_FD_121299 | JGI IMG/M metagenome (GOLD analysis project Ga0182030, IMG submission 121299) | Permafrost microbial communities from Stordalen Mire, Sweden - 812S3M metaG (Illumina Assembly) | ecosystem: Environmental > Terrestrial > Soil > Wetlands > Permafrost | place: Sweden...
CCGAGAGACGGGACCCCGCGATCGTAGTAGACCGTTGCGCCGCTGCGGAGATAGCCGACAAGGCCCTCCAGATAGCTCACCGCGCCGAACGGACGCACGCCAGCGCTGCCTCCGCCAACCACTGTTGCGGGATAGGCATCCGGTCCGATTACAGCAATCGATTTGATTTTCGTTTTGTCGAGCGGAAGAAGGTTGCCGTCGTTCTTGAGCAGAACCATGCCGGAGCGCGCGGCTTCGAGCGCGACTTCTCCGCCCTTAGCGTTGTAGAGCGGCTGGGACAAATCCGTCTGGTCGCGATCGAGCCAGCCGAAGCGAATCGCGGTGCGCAGGATGCGGCGCACTTTGTCGTCAATCGTGGCTTCGCTGACTTTGCCCGATTTCACAGCCGGTAACAGCGTGGCGCGATTCATGAATTTGCCGGACGGCATTTCGAGATCGAGTCCGCCATTGGCCGCGGCCACGCCGTCGTAGGTCGCATCCCAATCGGACATGATGATGCCTTCGAAACCCCACTCCTTCTTGGCAACATCATTATTGATAACTCCGTTCTGGGTAGCGTGCTGGCCGTTGATCAGGTTGTACGAGTCCATGATGGCGCCGACGTGCCCTTCCTTCACGGCCGCTTCGAAGGTGGGCAGATAGATCTCGCGCATGGTGCGTTCGTCGATGATGGAATCAGCGTCGTGGCGCAGAAATTCCTGGTTGTTGCCCATGTAGTGCTTGATGGTTGCACTCACTCCCTGGCTCTGCATGCCCTTGATGTAAGCGACGGCGGTGCGGGATGAGAGAAATGGATCCTCGCCAAAGTATTCGAAATTTCGTCCGCACAAGGGCGAGCGCGATATGTTGACGCCGGGGCCGAGCATGAAATGGACGCCGCGGGCGCGCGCGTCCTGGCCGATGACTGCGCCCATGCGCTCGGCGAGATCGGGGTCCCAGGTGGCGGCGAGACCGATGCCGCCGAAGGTCGTCGAAGGCCCGTAATTCCTGACGCCAAAGGGGCCGTCGGCCATCTTCAGCGCAGGCAGGCCGACGTGCTTGATCCCGCGAATGTAGAAATCGTCTACGCCTCCGATGAGATCGATTTTCTCTTCGAGCGAAAGTTGTTTCAGCAGAGCGTCGGCGCGGGCTTCAATGGCCGGAGTAGAAGCGGAAGGCGCCTGTGCCCAGGCAAGGAAAGAAACGAGAACAATAAGGACAACAAATTTCAGCTTGCGTGTCATGACAGACCTCGACAGGAATTATGAGTTCATGCTTGGAGAAAAGCCCGCGGCCGAAGCCGCGGGCGTTAGGGGAAGGCTCGCGTTAAAAGTAGAATTTGGCACCGAGCTGCACCACACGAAAACCTCCCGGGCCCGTGTTGGGAGTGCCCGCATTCGTTCCAAAGTTGCTGTTTTTCGCGATGGATAGAGGAGTGGAAGGGTCGTTATACTCCCAAGGTCCGTTCACACTGTAGCCGTAGTTTTGGTTCGTGAAGTTTGGATGGTTGAAAGTGTTGAATGCCTCCAAGCGGAGTTCGAGATAGCGCGCTTCATTGCTTCCGAGGGGAATGCTCTTCATTAATGACATGTCCCAGTTCTGCATTTTGCCGTAACGGAGGGTGTCACGCGTTCCTCGCGCTGGAAAGCCGACTGCGGGAAGAACCGGATTCCCGCTCCGGTCCGCCGAGAAATAGAACGGGATGTTCCCCCACATGTTGGAGCCATCCAGGCTGCCAGACGGGAATGAGTAATTGTTGTTCAAATCCACCGGTGTACCGCTCATAAGCTGGGTTACACCGCTCAACTGGTAGTGGTCGGTGAGGTAGGAAAGCCATTCCGGCCCACCGAAGTGTTTGGCGATGCCGGGCAGTTCGTAGACATAGTTGGCAGCAAAGACGTGAGGCCGGTCCCATGACGCCGCCCGATAGTCGAGCAAGGCATTCACGGGATTCTGCTCGTCCTGGTCTGAACTCGCCGTAACCATCGACTTCGACCACGTGTAAACCGCGCCGAAGGTCAGCCCTTTGCCAAAGCGGCGCTGCAAAGAGACCTGCAGCGAGTTGTAATCGGACGTGCCATCCCAACGGAGGTAGGGGATCTGCCCATAGCCCTTGTAAGGCACCAGATAGGCGTTCGTGTAGGCGGCCCATCCATAAGCGCACCATCCGTTGAAGTCGAGGCCTTCTGCCGCATATTGTGGCTGCAGGTTCGGCTGGACGGCGGGCACGCCTCCACCTGCCCACAACGAACAATTTGGATCCTGGTTGGCCCTTTGGAATGCTGCGCCATAGGGCACGGCGTTGACGTTGCGCGACGTCACCAGGTGACGGGACATGGTGCCAACGTAGGCGATGTCCAGCGTGGTGCCGCGGGCAATCTCCTGCTGGATGCCCAGGCTGAAGCTGTAAACCGTCGGCACTTTGCCGTCCCGGGCGGCTCCCAGAACACCACCATCGCCTTGCACCGGACTTTCGGCCGAAGACGTCGACAAGCCCGGAAGATCGACGATGTTGCCGGCAGCCACGGATGGTGTCTGCACAATCGCTGGGTTATTGAAAACAGTGTTGAAGATCAGGTTGCCTTGGGTGCGATCGTGCATCATTCCGACACCACCACGCAGAATTGTCTTGTGATCGCCAAGCATGTCGAAAGCAAAGCCTAAGCGCGGCTCCGGCATGATTCCGCGGCTATTCCAGCCGCCGTCCGGAATCTGACCACCCTTCACGTACTGCTCGCCGTTCAGCGGGTTCCCGCCATCGGCGTTGATAATGGCGCCAGTCGAAGGATCGATGGTGACCGCGTTCGCCGCGTTATAAGCTGATGGAACAAACAACGCAACCTGGTTGTGGGCATCGACCTGCGGCGGAATCCACGCGAACCGCATGCCGTAATCAACCGTCAGGCGGGGCGTTACTTTCCAAGTGTCCTGGACATAGAACTCCAGTTGGTTGTAGCGGAAGTAGCCGGTCGGACGCGCGGTGGACTGGTCAAAGCTCTGGAAATCTCCCAACAGAGCGCTGGCTAACGGGTCGCCGAGTTGGCACGGCGTTACCGGATTCGTTATCGGGCAAGTGCCTCCGCTGGTGGGACCGTCGTTGAAACTAAACTGGCCATTGACGTTCCCCCAGGCAATCTGGTCCTTGCGGCTGCGCTGGTAGAAAAGGCCAGTCTTGAATGTATGGTTCCGGTGTACCCAGGACAGGTTGTCATTCACGTTGATCGTAGTATTAGCCTGTTTCCAGGGCGTAGCGCCCAGGTACGGACCCTGGAAGTTGACGTTATTCAGACCTCCAAAACTCAAATCCGGTATGGCATCGGTCTGACTCACCGGAAAAAGCAGCGGTATGGTGATGCCGTTCGCAGCACGCGAAATGTTTCCGCCCGCGCCCTGCGCTAGAGAGAGCGTGTGGCTGGGTCCGATCGAAAACTCATTGAGCACGGTCGGCGTGATCGTGCTGACCAAGTTGGCGGAAAAATTCCAGCCGGGGTGCTTCTGCGTGCAACCGCCTTTGAAAGTTGTCCCCGACGCACAAGCAAAGATACCAAAGGGTCCAGGAAACGGCGTGAATGGCGCCGTATCATTCTCGCTATTGTGAATCCATCGCCCATACAGCCGGTTCTTGCTGTTGAGTTGGTAGTCCACGCGGAGGATGTCTTCGCGACGGGGAGCTTCGCCGGAGAGCGACTGCGAGTAGTTGTAGTCCACATTAGTTGAACCGAACCCGGGAACGTTGGGCAGCGGGAAAAGGTTCAACATTGTCTCCATCTGCTGAAACACCGTTTGCTGCGCTGCCGGTAGTTGCGCCGAATCGATCTTGTTATTGGTGATCCCCGGCCCCGCGATGACAATCGCTTGCCCATTGCCGTCAACGCTCTGTGAGAAGTCGCCCTGACGCTCCAGGGCAGTCGGGGTGTAGAACTGCGCGAGGGCAAGGGGAATCAGTTGGCGGTAAAATTCCTGGCTCCAGAAGACGAAGAGCTTGTCCTTCTTGATCGGGCCACCAGCCTGATAGCCGAAGTAGTTGTAGCGGTAGATTTCGGGCTCGTTCGGCTTGTTGTTCGACAATTCACTTTGCTTATTGAAGTATTCGTTGGCATTCAGGCCATCATTGCGGTGGAAGAAGCGGCCGTCGCCATGCCACTGATTGGTGCCGCCCTTGGTGACCAAGGCAATTTGTCCGCCGGCGGCCTTCCCGAACTCCGCCTGGTAGTTCGAGGTCAGGACCTTCACTTCCTCGATCGCATCCAAGTTGATAGTGACATGGGTTCCGCCGTTGTTGCCCGTGTCCACGTTCGACGCGCCGTCAATCGTGAATTCGTGCTGGTTGGCGCGCGTGCCGTTGATGTTGTAGGCATCCAGCCCGCCCGTGGCGGACTGGTGTGCATCGAGCGTCCCCGACATTCCAGGGATGAGCTTCATATAGTCGAGCACGTTGCGGCCGTTGAGAGCGATTGCATTGATCTGCTTCCCGGTGATCACATCGGAACGCTCGCCCGAATCGGACTGCAATTGCACTTGGCCAACGTCCGCAGTGACGCTGACGGAATCGGCTGCTGCTCCAACGGCCAGTACCAGTTCGCCGGCGTCCAGTTTGGCAGCGGCACTCAGCACAAATCCCGAAGACTCCAGCTGCTTGAAACCCGGAGACTCAACTTTGATGGTGTAGGTCCCCGGGTACAGTCCGGGCGCCGAGAACTCACCGCCATCGGACGTGGTCACGGTCCGGGTAAGCCCGTTGGACGGATTGGAAATGGTAACGGTTGCGCCGCTGATCACGGCGCCCGTTGGATCTTTCACAGTGCCGGAGATGGTGCCGGAAGTGACCTGGGCAAGCGCCGTGGATGCGATGAGCGCAATAGCAAAGAGCAACGTGCTGCTGACCAATCGGACAGCTTTGTTTCGGGATGGGCGGTTCATGACGTGGTCTCCTTGGACCTGGGGCGCGACTTGGCGCCTGCTACTTCCTGCCTGCGATCCGCAACTCCGCAGCGGTAACACTGGCATCGCGAGAATCAGCCATCTGCAGGCACACAGAGTCCGGCAGTTCCATGGATGCTTCCGGAGCGACGGATCATTCTAGGTACAAGAGGATTAAATGTCTGCTATGCAGTTGGTTGGGGGTCCACATACTACTTTCGTACAGGCAGTCGGAGGCTATTCCAAAGAGATAATGCCGCGCTGCACCGCGACGGTTGCGGCCTCGGTGCGGTCCTTGACGTTGAGCTTCTCAAGTACGTGGCTCACATGCAGTTTGACCGTGACCTCGGCAATATTCAACGCGGCCGCGATTTCCTTGTTGCCCAGTCCCTTCGCGACCATGCGGAGAACTTCCAGCTCGCGGCTGGTGAGCGAACGATGCGACACGCGCGCCGCTAACAGCGGAGCCACCGCAGGATCGAGGTATCGGCGGTCGGCATACACTTCGCGGATGGCGCGCAGCAACTCCTCGCGGATCGCGCTCTTCAGAATGTAGCCGCGCGCGCCGGCTTGTAAGGAACGGAAGACTTCCTCTTCCCCCGAGTGCGTGGAAAGCATCAGGATGCGGGCCTCGGGAAACTCATGCACGATGGCCGCCGTGGTCTCGGTACCGCTTGTGCCGGGCAGGCGAACATCCATGAGGACGAGGTTGGGGCGATGCTGGCGATAAGCCGTCAGCGCCGTCTCGCTATTGGCCGCCTCCGCTACCACTTCCATGTCCGGCTCCACGTTTAAGGAAGCGGAGAGCCCCATGCGGACCATGAAGTGGTCATCCACGACCAGAATATGTATGGGTTTTGATTTCTGCATCGGAAGTTGCCGGAGGTTCGAAGCGAACCTCTATCGCCATGCGGGTCCCCTGGCCGGGTGCGCTATCAATCCGTAATCGGGAGCCGAGGGACTCCGCACGCTCTTGCAAGTCCAACATACCAAAATGCCCGACCGCGCTTGCTTGGTCGGGATTGAAGCCACAACCATCGTCGCTCACTTTCAGTATGACGCTTTCCCGACCGTACTGCAGCTCAATCTGGACGCGCGAGGCCTGTCCATGCTTCACGGCGTTGGCCACCGCTTCCTGACCGATGCGAAGCAAGTTCATTTCGATTCGGCCGGGCAGGCGAACCGGCGTCCCACTCACGTCGACATGAATTTCCGCCTTGCTTCCGGTCGCCGGCGAGCGCACGATCCCTGCCAACGCCGAAGGCAGGTCACCCTTTTCGAGCAAGTCGCAGCGCAGATCCCACACCGAGCGGCGTGCTTCGACCATGCTATGGCGGCTCATGCTGCGTGCAGCATCGAGCGCGCGAAACGCAACCTGAGGCGCCTGGCGGAAACGGTCCACGGCGAGATCAAGCTGCATAGTGATGGCGGCCAGTTCCTGCTCCAGAGTATCGTGCAGTTCGCGCGCGATGCGGTTGCGTTCTTCCAGCACAGCTCCGTGCTGCAACTTCTGCCGGATGATGGCCATCTGTTCGCGCAGTCGCCGACCCAGCACTACCATTCCCGCCAACACCAGCAGCAGGGCTGCGGTCGTAATTCCGAGCAGCCAGAGCGCATTACGCAGGTTCCACCACGACGCCGCCTTCAGAACCGTTACGTCCTGCGGGGTCCGCAGCAGCACGCGAAATGACTGCGGGATCGACCACAGTCCTCCATTGCGCACCAGGCAGATGCCGGTGATGCGAAGCTCGCTGTTCACCCGCAGCGATGCCAAGCGCGCTGCTAGTTCGCGCGGTTCCAGCATCGCTTCAAAGACCCCGTCACCCTGCTGCAGAAGCAGGCGCAAGCCATTCGGTTGCGGTTCCAAATGCAGCAGCTTTGCGTCCGTCGTAATCAGGGCCCCGTCGTATTGTTCCCAGGGAACGGCCAGGTCGAGTTTGATCGGCTGGGGAGGCGGTGCGTGTCTGACGCGGTGAAATGCGGCGTCCTCTAGCAGCGGCGCCGACTCTCCCACGGCCGGGAATCCTAGAACGTCCACTACATCGCCAATTGCCAGCAGTCCGTTCTGTTGCGTGAGTACACGTAATCCTTGTCCGCCATTCTGCAAGAACAGCGCCTGACCAGGCTGTTGATAGGTAACCATCCCCTGGACCCGGACGCGGTGCTGCGAGCCCTCACCCGGAGAGAAACGCATCAGCGCCGAGAACGGCACTTCCTTCGCCGGCATCTCGACTTTGATGAACCGGAGGTCCGGAACATAAAACAGCACACGGATCAATTGCCTTTGGGTATTGAACAGGCTGCCGCAGACGCCTTCGATCAATACCTCGCTGTCGACCCAGGAGGAAAAGTCCTGTTCGTGCGTGATGGGAGTTCGCACACTGAAGGAACCGCCGCCGGAGGCGACGTTCATCGCCAAAACAGTTTCGGGCCAGGAAGTTCGGTCGATAGAGACTGAGCGCACAATGCCGCGAACCTGCGTCCACTGGCTGTCCTGCTGACCGCCGCTGAGTTCGCTGAAACGGTACGTCCGCGTGTTCGGCAAGGTTCCCTTGCCAACTACCCGCGTCTTTAGTTCGCGAACGACAGGCGCGAACTTTCCCGGCCCGGTGATCCCTTCCAACTCCACCTGATCACCCCAGTGGTGGGCGAACTTGGGAGCTAAACTACCCTCGACGTAAATGCCAGCGGTCGCATCCTGCACGAAGAAGTCAGGGGTGGGTACGTCGTCCGTGATGACTCCTCGAATCCGAACCGGATAGCCCAGAGCAGCTTCTTCGGGACTGAGGCGTCGCACTTGTTCCGCGTTCGTCAGTAACGGAAGCGTCCGTGTTGCGGGTTGCGCCCAAGCCACTGCGACGAACGCCACCAGCGTCAAAACCTTGCCCATAGATCGAAAGAGCGCGAGGACTCCGCTGGGCCCTTGTACGCTTGGCCGGGTTGAGAACCGGTACTTCATGGCGAGTTGCTCCCGGCGTGCCAAGGAGCACGATGAAGACAGAGATTAACAGATTTTGGTTGCATCTTCGTCGCCTTAAGGTCGAAGGTGCTCGGTTTCATTTGGCGGAGGAACCGCACGGGAAAGGCTTCAGGGCTGGGCAGACTCTCTCTTCGGGGGATCGGTTTTCTGATAGACGCGAACGTAATCCACCAACATGCTTTGCGGAGGAACCGCACGGGAAAGGCTTCAGCGCTGGGCAGACTCTCTCTTCGGGGGATCGGTTTTCTGATAGACGCGAACGTAATCCACCAACATGCTTTGCGGAAACACGGTGCTAGAGTCCGGATTCCCAGGCCAATCGCCGCCCACCGCCAGGTTTAGGATTAGAAAGAACGGTTTGTCAAAAACCCATTTCCATCCCGGCTTAAGGTCGGCGCGGGTGCGGCGGACATAAAGATCCTGGTCGACCAGGAAGCTGACAGAATTGGGGTCCCATTCGATGGCGAAGACGTGAAAGTCGTCGGCGAAACGCTGCTTGCCGGTGAGAGTATAGGGCGCTTCAATGCCGGTGCTGCCGACATATCCGGGACCGTGAATGGAGCCGTGGATGATCGCGGGTTCTTTGCCGATGTTCTCCATGATGTCGATTTCGCCACAGGCGGGCCAGCCGACTTTGTCGATGTCGTCACCGAGCATCCAGAAAGCAGGCCACATGCCTTGCCCATGGGGAACTTTGATGCGAGCTTCGAAACGGCCGTAGGTTTGCGAGAATTTGCCGAGGGTCTTGAGACGCGCCGAAGTGTAATTTCTAGTGACGCCGTCAGGGCCCGTGTATTTTTCCGCAGCCGCTTTGATGACCAGGTTGCCATCGTGAACCGAGACGTTGGCGGTGCGATCGGTATAGTATTCAAGCTCCTCGTTGCCCCAACCCTCGCCCCCGGTTTCGAGAACCCATTTGGAACCTTCAACGGCGGATCCGTTGGGGCCGCTGAATTCATCGCTCCAGACCAGCTTCCAGCCAGTGCCCTGCGCAGGAACCGGAGTGGTTTGAGAGGCACAGACTATGGCTAGGCCAATAATGACCACGAAGAGCAGAAAAAGTCGTTTTTGTACGGATTGCATAAAGAACCTCTGCGGCAAGTGAGTTTCGGCGCAACTCGACACTCATGAGTGAACTGCCACATTATTGCAAACAAACCAGGAGAATGCGATGTCGATGGAGAAAACGAGACCGTGCTTGCACCACTTCGGACGCCGTGACCGCGGCGCGGTTCTCCCTGCCACGACGATTAGCGACCAGTGCGTCGATGTCGTCGCAGGTGTTGGATGAAAGGCGGGCCCGCCTCCGCTTTGCCACACGTACACACCGATGCTAAACTGCGCGAATGGCCACTAAGAAAAAAGCTCGAACGAGTGCGACCAAGTCGAAGAAAACTGCCCGCAAGCGCCCAACACCCCTGAAGACTGTGAAACGCCCCAAGAAGCTGGCGAAGAAGAAACCTGTCCCGAAGAGAGTGGCGAAAAAGAAGGCCTCGGGTAAGAAGCAGACCCGGAAGAAAAGCAACCGTCTGAGCGCCATGGTATTCCCACCGGCCGATTCGGGATCGCGTTCGGGCGAACAGTCCGGGGATTTACAGGGATTGTCCCGTCTCGAGGCTGCGGATTCGGAGAGCGTCGACGAGTTGGTCGAGGAAGGGAATGCATTCGAAGCCGACGTCGTTGCTGGCGTCGAAAGCGCTGACAACGCTGACGAGAAGGAAGTTCGCACGCACGAGGTGTCGGAGGACGATGTTCCCGGCGAATATCTGGACAAAGAATAAATAAAAGCTTCCGCGTGCCAATGGAAGCGTCTTGCTGATTTTCCTTCCCTTTCCCGCACTCCTTCAGCAGGCGCGAATCGACCAAAGCATCGACGTTGTTACGAGCTTTCCATCTCGCTGTAACTACCTGACCTTCGGCCTCTGCCCGGGAGACCCTCTGAAAACTTCCGAATTGAGCCTGAGGAGAATCCGAGCCTCGCGTCAAGTCTTCTTAACCTTCGCGGGAGGAGCCAGCGCGACGGCAGCCTCGGTGGTGAGCAGAAGGAACGTGAATGTCTCCTGCAGGTACAGGCGGACGGCGGCATCGGTGTGGCTGAGATAACCGATGGAAACGTCCTGACCGATGTGTAAGTCGAAATCGCCGCCACGGGTGGTCAGCACGAACGCGCCGGCAATGGCGGGCGCCCAGATGATTTGATCTTTAACCAGCCGCTTGACGTGCTCCAACACCGGGTATCCGTGGTCGCTGGTTTCGGCGAGCGCGGTGTAGGCGTCGGCGCCGAGCAGCACCGCATAGGGGCCGTTGACACCGACGAGACGCAACCGGCTCAAGCTCTGGGCAATCGCATACGGGTATTCACGCACGTCGCCGGGAAGCGTCATAATCGGGTTGCTGGTCCCTTGACGGATGCCCCCAATTCCGGCGGCGGCATAGCCCTCGAATATGGCGGCGTCCTCGGCAAATGCGATTTGCCGCGCGGCGTCTTTCGCGGGTTGCCAGTCCGAGTCGTTCGCGCCACGATCGACGTCGTCGATCGCATGGCGATCCAGTTCGAACGGAACACGTAGCTCGACCAGCGCCTTAACCTCGCGCTGCCTCGCGACAATGCCTTTCGCAGGGGCGGTAATCGTGCGCAGGTGGCCGGTGCCGACGGCAGCGAGGCCGGTGCCGGCTGGCCCCTTCAGGTCGACAACGCGACGTCCGGCAAGGTAGCGCTTGAGTGTGCGCGATGTTTCCTCTTCGATCTGAGCCCATGCCGAATCGGAAATGGGGGCAAGCTCGCGATGGAGATTATTCATGTCGTATGTCTCCTTTTAGAGAACCGATGCCGAGCGAACCGTCGCGCACCGATGGGATGGATGAAGAGGTTTCGGCCGCCGCCGGCGCTGCAGTGGATTCTGCAGCCGCAGGCTGGTCTTCGTTAGTTTGGTCCTCGGTCACGTTCTCCAGAAACGTCGCCGACGGCACGAAGAACAGATTTCCGGTGACGGCGCGGCTGAAGTCGAGCAGCCGGTCATAGTTGCCCGGTGGACGCCCGACGAACATGTTCTCGAGCATCTGCTCGATCGTGCGGGGCGAACGGCTATAGCCGATGAAATAGGTGCCAAATTCACCGTGCGCGGGCCGGCCAAAGGGCATGTTGTCGCGCAGGATTTTGATCTCTTTTCCGTCCTCGACGATGGTAGTCAGCGCGCTGTGCGCGGACGTTGGCTTGACGGAGTCGTCTAATTCGATGTCGGAAAGCTTGGTGCGGCCGATGATGCGTTCCTGAGCTTCGGTGGAGAGCGCATTCCATGCCTCAAGATCGTGAAGGTATTTCTGCACGATGACATAGCTGCCGCCGGCGAACGCAGCATCCTCATCGCCGATGAGCACGGCATCGATCGCTGCCGCGCCTCTCGGGTTCTCCGTCCCGTCGACGAAACCCATGAGATCGCGGTCGTCGAAGTAACGGAAGCCGTGGACTTCGTCCACCGGCGAAACCGCATTTCCGATACGCGCCATAAATTGAGTGGCAAGCTCGAAGCATAGATCCATGCGCTTGGCGCGGATGTGGAACAGCAAGTCTCCCGGTGTGGAAACAGCATGGCGCGCCCCGGAGCGAATCTCCCGGAAGGGGTGCAGCTCTGCCGGTCGTGGCGTCCCAAAGACGCGGTCCCACGCCTCGGACCCGAATCCGAGGACGCAGGAAAGTCCTCCTTCCAGGTCGCGAAATTCCACCGCGCGCACCAGCGCGGCAAGGTCTCCGCAGAACGAGCGCACGATAGCGCGATTCTCAGAGCCCGGATTGAGCGTCGCGACCAGGAAGATGGCGGCGCGAGTAAGCGGCGCAGCTACTGCCTGCGTCAAGGCAGGCGACATACCTCCCGCTTCGGGCGCGCTCGTTAGGTCGGGATGGGGACCGGTCTTCATCAAAGTGTCGTCCCGGGGTGCGCGGATTTCGCCCTCCGAAATGCTACGCTCGCCTCGTACGTGAAAGTTCGCCCTGCAAGCTTACCATCGGCTGCGTCTCTAGGCGGCAGACAGCGTCGGTCAAGCTGCTTTGGAATTGCCGTCGGATTTCTCCATGTGTCCACCAAGTTGATACTGCATCGCGGATAAGAACTGGCTGGCGAAGTCGGCCTCGTACCAGAGTTCTTAGCTGGCGCGCGCTAAGCCGTCTAGTTCCCGCACTGCATTTGCGTCAATCTTCAACTCTGCTGCCGCCACATTCTCTTCGAGATGTTTGACTTTGGAAGTCCCCGGGATCGGCAGCATGACTGGAGATCGAGCCAGCAGCCACGCGAGGGCCACCTGTGAAGGAGTAGCTTTCCATTGCGCGGCTATACGGCCGATGGGACCGTCTGGGCCGGAAACGCGTCCGGCGGCCAGGGGGAACCATGGAATAAAACCCAATTTTTCTTTTTCGCAATATTCCAGAACGTCTTCCGATCCGCGGTCGGTGATGCTGTAACGATTCTGAACGCTGACAATCGGAACAATCGTTCGCGTGTGCTGAATCTGACGCACGCTGACTTCCGATAAAACCGATGTGTTTGATCTTTCCTTGCGCTTGCAAATCTTTCAAAGTGCCGACCTGATCTTCTGCCGGCACTTTCGGATCGATTCGATGCAACTGATAAAGATCAATGCGGTCCAGCCTCAGGCGGCGGAGGCTGCCTTCACAGGCGGCTCTCAGGTGTTCCGGCTTTCCGTTTTCTATCCATTTGTTGGGACCGGGCCGGTCGAAGCCGCCCTTCGTGGCAATGACCAAATCTGCCGGATACGGGTGCAGCGCCTCGGCTATGATCTCTTCACTCACAGCGGGCCCATAGGAATCCGCGGTATCGATGAAATTGATCCCCAATTCGACAGCGCGCCGCAAAACCCGGATCGCCTCAGCCCGATCTGCAGGCTCGCCCCAAATTCCATCCCCCGTGATTCGCATCGCGCCGTATCCCAAGCGCGTAACGCGAAGATCGTTTCCGATCAAGAATTCCCCAGACCTTTTGGCGGGCGCTTGGTTTCGCTGCCCGGCGAGCTTGTGGTTCTGCATATAATTTCCCCTTCCGCGATAGCCTCAAAATTGACGGATGCCCTTGCTGTTGGAGTAATGCGAGGTAGGCGACGTTGCAAAAAAAGGTATGTCTAGTCACCTCGCCTCCGGCTCGAAACGCTCCGGCCTCATCCTGCGTTTCATCAGCACCGCGATGAGCGCTGGCATCTCGGAAACGTCATCCAGTCCGTCGGGGGCACCGATATTCCGTCGAAATCGCCTCGATCTTACTGACCTGTATGCCTTTTCCAAACCTGTCCGCGACCTTCACATCATCGGCTGCCGTTATTGCATGGCGGCCTGTCCGTATGGCGCGCGCAGCTTCAACTGGCAGGATCCGCGTCCAGCCATTGCAAATGTGTACCCGGACTTTCCGATGCGCACCCAGGGCTAGTGGAGAAATGCAATTTCTGCGCAGAACGGCTGGCGAAGGGTCTCGGCCGGCCTGCGCCGAGAGTTGCGAGGAAAAAGCCATCGTGTTTGGGAACTTCGAGCAGCCCGGTTCCGAAGTGCGCAAACTTCTGCGCTCGCGCTTTGCGGTGCAGCGCGAACCGGAATTGGGCACTTGCCCTGCCGTATATTATATTGTCTAGTCTCCTTATGGTAATACTTGTGAATACGTCTACGGGGAACCGCAAGTACTGGCTAACGACAGAACAAACAAGAAAGACTCCTTCTGTGGAGATGATCCATGACCAATGAACCAACATATCAAGCTACCGCCCCTTCGCAGGGCGAAGCGCTCGCAATCGCTCAAGGCCGCGTAACCGAAGATTGGCTGGCAGTGTGGATCGGCTTGTTCGTATTCGCTCTGTCGCTGGCGTTGCTCAAAGGAATCGACCTGCTGGGATGGGCGGTCACGACTTCGGTGTGGACGGCGCCATCGAAGGCATTGGCTCCCGCTTCAAAGCACTTTGCCAGTCTCTCCGCTCCGCTGTCGCTGCTGGCAACCTATTTTTTTCTGCTCATCGTACTGCTGGTGGCGGCGAAAGCTCTGCGGGCCCATCTTAAACGCTTCGCCGCGGGCTTCACAGCGATATTCGTCGTCAGTTATGCCTGCTGGTTTCTCGGAAGCTGGGCCTACATTGCCGCTACGCCAGACAAGCGTCCGGCTTTGAAAATCGCGTGGTCGCTGAACCTCACCAACGAATCGGGATTCATCATCGCTCTGCTGGCGGGCTTGGTCGTCGGTAATTTCCTTCCAGCCTTGGCCAGGGTGCTGAAAGAGGCAGTCCGCCCGGAGCTTTACATCAAGACCGGCATCGTGATTCTCGGCGGATTTCTGGGGATTGCGGCGCTGGAGCAGCGGCAACTTGCAACCTCGGTCATCTTCCGAGGCGTCTGCGCCATCATCGAGGCCTACCTGATTTACTGGCCGATTGTGTACTTCATCTCGCGGCGCTATTTCCGATTCAGCCGCGAATGGGCCGCTCCGCTGGCTTCCGGCATTTCCATTTGTGGTGTGTCGGCGGCCATCGCAACCGGCAGCGCAATTCGAGCGCGGCCGATTGTACCCATCATGGTGTCGTCGCTGGTCGTGATCTTTTCTGTCATCGAACTGATGGTGCTTCCCTTCGCCGCCCAGCACTACCTATACGGACAGCCGATGGTCGCGGGCGCATGGATGGGGCTTGCCGTTAAGACTGACGGCGCGGCCGTGGCCAGCGGCGCCATCACCGACGCCCTCATTCGTGCCAAAGCGCTGGCGATTTCCGGAGTGGTTTACCAGGCCGGTTGGATCATGGGCGTCAGCGCCACGGTGAAGGTGTTCATCGACGTCTTCATCGGCGTCTGGGCGTTTATTCTCGCCTGGATTTGGTCCGCCAAGATTGAACGCCGCTCGGGAGAGAAAGTCAGAGCTGTCGAGATCTGGCAGCGCTTCCCGAAATTCATTCTGGGTTACGTAGCTACATTTCTGATCGTGCTCGCGATCGGCATCGCCGCTCCGGGTTTGATCCCCAAAGTGAAGGCCTCGATGGCGCAAGCCAATCTGTTTCGCGCCATTTTTTTTCTGATGACCTTCTTCGCCATCGGAGTGCTTTCCAATTTCCGAAAATTGTGGCAAGAGGGCATCGCCAAGTTAGCCGCGGTTTATGTGCTTTGCCTGTTTGGATACATCATCTGGGTCGGCCTGCTGATCTCGTGGCTGTTCTTCCACGGAGTGCTGCCACCGGTATTAAAAGGATAAGTCGAAAGGATAAAGACAAATATGACAGAACCTAGCGTAGCGGAAGAGATCAAGAAGATGGAAGGCGAGTACGAGCCTTTGCTCCCGGTTGAGCGCAAGTTGATTTGGTACACGTTCTCTACGGGAGTCGTGCTGCTGGCAATCTTCGTGCTCATCAGCCGTTGGTTTGTGTAAGGCAGGCTTTGCGGAAGCGGCTCTTGAATCCGTCACAATGGACGCGGTTGTGGTCCGCATTCGATCACACGTTTCCGATCAGCCTACAAGTTGTTCGGCACGATCCGAGGGAGCGTAAAGGTCGCGATTGCCGCTGGTCTGACACGTGGCCGCATTTTATTCCGGACTGTGTACAAAACTGACCACAATGCAATGCTGAGATCAGACATACTCATAACAAATGCCAAACACAGGTGAAAGACGAGAGATAACGAATCGCGTGAATGCGAAGGAAGCGGAAACTGTCCAGCAGTCGAAGGAATTAGTAGCGAGGACAAAACGGTCTTCCGCAATTGCCGACAAGAAGAGCCTGGCACGCCGCAACCAGGAACTGAAGCGTTCATCTCGCGCACCGAAGAGTAGGCCGTGAAGCACGGCTAACGGAGGTTCTGCAAACATGGCCGCGAAAATTGCTCGAGTGGAGAACCGCGTTTTAGCTGATGTGGACGAAACGTGCGTCATCCGCGACGGGAGCATCAATCCCCGCAGCGCCAGCAATGAACCGCAGGTGGGCCGCGTGCAGTTCGACTGTGGGTACCTCTCACCCTACTTCATCACCGATCCCGAACGCATGGAAGTTGCCTTCGAGAACGTCTACGTTCTCATTCACGAAAAGAAAATCAGTTCGAAAAGGGACCTGCTCCCACTCATTGAGCAAGTCACGAAAAGTGGAAAGCCGCTGCTCATAATCGCAGAGGATGTTGGCAGCGAGGCTCTGGCCACTCTGGTTGTAAAAAAACTGCGTGGTCCGTTGCAAGTTGCTGCCGTCAGGGCACCCGGCCTCGGGGATCAGCGTAAGAGTGTGTTGCAGAATATTGCCCGCCTCACCGGTGGCAGCGCCATCACCGAAGGCTTCGACCTTCAGCTGAAGAGCATACAGATGTCGGACCTCGGTTACGCCAGGAAGATCACCGTCGACAAGAACAAGACAGTGATCGAGGTTGGGGTCAAGCACGACTGGCTTTCCTTAGAGGCAAAGCCCTGCGCCCGCGCCAATGCCAACATTTCGTCTGTGCAGTCTTCTCGAACGCATGCTAACCCAGCGCGGACTGCCCTCTTGGCTCCATAACACTCGCATCGCCGCGCCGCATCGACGGAATCGCGCTCAGGCGACTGCCGACTCGGAAGGAGACGCGACGTTGAGCAATCCCACATTGACGAATCCAGCAGCGAGCGACCCCGCAATTCGGAGGATTCGAGCGGCGCATCACCAGGAACTGCGCGACCAGCCCGGCACCGCCATAGCCAAGCGACAGACATACGCCAGGAACAGCCCGCGGCACCATCCGCGAGCTGTGACTTTCATCACACATGCGTGTACCGCTCGTCATCGCTGCGGTGGCCGCGCGCATTGAGACTGACAGGGGAAGGTTTGAGCACGGGAGGACGTTATGATGATGTTATACCGTCTCGTTCGGCTGATCGAGACTCACTCCCAAGCGCTGGCCGCTTGCCTCCTCGATCGAGTCCAGAAATCTGAATTGACCCGGAACTACCAAAACGTCCCCCAGGGAGAACTGGAAGAACGGGTGTATGAGATCTACCGTCACTTGGGTGAGTGGCTGATGGGGAAGGACGAATTGCACCTGGAGCAACGCTATTTGCAGATTGGGGCGCGGCGGGCCTGCCAGCGGGTACCACTGAGCGAGGTAATTTGGGTCATCGTTTTGACGAAGGAAAACCTCTGGGATTTCATCAAGAAGGAATCGGTTTTGGAACGCCCGGTGGAAGTGTTCGGTGAATTGGAAATGCTGCAGTTACTGGAACAGTTCTTTGATCGAGCAATATACTATGCCTCGGTGGGTTACGAGTTGGCAGTTGCCGAACAGGCTCTCAAAGACAGCAGCGCACCCGCCAAGAAGGCATGAAGGAGACTCCAATCCATGTCGTGGGAAATTGAATATGCAGGAAAGGTGCGAGCAGCCGACGAAGCCGTGCGCTGCGTCGAGTCGGGAATGCGGGTATACATCGGGGGGGGATGCGCGGAACCGGAAGCCCTCGTGGAAGCCCTGATGCGGCGCGGCCCTAATCTTCACGACGTGGAAATCGTCCACATGCTGACCATGGGATGCGTTCCCTATGTGGCGCCGGAGATGGAGGGGCACTTCCGGCATAACGCACTGTTTATCGGTGCCAATGTGCGCGACGCCATCAATGAAGGGCGCGCCGACTACACTCCCATCTACCTCAGTGAGATCGAGGGATTGTTTGAGAGTGGCGCCATGCCGATCGATGTCGCGCTCATCGAGGTCTCGCCCCCGGACTCACACGGTTTTTGCAGCTTTGGCGTGGGCGTGGACACCACGCTCACGGCAGCCAAGTGCGCACACTATGTCGTAGCGCAAATCAATGGCAACATGCCGCGAACCTATGGCGACAGCTTCATTCACATGAACGACATCGATGTGGTGGTGGAGTCGTCGCGGCCGCTATGCGCCGTGAAGCCCCCAAAAATCACCGACTTGAACGTCACTATTGCGCGCAATGTGGCGGGCTTGATCGAGGACGGGTCGGTACTGCAGACCGGCATCGGCGGAATTCCCGACGCCGTGCTGCCGTTTCTCATGGATCGCAAGGATCTCGCGGTGCACAGCGAACTAGTGACCGACGGTGTGATACCGCTGATTGAGGCGGGCGTGGTTACGGGTGCGCGCAAGAACTTCAAACCGCGCAAGATCATAGCCGGGTTCGCCTTGGGGACGAAGAAGCTGTTCGACTTCGTGGACAACAATCCGATCTTCGAATTCCATCCCACGTCCTACACCAACGATCCTGGATTCATTGCCCGTAACGACAACATGGTGGCCATCAACTCGGCCCTGCAAATCGACATGACCGGCCAGGTTTGCTCGGACTCGGTCGGAACCCGGTTCTACAGCGGGATTGGCGGGCAGGTGGACTTCCTGCGCGGGTCGTCGCGCTCGAAGGGCGGCAAACCGATCATTGCCATCTCGTCGACCGCCAAGAGTGGCACGATTTCAAGGATTGTCCCCATGCTGAGCCCAGGCGCGGGAGTGGTCACCTCGCGAGGCCTCATCCGCTACGTGGTGACGGAGTATGGCGTCGCTTATCTGCACGGAAAGACTATCCGGCAGCGGGCGCAAGCACTGATTGAGATCGCGCATCCAAAATTCCGCGAGGAACTCTACGACTACTGTGAAAAAACAAAATGGCTGCACCGCCCGCAAGTGCCAGTGAAGCCATCCTTGTAGACTCCGCCAGGCGTGAGAGCTTTTCATCGCTGAGGCGAAGAGAAGGTCTTTTGTGGGGCTTCTCGGCGGTGAACAAGCCTGTTAGGGCTTTCAGGGGTTGACGATTTTTTCCAGCGCGGCCTTGTTGCGGATGATCAGAGTCGCGCCCTTCAGTTGCACAAGCTGTTTCCTTCTAAACTGCGAGAACAACCGGCTGACGGTTTCACGGGTCGTGCCGATCATTTCGGCGATTTCCTCATGGGTCAGCGTCAGCTTCACCTGCAAAGGATCGCCATTGCCCGATGCATTCGACCATCCCAGCAGCAGTTTTGCGAAACGCTCGGAAGGCGAGTTGGTGAGTCCGAGGGTGCGAATCCCCTCATACGCCGCGTAGTAATTGCGGCTGAGCTGTTCCGCCACTCGCAGAGCCACTTCTCCATGTTCGCGCAGGAAATGCAGCAAGGCATCCCGGGTAATGAAATTTGCCTGGCCCGGTTCGATCATCTCGGCGGTCACTTCGTAAGGCCGGTTGGAAATGGTGGCGCTGAGCCCCAGAACGTCGCCCGCTTCGGAGATCTTGGTGATGACCGTTCTGCCCCCCGCCGATGACGTTGAAAGCTTCGCTTTCCCCGTGCAAAGCACAAACACTCCACGTGGCTGCTGCCCCTCGATAAACAGCATCGCAGATTTTGGGTAGACGGCGGTGGATCGAATTTCATTCAACTTCTGCACCGCGGCCGGCGGCAGATTGCAGAATAAATGCTCTTCCCGGGTCGGGCAGGTAAGGCAGTTGTCGAGGATGTTTAGCCCATAGGGCGCGCGCATTCGGGACCGCCTTCCGCAAAAATTGTATCACTGATCGCACCGTGATCAGGATCACGAAAAGCCGTGACTGCAAACATTGGTCCCCAGCGCCCTCTGCGGCCACAATCTGAAGCACGGGGGTCTAGGGACGCTGTGTTTGAAGAGCGGGAACAAGGAGGGTGATAACACCATGGAAGAAGCGCTTCGGTTTCGAGTGGTCGCCTGGTGGGCTTCTGGCCGGACTGGCATTGCAAAGTCCGTTTCCGCTCCCAATGCTATCCATTTCAGTTCGCCGTCCGCTCTTGGCGGTGTGGAAGGCAGGTGGACGCCTGAGGACTTGCTGCTCTGCGCGATCGCCAGTTGCTATACCACTACCTTTCGGGCAGTCGCGGAAAATTCAAAATTTGAGTACACCGATTTGCAGGTGGAAGTGGAAGGCGGTATAAGCCGGGCTGAGACCGGCTACAACTTCGGCGAAGTGCTCATTCACGCGAATCTGACGATTCCACAATCAGCAGATCAGGCACGGGCCCTCAAGCTCTTGCACAAAGCCGAGGGGTTATGCCTGATATCCCGCGCGCTCTCGGTCGAAAAACGCTTCGAGCCACACGTGCAAATGGCTGAACCACGAGTGGAAGTTGGCCACGCCCTGTCGGCTTCCAACCACAGAAACGGCTATTGATCGAATACGGAGGCAGAATGATTGCCGCCTGTGCCAGATCCGCTGCATGACTTAGATGTGGTGGAGTCCGGATCACTCCATATCAGTTACGCTCTCCAGCAAACGAACTCTGCAGTTCTCCACCGCTCACGGAGTAAACTTAGTGGTCAGGGCTGCATGTCCGGCGTATGGAACCGGTGCGCTCACACCCCACTCGGCCCGGAGTGACGCAGCAATTGAATAATAAGGAGCTTTTATGAGTTCGATCAAGATTGGCGACTTGGGACGCCCTATTAATAAAGAAGAGAAACCGATGTCAACAGAGAGATATGGCCTGGACGCAATGTTCGCTCCAGCCTCGGTGGCCGTCATCGGCGCGAGCAGTCGTCCTGGTACGGTCGGCCGAACCGTCCTGGAGAACCTGCTGCAAGGCGGGTTTCAAGGGAAGGTGTATCCCATCAACGCCAAGAATCCGGAAGTGCTGGGCCAGAAGGCCTACCCGAGCATTCGCGACATCTCTGGACCGGTGGATTTGGTGGTAGTTTGCACCCCGGCAGCGACCGTCCCGGAACTCATTGGAGAGTGCGTGGATGCGGGCACAAAGTCCGTGGTAGTGATTTCCGCAGGATTCAGGGAACTCGGCGCGGAAGGTATCGCCCTCGAAAAGCAGATTCAAGAGAAGTTGCGGCGCAGTTCCCTGCGCTTGGTCGGCCCCAACTGCCTGGGCATTATGAACCCGATAATCGGGTTAAACGCCACTTTCGCCAAAGCTGCGCCGAAGGCCGGCACGGTCGCGTTCCTGGGTCAAAGCGGAGCGCTGTTGACCGCGATCCTCGACTGGAGCCAGCGGGAAGAAGTGGGATTCAGCGCGATTGTTTCCACCGGTTCGATGCTGGATGTTGGCTGGGGCGATTTGATCTACCACTTTGGCGATGACTCGCACACCAAGAGCATTCTGATTTATATGGAATCCGTGGGGGATGCGCGGTCATTCATGTCCGCGGCGCGTGAAGTCGCACTCACCAAACCGATCATCGTGATCAAGGCCGGCCGCTCGCAAGCGGCTTCGCGCGCTGCCGCCTCGCACACCGGCGCGCTCACGGGCAGCGACGAAGTGCTGGACGCGGCCTTCCGCCGCTCGGGAGTTTTGCGGGTACTCAACATCGCAGACCTTTTCTATATGGCGGAAGTGCTCGGCAAACAGCCCCGCCCCAAGGGTCCGCGGCTTACGATCGTGACCAATGCGGGCGGCCCTGCGGTCCTGGCAACCGACTCGCTGGTGGCCAATGACGGAGAACTGGCCGAGCTTTCTCCAGAGATCCTGCAAAACCTGAACGAGTTTCTCCCTGCTCCGTGGAGTCACAACAATCCCATCGATGTTCTCGGTGATGCGGATTCGGAACGCTATGCTAAAACGCTCGAAATTGCCTCGAAAGACCCCAACAGCGACGGGCTCCTGGTCGTCCTTACACCGCAGGGGATGACCGACCCTACGCAGATTGCAGAGGGTTTGAAGCCCTACGCCAAGCAATATGACAAGCCGGTGCTTGCCAGTTGGATGGGAGGAAACGCGGTTGCAGCCGGCGAAGCGATCCTGAATTCGGCGGGCATTCCAACCTTTCCTTTTCCCGACACAGCGGCGCGGGCCTTCACCTACATGTGGCGCTACACCTACAATCTGCGCGGATTGTACGAAACTCCCACACTAGGGGACCAGTCGGAAATCGGAAACGCATCGCGCAATCAGGTCGACCAGATCATTCAGAATTCGCGTAAGCAGGGCCGTGTTCTGCTCACCGAGTTCGAATCGAAGCAAGTGTTGTCGCTTTACGGCATCCCGACGGTGGAAACGCGCGTTGCGGCCAGCGAAGACGAGGCAGCCACGATTGCCTCGAGACTTGGCTTTCCGATTGTGCTGAAGGTCTATTCCGAAACCATCACGCACAAGACGGATGTTGGCGGAGTCAAGCTGAACTTGCGCGATGAAGCGGCGGTCCGCTTTGCTTATCGCGCCATCGAATCTTCGGTGGCGGAGAAAGTTGGCGCCGACCAATTCTCCGGCGTCACGGTGCAGCCGATGGTGAAGCTAGATGGCTACGAATTAATCCTCGGCAGCAGCGTGGACCCGCAGTTTGGGCCTGTCATCCTGTTTGGTTCCGGGGGCCAACTGGTCGAGGTCTATCGCGATCGCGCCCTGGCGCTTCCGCCACTCAACACGACGTTGGCGCAAAGAATGATGGAGCAAACGAAAGTCTTCAAGGCACTGAAGGGAGTTCGTGGACGGAAGCCAATCAACATGGCGGCACTCGAAAACCTATTAGTCCGCTTCAGTCAGCTCGTGGTCGAACAGCGGTGGATTTCGGAAGTTGACATCAATCCTCTGCTGGCTTCGCCCGACCATTTGCTGGCCCTCGATGCCAGAGTCGTGTTGCACGGCCCTGCCGTAACTCTCGACCAGTTGCCCAAGCCCGCGATCCGTCCTTATCCATTGCAGTACGTCTCGTCCTGGACCATGAAGGATGGGAATCAGGTTACGATCCGCCCGATCCGCCCCGAAGACGAACCGCCGATGGTCAAGTTTCACGAGACCCTTTCCGACCGCAGCGTCTATTTGCGCTACTTCTGCACCCTGAGCCTGAGCCGTCGGGTGGCGCATGAGCGTCTGTTGCGCATCTGTTTCGGCGATTACGACCGCGAAATTGCGCTCGTCGCCGAGCGCACTGATCCCGGCACGGGAGAGCGCCAAATCATCGCCGTTGGACGCATAAACAAGCTCCACGGCAAAAACGAAGCGGAAGTCGCAGTGTTGGTTTCAGATCGCTATCAGAATCTGGGCTTGGGAAATGAATTGCTCCAGCGCGTCGTACAGATTGCCCGCGACGAAAAACTGAGCCAGGTATCGGCGGAGATGCTGCCTGACAACCGCGCGATGCAGGTCATCATGAAGCGCGTTGGCTTCCAGGTTCGCACCGGTGAAGATCTAACTTCGATCCGTGCCTACCTGAATCTGTGAGGTTGCGGATCTCTCACAAATTGTCATCCCGAGCGAAGCGAGGGATCTGCATTTTGCGGCGGGTGCAGATCTCTCGCCGCGCTGGATGACAGTATCGAATTGGCAACTACTCCTCTTCTCCTACTTGTGACCTAGGTCACACTCCGCTGTGAGCTATGTTCCCGACAATATCGCCGGCTTCCGGCATTCTGTACATGACCGTTCCTCAGAACAGTCCGCCGGGATCATAGAAAAACTCATAAGGGGATTTCATGAAGCGTAAGTTCAAGACCATGGATGGCAACGAGGCAGTTGCCTATGTCGCGTACCGCCTTAACGAGGTCATCGCCATTTATCCCATCACGCCATCGTCGAACATGGGCGAATGGGCGGATCAATGGATGTCGGAGGAAGTCCCCAACATCTGGGGTTCCGTGCCCCACGTGATCGAAATGCAGAGCGAGGGCGGCGCTGCCGGAGCGGTTCATGGCGCGCTGCAGACCGGAGCCCTGTCCACGACCTTCACGGCGTCGCAGGGCCTGCTGCTCATGATCCCCAACATGAACAAGATCGCGGGCGAACTCACGCCCACGGCTTTTCACGTCAGTGCGCGCACGGTGGCTACCCATGCCCTCTCGATCTTCGGCGACCACTCGGACGTGATGTTCTGCCGAACCACCGGATTCGCGATGCTCTCCTCGAACTCCGTTCAGGAGGCCATGGACCTGGCACTCATCGCTCATGCCGCCACTCTCGAAACCCGCATCCCTTTCCTGCATTTCTTCGACGGTTTCCGCACTTCGCATGAAGTCAACAAGATCGAGTTGCTGACTGAAGACGACATGCGCGCCCTCATCAACATGGATCGTGTCATCGAGCACCGGCAGCGAGCGCTTTCTCCGGACCATCCTGTGCTGCGCGGTACCGCGCAGAACCCCGACGTCTTCTTTCAGGCGCGTGAAGCCGGCAATCTTTTCTATGACGCTGCCCCGGATAAAGTCCAGGCCGTCATGGACAAATTTGCCCAGGTCGTCGGCCGTTCGTATCACCTCTTCGACTACGTGGGAGCGCCCGATGCCGAGCGCGTGATCGTCATGATGGGCTCGGGCGCCGAGACCACTCACGAGACGGTGGATTATCTGAACCGCAGCGGCGAGAAAGTTGGCTTGCTGAAAGTCCGTCTCTACCGCCCGTTCTCCGTCAAGCGATTCCTCGAAGCTCTGCCCGCAACTGTGCGCAAGATTGCCGTCCTCGATCGCACCAAGGAAGCTGGCGCCGGAAGAGAGCCGCTCTATCTTGACGTGGTCAACGGCCTTCAGGAAGGGATCAAGCTAGGCTACGGCAAGCTGAAGGCTGCGCCGGATACGATCGGCGGACGTTACGGCCTCTCGTCGAAAGAATTCACGCCCGCCATGGTCAAAGCCGTTTATGACAACCTGGCGAAGCCCGATCCGAAAGACCACTTCACCGTCGGCATTCACGACGACGTAAGCCATGCCAGCCTCGATTACGATGCCGATTTTTCCGTCGAGCCCGAGAATGTGGTGCGAGCCATGTTCTACGGCCTCGGTGCCGATGGTACGGTCGGAGCAAATAAGAATTCAATCAAGATCATCGGCGAAAACACCGACAACTACGGGCAGGGCTATTTCGTCTACGACTCCAAGAAGTCCGGCGCGATGACGGTTTCGCACTTGCGTTTCGGCCCGCAGCCGATCCGCTCCAGCTACCTGATTTCGAAAGCCAACTTTGTGGCCTGCCATCAATGGATTTTCCTGGAGCGCTATGACATGCTCAGCGCCCTGGTTCCGGGCAGCGTTTTCCTGCTCAACAGCCCTTTCAATAAGGACGAGGTCTGGGACCATCTGCCCCGCGAAGTCCAGACGCAATTGATCGCCAAGAAGGCGCGGTTCTTCATCATTGACGCCTACGAGGTGGCCCGCGACACCGGCATGGGCTCGCGCATGAACACCATTCTGCAGACCTGTTTCTTCGCCATCTCCAAGGTTCTGCCCCGCGATGAAGCGATCGAAGCCATCCGCGAGTCGATCCGCCACACCTATGGCCGGAAGGGCGAGGAGGTCGTGCAGCAGAACATGCGCGCCGTGGATGAGACCCTGGCCCACCTCCACCAAGTGACCGTGCCTGACAAGGTCACCAGCGACACCGAGCTGCCGCCTGCCTTTTCTCCGCAGGCGCCCCAGTTTGAGCGCGATGTGCTCGGCGTAATCTACGCCGGCCACGGCGACGAAATCCCCGTGAGCGCTTTTCCCGTCGATGGAACCTTCCCCACCGGCACTGCAAAATGGGAAAAGCGCAACATCGCGCTCGAGATTCCCGCATGGGACACGAAGATCTGTATCCAGTGCGGCAAGTGCGCCATGGTCTGCCCACATGCCGTGATCCGCATCAAGGTCTACGACTCAAAGCAACTGGAAGGCGCGCCCGCAACTTTCAAGTCCACCGAGGTGCGCGACAAGGAATGGAAAGGTTTGCAGTACACCATCCAGGTGGCGCCAGAGGACTGCACCGGATGCGGCATCTGTGTCGACATCTGTCCCGCAAAGAACAAGAGTGAGACGCGCCTGAAAGCCATCAACATGGTGCCGCAACCACCGCTACGCGAACCCGAGCGCGACAACTGGGAATTCTTCCTCAAGATTCCCGAGCTCGATCGCCGCAAGATCAAAGTCGGAACGATCCGCCAGCAACAGATTCAGGTGCCCTTGTTTGAGTTCTCCGGAGCCTGTTCCGGATGCGGTGAAACTCCCTACCTGAAGCTGGTTTCGCAGCTCTTCGGCGATCGTATGATCGTCGCCAACGCGACCGGTTGTTCTTCGATCTACGGCGGCAACTTGCCCACCACGCCCTGGTCTAAGAATCTCGACGGCCGCGGGCCAGCCTGGTCGAACTCTTTGTTCGAGGACAATGCCGAGTTCGGCCTGGGTTACAGGCTCTCCATCGACAAACAAACCGAATACGCCCGTGAGTTGGCGAAACGTCTGTCGAGCGCAATCGGAGAAGAGCTCGTTACCGCTTTGCTGACCGCGCCGCAGAAAGACGAAGCCGACATTTTCGAACAGCGGCAACGTGTCGAACTACTGAAAGAAAAGCTGAAGAGTGTAAATTCTCCCGAGGCCAGGCAGTTGCTCGCGGTCGCCGACATGCTGGTGAAGAAAAGCGTTTGGATCGTAGGCGGCGACGGCTGGGCCTACGACATCGGCTACGGCGGCCTGGATCACGTGCTGGCCAGCGGACGCAACGTAAACGTGCTGGTGCTCGACACCGAGGTCTACTCCAATACCGGCGGCCAAGCGTCGAAATCTACGCCGCGAGGAGCAGTCGCCAAGTTCGCGGCGGGAGGCAAACCGGGGCCCAAGAAAGACCTCGGCATGATGGCCATGAGTTACGGCAATGTCTATGTGGCCAGCGTCGCTATGGGCGCGAAAGACGAACACACGCTCAAGGCGTTCCTCGAAGCGGAAGCCTACAACGGTCCCAGCATCATCATTGCCTACTCGCACTGCATCGCGCACGGCATCGACATGACGACGGCCATGTCAGACCAGAAAGTCGCGGTCGACTCCGGTCAGTGGCTGCTCTATCGCTACCATCCCGAGCGCACCCTGGCCGGCGAGAATCCGCTACTGCTCGATTCCCGCACCCCCACGCGTAAGGTCAAAGACTATCTACTGCAGCAGACGCGCTTTAAGATGCTCCAGAAGAGCAACCCTGAACACGCCAAACTTCTGTGGCAGGAAGCGCAGCAGGACGCGGAGACTCGCTATCACATGTACGAGTATCTGGCGCAGCGCAAACCAGAGGCGGTTGCGGCTCCGGCGGAGAAGCGCCCCGATCCTCCAGTGCCAGTTGAAACCGGGAAATAGCGGCTCGCGTTCAGTAGCGACGGACAACATTAACGATACACAATACGAAGAGGGAGCATTCATGGATCTCAGCACGAAGTATCTTGGCATGGACTTGCGCACGCCGCTGGTCGCCTCCGCATCTCCGCTCTCGCAGGAAATCAGCGGCATCCGCAGCCTCGAAGATGCCGGCGCCTCGGCCGTCGTGCTCTATTCCCTATTCGAAGAGCAACTGCGTCAGGAGGCCCTCGAACTGGAACGCGATCTCAATGCCGGAACGGAGAGCTTTGCCGAGTCGCTCACTTACTTTCCCCGTTCCACCGAATTCCACACGGGCCCCGAGGGCTATCTGAATCACATCCGCAAAGCCAAAGAAGCGGTAGACATTCCGATCATTGCCAGCCTCAACGGTGCCACTCTGGGCGGCTGGGGCAAGTTCGCCAAGCAGATCGAGCAAGCCGGAGCCGACGCCATCGAATGCAATATTTATTTCATTCCGACAAACATGGAAGTCTCTGGAACCGAGGCGGAAAAGATCTACACCGATATTCTCCGGGAAGTAAAAATCTCGGTACACATTCCGGTGGCCGCGAAGCTCAGTCCGTTTTTCAGCAATCTGGCGAACATGGCCAAGCGGCTGGACCAGATCGGCACCGATGGCCTGGTGCTGTTCAACCGCTTCTACCAGCCCGACATCGACCTCGATGCCCTGGAAATTAAACCCAACGTGCTGCTCAGCAGCCCGCAGGAGCTACGGCTGCCCCTGACCTGGATTGGCATTCTTTATGGGCGCATCCGCGCAAGCCTCGCAGGCACCAGCGGTGTGCATCGCGCCGAGGACGCAATCAAACTGCTCATGGTCGGCGCTAATGTAACCATGCTGTGCTCGGCTCTATTGCGCCATGGAGTCGGACATCTTCGTAATGTGGAACACGGCATTCAGGAGTGGATGGAAGAGCACGAATATGAATCTGTGCAGCAGATGCAGGGCAGCATGAGCCAGCTTCGCTGCCCCGATCCGGGAGCCTTCGAGCGAGCCCAGTACATGCGAGCCGTCAAGGGCCTGGAGCACGTGCTAGTGACCGGCTAGAGGCGGCCCATCCGCGTGAAGACGCGCCGTTTATGCAGTTGAGGGAGCAGACTTTCCCCCCGCTCCCTCAAAATGCGCTTCGATTTCTTCCAGCGTCTTCCCTTTCGTTTCCGGCAGGAACACTGCGGCAGTGATGAAGTAGATTATGGTGCAGCCGACAAAGCCAAAGAACATGGTCGCGTAACCATACTTGCCGACGGTCGGCAGGAAAATGGCGGCAATGGTCGTCGAAACTGCCTGGTTCAGCAACAGCGCAATACTCATACCATTGGAGCGAATCCGGGTCGGCATCAACTCCGAAAGCGCCAACCAAACGCACACTCCGGGACCAATCGCATAAAACGCCATGAACACGAACAGGCTGATCGCTACCAGCCATCCGTTGTGAGCGTTCGGCACCGGAGTAATCAGCGCATTATCAATCTTCAGCGGGGCCTTGCGTGACGCCTCGAGATTGCTGAACGGATTCGAGAAAAACGCGACCACTTTATTGGCGGGCACACAACTTTCGCGCGTGATCTCAATCGGCTTGGCAGCCGTGTCGTCGGAGCGCGCCACCTTGGTCGCGGCGCGAAAACCTCCGTAAGAATAGATGACGACCAGAGATGTGGGCCGGCTGCCGATCGCTTTGCCAGCGTCTCCGTTCACAGCCAGCAGCGCATCCGCAGCCTTCCCATCGTAAAGCAGCGTGACCTTCTGGTCGGCGCCGACCATGGATTGAACCACGTCCCGTGAGTCCACGCGCAACTTTTCCGTTCGCCGGAATAGAACGCCGGTGCAGAGGAGCGACACGATGATGCCAGCGCTGCCCACCGACAGCAGGAACTTGCGTCCCTTGCGATCAACCAGCAGGACGCCGCCGATGGTCATCAGGAAATTCACGATCGTGAAAATAACGTAGCCCCAGTGCGCCTGGAGATCGGAGAGGCCACTCTGCAAAAGAATATTGGTGTTGTAGCCAATGATGGAGTTGACGCCAGTGGCCTGGTTGCAAGCGAGAATGACGCAAGCCAGGACAAACGGGATGACGTACTTGCGCCGCAAGAGCGATCCCTGAACACTTGCCCCGGTTGAGGTCTTAGCTTTTTCAGAGGCGGCGGCTTGTTCCATTTCCGCAAGCTCAACGTCCGCTTGCTGGTCGGTGCGTGAGCGCAGAAGCGCCGCGTAGGCGGCATCCCGCTTCCCGCGCCGAAATAGCCAGCGCGGGGACTCCGACACCATGAGACTGCCGATCACGAACAAGATGCCTGGTGGCAGCGAAACCCAGAAAATACTGCGCCAAGCCGTATCTTTAAAGGCGAACAGCCTCGCGGGATCGCCCAGCTTCGCCACCTCTTCGACGCGAAAACTGAAGAACATGCCGACGATGGCCGCGGTCACAATGCCAAGTGTCAGCAGCCATTGGAAGATGCCCGTCCCCTTGCCGCGAGTCGATGCCGCCAGGCACTCCGCCAGATACAGCGGCACAACGACGCCGATCAGACCGGCGCTAATGCCCTGCAACAGGCGGCCAAGCACCAACGACTCATAGCCACGCGACAGCGCAATCATGGGAATGCTGAAGACAAACAGCAACCCGCTGAGCATCATCAGAGGCTTGCGCCCCATCCAGTCCGCCAGCAGCCCGGCAAACAAGGTCGAAATCACGCTGCCCAAGAGGACAGCAGCGACGACGATGGAAAGCTGGCCCGCATTCAATCCGGAGGTGGCCTCCAGATAGGGCAAAGCTCCAGCAATGATGCCCACATCCACGCCGTAGAGCAGTCCGCCCAGCCCCGCGACCAGCAGGAGGAAGCGGTTGTAGCCAGCTTTTTCGTCCTTCACCACAATGGCAGCCCTTTCGCCTTTAGGAGCACAGGCCAGTTCATTTCTCTCGACATATCACAACTCGCCCGGCGCTGGATCTTCTTCACCTGGTCGCGATACATGCAGATTCGCTCCGCACGGGGTCACGGCTGCAACAGGCTGCCCAGCGCCTGATAGGCGGCCCCCCAAGTCGGTGCGTCTTCATTCACGACGACCGAAATTGGAATGCGCTCCAGCACCGTTGTGAGTTTGTTCGTGTCACAAAACGACTTGAAGAACGCGCCATCCTGAAGTTTAGGCAAAATTTTTGCCGCGATGCCGCCCGCCACGTAGATGCCGCCCAGAGCGAGAGTCTGCAACGCAAAATTCCCCGTCACCCCGCCAAATACTTCAGTCCAAAAATCCAGCGTCTCCACACAGACCGTGCAAGATTTCGCCAGCCCTCGCTGCGTGATTTCACTGGCTGCGTTGCCCTCCGGAGATTCGAATGATTCGTGGCGCACCGCAGAGTTCAGAAATTCATGAATCCTGCGGAAACCCCGACCAGAAACAATCTCTTCGTTGGAGACATGAGTCAACTCCGCTTTCAGGTGACTAAGAAGCTGAATCTCACGTTCTGTGCGTGGCGCAAAATCCGCTTGCCCTCCTTCGGCCTGCGCTACTTGATACTTGCCACCATCCCAGAAGAGAATAGCTTCTCCCAACCCGGTTCCCGCCGCAATCACGCCAATCGTCCCATGATGCGCGGGAGCTCCTGGATTCAGGGGCACTAAGTCATTCGCAGCCAGCCTCTCCAGACTCAAGGCAGTGGCGGTGAGGTCGTTCAGTAATCGTATGTTTTGCAGTTGCAGCTTCCGGGTCAGCGCCGCGACGTCCAGAATCCAAGGCAGGTTTTCCGCGTGGAGCCGCCCATCGACAACCACCCCTGCCACTCCGAACCCGGCGGCCTCAATTACGGGCGCCTTCCCGTTCTCATCGGCTGCGGTCGCTTGTTTGAGGAAATTTTCGACGAGGTCTTCGAATCCCGCATAGTCCCGCGTAGCGAGACGGCGCTGGAAGACGGGACGAAGCGCAAGTCCTTCTCGCAGGAACAACGCAAGGTTGCATTTTGTGCCGCCAACGTCCCCGGCCAGAATCATTATCGCCCGATCAGTCTGCCGCACAAGTCATCGGACCAGCGCCATACAGGCCGCCAAATGACGAGCGCTCGCAATCATGAAAGAAGGGCAATCTTACCAGAGATGAAGACCAACCATCGAAAGATTAATCGTCAAAAATAAACGTGCGGTCCGTGCCAGGCCTGGGCCCTATGCATCCGCTTCAGGCAACCGCCGCAGCGGCTCGATGAGGTGCAGTCCGCACTCGGTCTTAGCAGTGCCTGGCCAGCGCCCCGCTCTGGGATCTTCTCCCGGATTGATGGCGCGCGTGCAATGCGTGCAACCGATGCTCGGATAGTTCTGATCGTGCAGTGAGTTGTAAGGCACCTCGTGTGCGTAGAGGTAACGCCAAACTTGTTTCGCAGTCCAGTCCGCGATCGGATTCACCTTCACCAGCCCGAATTTCACGTCCCACTCGATTTTGCGGGCGTCCTTGCGGAATGAGGTCTGGTCGCGACGAATGCTGGTAATCCACGCCCCGAGCTCACTCAGCTTGCGGCGGAGCGGCCCTACCTTCCTCAGGTTGCAGCACTGGTCGGGATCGCGCGCCCAAAGCGCCGCACCATGAACCTGCTCCTGCTCTTCTGGCGAGAGCAGCGAAAACACCCTTTCAATTTTGATCTCATATTTTTGCTCGATTCTGTCGATCAGGCGGTACGTCTCCGGAAACAGGAATTCCGTATCAACCGTAAAGACGCGGAAATCCTGACGCACACGCGAAGCCATATCGATAAGCACCATGCCCTCGGCCCCAAACGCTGACGAGATAGCCACTCTATTCCCAAAGGTCTCAAACGCCCAAGCCAGCACGCGCTGCGGACTCCAACTCTCCGCAGTCGATTGCACTTCCGCGATCATGTCTTTCACGCCATCGCCTCCTCATCTGCTCCCGGGCGCGAGAGGACTGTTTTGAAAAATGCCGGCGGAAGGACACTGTCCTTCCCCGGCGACAGGTCGGGCACCACAAGTCTTTCGACCGTGCTGGCGGGATCGACCAAACGTACGACCTCTCCGACGACCAGCAGCGTTGGAGAAGCAAGTTGCGGCGTGCGATGCAGATCCAGCACGGTCGTGCGATGCGTTCGCTGATCCCTGGTGGTGGCGCGCGAGATGACGGCACAAGGTGTCTCGTCGGTCAGTCCGGCAGCGGTCAATCTCCTCGCGATTTCCGGGTAGTTCTGCCCCGGCATGTAAATCACTAGAGTCGCTCCGCTGCCGACAAACTTGCTCCAGTCTGTGTCCGTGGTATGCATCCCTTTGGCTCGATGAGCCGTAATGAACACCAGCGCGTCGGATGCGCGACGATGCGTCAGCGGAATCTGAGCCGCAGCGGCTGCGCCCATCGCTGAAGTCACGCCCGGCACGATCTCGAAAGGAATGCTGTTTCTGCGCAGGGATTCAATCTCTTCGCCCGCGCGTCCGAAAATCAGCGGATCGCCTCCCTTCAGCCGGACAACGCGCAGTCCCGAAGCCGCCAGTGCGACCATCAGACAATTGATCTCCGCTTGCAGGATTTTCTTTTTCCCGCAGCGCTTGCCCACGTTGTAAACCTGAGCAGTCGATGGAATCAGCTTCAGTATTTCCGGCGCGACCAGGTCGTCGTGCAAGACGGCGTCGGCGGTTTGCAGCAGACGAAGCGCCTTTACGGTCAGCAGCTCGGGATCGCCCGGCCCCGCGCCCACCAGATAAACTTTTCCCTTCATGCTCCCTCGCTTTGCGCGCTCATCTCTTCGTGCTCAACTCTGAACTCAACTCTCGTACTCAACACCGGGATCTTGCCCAGCGCTGCTTCGAACGCTTCCCGGCTGGCCAGCGAGTGCAGCAGCTCCGACTTCGTCTCTTTATCGAGCTCACTGGCCAGAATGAGCCGTCGCGTCGCGCCGAGCTGCTCAACCCACTCCGCGTATCCGGGACCGAATTGCCGCTCCATTTGCTGTCGAATTTTCTGCGCAAGGGACGGACTCTGCCCCGTGGTTGAAATCGCGATCTGGAGGTCGCCGCGCCGCACCACTGCCGGATAAAAGAAATCGCAATACTCGGGAACATCCACCACGTTGCACAGCACTCCGCGCCGCTGCGCCTCGCGATAAATGAGTTCGTTCAGGCTGTTTGAATCCGTTGCGACCACCGCGAGAAACTTGCCGTCGAGGTCATTCTCCGAAAAGGTACGCAGGTCCAATTTGATCTTCCCTGCGAGCGCCCATTCGCGGACCTGGCCGCTTGCCTTGGTCGCAACCACGTGGATGCGCGCGCCGGTGTCCATAAGGCCGCCGATCTTGGGCTCGCCGACTTTGCCGGCACCGACGACCAGGCACCGCTTCCCTGCCAGTTTCATAAACATTGGGAACATGCTAGTCACCGTCTCCTCCGGCTGAGTGCGCTAATTTTCCGGTTCCCGTGGCACCGACGCCGATACTGACCGGCGGCAAATCGCGGGCGACAGCGTCCAGCGGTGTGCCCGCCAGAAATGTCCGCAGCTCTGTGTCTGTGTGCCGGGCAAAGAACTGACGCAGATTCTCCTCCGCCTGACGCGTCGTGAGATATTGCCGCAGCAGCCTCTCGATCGCAGCCGGAACCTCAGTCGCAGGGCAGCGATATCCCACCGGGCGCGCCGTTGCCTGGTGCAGACCGAGCGCTCCGCCAACGCAAAAGTAATAAGCATCGACGAGACGTCCGTCGATTTTCAGTTTCTTGCCATCGATGCCAATGTCGGCAATCCAGTGCTGTCCGCAACTGTTCGGGCACCCGGTGACGTGCAGTTTCAAGTGCTGATCGAAGCCCGGCAGGCGTTCCTCCAGTTCTTCCACCAACCAGCGCGAGAAGCTCTTTGTCCCCGTGATCGCCAGCTTGCAGAACTCCGTGCCGCTGCACGCGACCGTGCCGCGCCAGAACGGCGAGCCACCAACGCGCAATCCAATCGCGTCCAGTTCTTTCGCCAGGGCCTCTGCATTCGCTTGGGGAACGTTCACGATGAGCAGGTTCTGCATGTTGGTCGTGCGCAGTTTGCCCGCCGCGAAGCGATCGGCCAGATCGGCGGCGGCGTGCATTTGCTCCGCGGTAATACGTCCGCGGAGCACCGCTGCTCCCACGTAGCAGTAGCCCGGTTGCTTCTGCGGATGAATTCCGACGTGGTCGCGATAAACATCCGCGGGCGGCGATTCCTCGACTGCGGCGTCGAATGCAAATCCAATACGCCGCTGCAGTTCCTCCAGAAAACTTTCCGCCGTCCACCCATGCCGCAGGAAAAGAAATTTCAGACGCGCGCGCTCGCGATGTTCCCGCAACACCTCCGAGTCGCGAAATAGTTCGGCAATCCCTATGATGGCGGGCAGCACCTGATGCCAGCGGACGAACGCGTTCAGTCGCGCCCCCAGGTAGGGTTCGGTGGAGAGCCCTCCGGCAACTCGCAGGGAGAAGCCAACCTCGGGCGACCCGCGCAGCACGCGAGTGGTTGCAGTCAAGCCCACATCGTTGATCTCCGGATATGGGCACCACACGCGGCATCCGGTGATCGAGATCTTGAATTTCCGCGGCAGGTTGTAAAAGTCGCCATTGCCCGCCAGCATTCGCGACGCTTCGAGGGCCAAAGGCGAAGCATCGCAAATCTCGTCCGCATCCACACCTGCGACCGGGCAGCCGGTGACATTGCGCGTAACATCGCCGCAGGCACTGGTCGTATTCAATCCCACTCGCCCGAGAGCTTCGAGCAGATCGGGAAGCGCCTCGATCGTGATCCAGTGCAATTGAATGTTCTGGCGCACGGTGATGTCGGCAATGCCGTGAGCGTAGCGGCGGGTGAGTTCGGCAATGGCGCGCAGCTGTTCGGAGCTCAACAGACCGTTGGGAATCCGGATTCTCACCATGAAGCATTGCAGCGCGCGGCCTTCCCCGCCCTGGCCGCCGGTAACGCCTGCCCCATCCCCCTGCGTGTACACGCCCCACCAGCGGAAATAGGTTCCAAGCCATTCCGACGGAATGGACTCGAATCCCTCACGGGCAAAGCGTCGAATTTCTTCCAGCCCCTCCCATGGGTTCTTGGAGCGCTTGAGGCGCTCGACTCTTTGTGCCTTCGTCTCGGTTGCTGCGTTTGTCATCGCCTGTTTTTCCCCAAAAATAAAAAACCCACCGCCAAATTCATCTGGCGGTGGGTTATAAGTGCCGGTATTAGATTAACTTTTTAAGTCGGCAAGCTCCCCGCGCCAGCGCACACGCATGCGCAACAACAACAGGCGCAGACGCACATGGCGGAAAGGTTCTGCCTCAACATGAATCGAATTCTAGGTTGAATAACTCCCGGGGTCAACAAACTTCGGTACTAACCGGAATCAATATTTTCGATCCCACATATCAGAATTTTCGCGCCGTGCAGTTTGGCGTCCAGTGCCACCGCTGGAGGACCGGTTGCGAGATGAGCAATGATCGTTCGGTAACGATCGTCAGGCCATGATCGTCAACGTCATCATCGTCAGGTCCGGGGTGGGGACGGCTACAGGTTCAGATAATGCTGGGCGGGCACATCGCGCAGCCACAGCGCCGCCGTTTCAGCGGTGATGTCCCTCTGCGGCATGGCCAGCATCTCGTAACCCACCATGAATTTTTTTATGGTCGCCGAGCGCAGCAGAGGCGGATAGAAATGCGCGTGCAGGTGAAACTCCGGATACTCCCCACCATCGGTAGGCCGCTGATGAAAACCCATGGTGTAGGGAAACGAGGTGCGAAATAGATTGTCGTAACGAATCGTGGCCTGCCGCAGCATCTCGGCCAGCGCCGTCCGCTCCTGGTCGTTCAGTTGATCGAGAGCCGACACGCATCTCCGGCTGATGAGCAGCGTCTCAAACGGCCAGACGGCCCAGAAGGGCACGAGCAGCACGAAGTGGTCGTTGGCCGCGATCAGCCGTTCCTGTTTCCCGAGCTCCAGATCGAGATAATCGTGCAGCAGCGTCGTGCCGTGCAATTGCCGGTAGTCCCGAAACGCGGCCAACTCCTTCGCCAGTTCATTGGGCAGAGTTTCGTTAGCCCAGATCTGTCCGTGGGGATGGGGATTGCTGCATCCCATCATGGCTCCGCGATTCTCGAAGATCTGCACCGAGCGTATGTGCGGATCGCTCGCGAGTGCGGAGAACTCGCGCGCCCAGGCATCGACCACGTGCCGCACTTCGCTCACGCTCATGCGGGCCATGGTGAGATCGTGTCGTGGCGAGAAGCAGATCACTCGGCAGCGCCCCGCTTCGCTGCGCGCAACCAGCAACTCCTTTTCCGCAATTTCACCGGCGGGCGTATCGGGCTTCAGCGCCGCAAAATCATTGTCGAAAACAAACGTCTCCGTGTAGGCGGGATTTCTCACTCCTCCGGCGCGGGCATTGCCGGGACAAAGGTAACAGCTTAGATCGTAAGTTGGTGGCGCCTCGAGTAGCGCGCTTTCCACCTGTCCCTGCCATGGCCTCTGCGCGCGATGCGGCGATACCAGCACCCATTCACGGGTCATCGGATTGAAGCGGCGATGCGGTTGCGAGGTAAGCTCAGAGAAGTTCATCGAGTCATTGAATGAAGTGATCGGGCCGTCTAAAGTCAAAGGCCTTTGAACTTCGATTGGCCCGATGACCCGATGGTGAGATCACCCGATCCCTGCATTCAATCCCTTCCGTATCCGTCAGGATGCGCACGATGCCACTGCCACGCGCTTTCCACGATGGATTTCAAATCCGGGAACCTCGGCTGCCAGCCCAGCTCGCGCCGGATCTTTTCCGAGCTGGCGATCAAGACTGCTGGATCGCCCGCGCGGCGCGGCGATTCGATCACCCGAATCGGATGTCCGGTGACTTTCCGCGCCACTTCCACCACCTGCCGCACACTGAAGCCCTGCCCATTGCCGAGGTTATAGAGCAGCGGATCGGAATTCTCGGATGCATTCTCCAGTGCATGAAGCGCCAGCAGGTGTGCGCGCGCCAGATCGCTGACGTGGATGTAATCGCGGACGCAGGTGCCGTCGGGCGTGGGATAGTCCGTGCCAAAAATATTCACGTGCTCCGCTCGGCCGAGTGCGACTTCGAGAATCCGGGGGATCAGATGCGTCTCGGGCTGGTGCGCTTCCCCTTGATCGGGACGGGAGGCGCCGGCGGCATTGAAGTATCGCAGGCTGGCATAGCGCAAGCCGTGAATCTGGTGAAACCATCGGAGCATTCGCTCCACCAGCAGTTTCGATTCGCCGTAGGCATTCGTCGGATGGACAGGATCGTCCTCTTCAATTGGAGTGCGATCGGGATTGCCGAACAGCGCTGCCGTCGAGGAGAAAACGAAACGCTTTACTCCGGCCGCGAGCATCCCTTCGAGCAAAGTCAGCGCATTCGCGGCGTTGTTGCGGAAGAACTGCTCGGGGGCCTTCATCGACTCGCCCGCTTCGATCAGCGCCGCAAAATGCATGACGGCATCTATCGCGCCTGACCGGAGCAACCGGTCAAGGGCACCGCGATCCGCCAAGTCGCCAACTACCAGGTCCGCGTTCTTCGGCACTGCCTGACGATGGCCATGACTCAGGTTGTCGAAGACGACAACCTCGTGTCCGGCCTGCAATAGCTCTTCGGCAACCACGCTGCCGATGTAGCCCGCTCCTCCTGTAACCAGAACTTTCATTCGTTTCGCGCCCAAGTTTCTCCGGTTGCCTCTCCGGGCATCTCTCAGGCGACCTCGCCAACCCCGTCGGCAGCGGTGCAGACGTAAATCTCCGGTTTGCAGCCGGTCGCGCGTTCATAGCCTTCCCCAACCGTCCGCTGGAACGCTTCGACATAACCGGCCTGGACCAGCGCGACGGTGCAACCGCCAAATCCACCTCCCGTCATCCGCGCTCCGTAAACGCCTTCAACTTGCTCGGCGAGTTTCACCATCAAATCGAGTTCCGCGCAACTCACTTCATAGTCGTCGCGCAGGCTGCGATGCGACTCCAGCATCAGCTTCCCGAATGCCTGCAAGTCACCGGCGGAAAGTGCCTCCGCTGCCTGAAGGACACGCGCGTTTTCACCGATCACGTGACGGCAGCGACGCATGACGATCTCCGGCAGTTCGCTCCCATAGGCTTCCAGATCCTCGATCGTGACGTCCCGTAGTGCCCGCGCATTCGGCAGATGCTTCGACAGAATGCGCACGCCCGCTTCGCATTCCGCCCGGCGCTGGTTGTATGCGCCCTGGGCGTGGCTGTGCTTGACCATGGTGTTGCAGATCGCCAGAGCCGCGTCGTCGGGCAGCGGCAGCAGCCGGTATTCGAGAGAGCGGCAATCGAGCAGCAAAGCGCGGCCGCGCTTTCCGTGACTGGCAATAAATTGATCCATGATTCCGCAGCGCGCGCCGACAAACTCGTTTTCCGCCTTCTGGCAGAGCAAGGCGAGCTTGGTTCGATCGATCGGATTGCCCTCAAGCTTAGTTCGGCCGGGATTACCTTGATCGAGCAGGCGATCGGCTAGATCGAGCAGCGCGTAGCCGGCGACGACCTCAATCGAAGCGGAAGAACTCAATCCCGCACCGAGGGGCACGTTGCCATACACCAACAAGTTCGCCCCGCCCAGCTCCTTGCCGGACTGCTCCAACATTTCCGCAACGCCAATCACGTAATCACTCCAGTGCCCGGCGTGCGTAGCTGGCAAATGATCGAGATCGAACTCGACTTGCTCGGAGTAATTCTCGGAACGAATCACGAGCTTGCGGTCAGGGCGTGGAGCAATGAAGACTCGGGTATGGAAACCGATCGCCGCCGGCATGACAAAGCCATCGTTGTAATCGGTGTGTTCCCCAATCAAATTGACTCTTCCCGGTGCCTGGTAAATGCGTGGAGATTCGCCAAAGAGCTGGACGAATTTTTGCTCCAGGGAATGGGCGTGATTTTCGACCGCTAGATTCGTATCAGGCATGAAGATTTGCCGCAAGCTCAGGTTCGCTGAGACAGTTACCATGCAAACCTAAGCGCTTAACCTTGAACCTCGTGTTGTACCGCGCCCACAAGCTGTTGTCAAGAACGCTCTGGATCAAACCGTCGCGGAGGGCGCGCACCAGAACCAACCAGCGCGACGCGCCGTCAGCCAACCCACCTCTTGCGAAATTATCGCAGGCCACCAGCGCGTTTCAAGCTGCCGATCGCCGCGTTGGGATAGTAGTGGCTGAGAATTCGTTGAAAATTGGCGCCTTCCTTCGCCATGGCCGCGGCTCCCGACTGGCAGAGCCCGATGCCGTGTCCCTGGCCGATACCCTTAAGAATAACCTGATCGTTTTCCTTTCGCATCGTGAAGTTGTTGCTCGGAGCGGTACTCCATCCTAGACGGCGGACAATTTTCAAGCGTGCCGGCTCATTGGAGCTGCGCAAGGTAGCAGCGTCGCGAGCGGAAATTCGGCCCTCCCAGCGCGCCGGGTGCTCGCGGCAGTACTTGCAATCGACGGAATAATAAGTATAGCTGCCAGGAGGGAGACCGACTTCGACGGGAGTGCGGGTACGGCCGCTGCAACTGCGCGTGTACATCGCGGCGAAGGGTTGAGATTGCGAGACCATCACCAGGCCGCGCGTGGCGGATGTGGCTTCCACGGCGCCGCCGGACACAGGCGGTTCGCGCAGAAACTGACAGTGCGTGGTATCGCAGAAATCGAAGCCGGAGTGGCGCCCTTTGCCGGCGGCGAAGTAGGAACGCGCGGCAACAGCCTGCGCTTTCAGAGCCTCAAGAGGCGCGCCAGATAAGCCTTCCGCCGCCACTACCGATTCCACGGCAGTTTCCAGATCCATGGTCACGACGGCAACCAGAGCGCCGGAAGCCAGCTTCAGTTCGAGGGTACCGCGGTAGCGGCGCGTGATCTTTCCCGGAATTGCCAGAAGAAAGTCCGCCGGGCCGCCCGTCCGGCCACTGACAGTGAGTTCGGAAGCGTGCACAGCGCGGGTCCCCACTCGAACCATCATTGTCCCGGAAAGGGCGCGGATTTCAGCGGCGTGGACGCCAGAGCTTTTCTCCAGCGCGAACGTTTCCTCCCCTGCATGCACAACGACGGCATTGCCGTCCTCCGCGCTCACGGTGAACTCGCGAGGATGGAACAGGCCGAGCACCCCGATGCGAACGTCGTGGTTCTGAACATCATGGTCTTGAACATCCTGGTCTTGAACATCCTGGATGCGAACGTCCCGTGCCGGCGCAAGCGCATGCGCCAGCGTCAGTGCGCCGATCGCGATCACGAGTTTGATTGGAGGTCTCATTCCCACTCTCATTCGCGCGGCCATTCCTCAGCATCGACCCACGGCTCTAGGCGTCGCAACATTTGTCCCGCCGTTTTGCCGGCTTGCGATCCCGGGACGCCGTGAACACGAACCAGGAGCAGAATCTGCGGCTCGCCGACCGGCGTCAACGCGATGGTGAAGCCGTCGCCGGGAGCGTGCCTAGTGTGCGTGCACGGCGCCGTGCCGGTCTTGGCGAGGGCATCGGAGTGCGGAAGAGCGCGATCGACTTCAGCGCCGGTTCCCTGCTGCGCGGATTGCGCCATTCCGCTGAGTATCAGGCGCACGCCAGGTTGATCGCGACGGCGGACCAGTTCCATGTACGCACGCGCGAGGTTCAGCGGTGAGACTAACCACTGGTCACCGGGGTTGCGACCGCCGAGGCCGGCAAGCGCAGGCCCGAAGATTCCAGGAGCAGGCGGCTCCAGGCCGAAGCGGGTTGCAGTCGGGGTGACGTCCGCGCCAGTCATGCCCGCCGTGAGCACCCGGAAATAGGAGTTGCAGGAGTAGGCAATCGCGGAAGTCAGATTGACGGCGCCGTGGCCGCGAGGACGCCAGCAGCCAGTAGCTGTCCCACGGCAAATGTGGGCTGGGTATTTGAATTCGTGCAACTCACCGTAGGCGAGAGCGGTGAAAGGCTTCAGCAGTGAGCCGAGAGGAATCGGAGTCTCGGGATGGTCCCAGCGCGAAGCGAGCACTGCGCCCGAGCGGGCATCGAGCAGAAGAAACGAAATCTCGTCGCTGGGAAAATCGCGATTCAGCACCTGGCCGGCCGACTGGGCAAACAACGAAGTGGCGGGATCGTTGGCGCTCCCATCCGCGCGCCCATCTCCCACACCTGGGCCGGAACTGTGCGTGCGCGCGCTCGAAGGCAGCAACAGGCACAAGCCCGCCATCAACAGCAGCGCGGTTATTCTTATCTGGACCATTCGTAAGTAACTGTTTCGAGGACCTTATCTCCTTCGACGCGCACCATGATTTTCTCCGCGGAAATGCCGGCTAGGGTAGCGCTCAGGCTAACCATGTTCTCCGAGAAAAATTGCGGTTCCCGTTCCATGCCGGGAACATTGGACGGCTCCAGACTCGGCCGGTCGATCACCCCGACGAAGCGGACGAAGTTCGCCTGCTCACGTTCGTGATTGAAGCCGGCAACGAAAACCGCAGGTTTCATATCCGGCTTGCGGTTGAAGTTCAGAAGCATAGCCTCAAGCAACGCGGGATCGCCGGATATCAGAAGATACTTGCCGTGAACAGCGGTCGCGAGCGGCCACAGGCCATCGAGTTGCGAGTAGCCGGATTTCTGCTGCCACGCAACTCCGTGTCCGCTGGCAGTGAGACTCGGGGCCACAAAGTCGGTCAATGCGGATTGCACCGCAGCCTCGTTCCAGTCCGACGCCGCTGTTAGAACAATCGCGGAGTGAATTCCGATGAAGACTCCCGACTGGTCACGCTCGGTCGATTGCACCTGGAGCGAAGCCAGAATCTGAGTCTTGCCAAGCAACTCCTCCAGAGATGATTTGCTCTGCGTCGTGACGGGGCGCACGACGGCGGCCTGATCAATACGAGTCTCAAGATCGGAGCCGGTCCCGGTTTCTCCCGAGGTCAGTTGCACCTGGGGAGCAACTTCAGAAGCAGGCGCAGGCCCGAGATGCGGTGCCAGAAGCTTTGTTTCAATCAAATCGAAACAAGAGTCGGCGGAGGGATACGCCTTGGCTTCGTAAATGCCCGCGCTTTCTGGAATCAGGCGAATCAGGTCCGCGGCCGCTTCCAATCCTTCGGCGGGAGTCGGCGCCAGCGCAGTCTTTTGGAGCAAGACGCGCTCTTCCCGGTATTGCTTGTCAGAACGGAACAAATCGGAAACCGCAGCCGAGTACTGCTTCATGTCCGTAACGTTCTGCTGCACCCAGTAGGTGCGGAAGTACGGGCTCGGAACAATCTTCTCGAGGTTCATCACCATGCGGAGATCGCCCGCCCGCCCCGCCGAAGCGACCGATTGCGACCACCATTGCTCGGATTCGATGGTGCGGTCTTGCGTGGCGTTTTGGCTTCCTGACATCAATTGCAACGCACCCGCCATAAGATCTTCGCGGGTCGCCAGCAGCAGGTAGTCGCCGGAAACCGCGAACGCCACTTCCTTCTGCGACTCCGGATCGCGCCGAATGTAGAAAGTTACTCCGCCCGCGCTGCGCGGCTCAAACTTCGCTCGCGTTTGCCAGAGCGTAGTCTGCATGGACTTCGCCGACGGCAGGTAGGTCACATAGAGAAACTCCAGGTTCCCGATGTCGTAGAGAGCCAGAGCGCTGCGGGTTCCGGCCACGTGCGAAAGAAAATCCATGCTCGGAGGAAATCCGGCAGACGCTGCGAATTGATCGCTCGCTCCCTTGAGGCGGAGGAACAGACGTGATCGCGAGAACACCTCGTAATTGCTGGTCGTGACCCATTGCTTTTTCTGCGTCGAGGAATTCCAGTCCGCGAGCAACGCGGAGAAGTCCTGCGCCTCCAGGTAGAGAAGCGAGCCGGCGGGAACGTACTTTGAAAGGGGCGGCGCAGGCGGCAGAGCGGCCTGATACGCTGCCCGCCCGATTGCAACACACACCAGAGCAATCCCGAGGAAAATGACGACGCGTTTCATTGCTTCATACCTCCTTGCGCGCTGCCCGCTTTGACGGCTGTGGCTTTCGGTGCGAGTGCGGCGCGAGCCACAAGTCGTGGCCGAACCACGCGATTCTGCTCCAGGGCTTCGTGCAACAGCGGCTGACGGGCAGCATTTTGACGCTGCATCCGCAATTCGGATTTGTCGGCCGCGATCTTGTAGTTGAGTTGCTTGCGAGCCGTGGACGATTTCTCGACGCGGAGCGCGATTTCGAAATAGGAGACGGCATCCGCCAGACGATTGAGGCGCGCCATCGTGTCGCCAATCGCTTCGGCCACCTGCGCTTGCTGCGCGCGGAAAAGCGTCTGGACCGCGGTGGCCGCGAGAACCGGCTCGCTGCCGCTGTCTTCCTCGCCAGCCTCGGAATTGACGATCTGCTCCTCTTCCGCTTCGTCTTCCGCGCCCGCTGTGGAAGACCGTTGGCCGAGGAATTGCTTCTGAAGCAGCGGTTCCAGTATGGCGAGAGCAAATTCGTCGGACCGCGCGTTCGCCGCGGCCTGGAACAGCGGAACGCGCGCTTCGTCCCGGCGCGGAAAATCAATGACGCAGTGGCTGAGCAACTTGATCTTCGTCTGTGCATCCGCCGTGTTCTGCGCGGCGCGGATGCGAGCCTCGTAGAAGTAGAACTTGTCGGCCGCGGTGCCGGAGATGGCTGCGGGATTTCCGGTAAGCAGGTTCAGTTCGCCGCTTCCGAGATCGGAGTGAAGCCGTCCGGCAAGTGCCAGCGCCGCCTTGATCCTAAGATCGTAAGCAGCGTTCGAGCCCGAGGCAATCGACGCCAGAACAGCCTGCGAGGCTGCCACGTCCCGTCCGGCGGCCATTCTAGCCTTGGCCAACCGTAAACGGTAGGAAGCATCCCACGGCGCCGATTTGACCAGGGGATCAAGAAACTCGATGGCTTCCGCGTTGTGGCCGGCTTTCTCCAGGAGCGCGGCGGCGGGATCGAGATTCTCCAAAGGATTCCCGACGACGGCCACCAGGCGGTGAAGCAGATCGAGGGCGCCGGGTGTATCTCCGGAGGCGAGGCGAATCTCGGCGAGTCCAAGAAAGTTGGCGGCGTTGAGCTGGTGCTCGTCGATTTCGCGAGCAAAGACAAATTCGAGAATCTTGCGTGCGGACTGCTTGTCACCAGCCTCGAAAAGCTGGCGAGCGGAGTGGCGGAGAATCGCCGAAGCGGGAACAGTTTGGGGTTCGGCGCGGTACCCGGCGATTTTCTGATCCAGCGTTCCCAGTTGCGCGGCCGCCTGCAGGTCCAGCGGAACCAGCGCTGCCGCCCGTGCGTCGCGCGTTTCTCTGGGCAAAGCGGCGATGGCATCGGCTGCTTGTGCGTACTTTTTTGTGCGGATGAGGTACCCAATCCAGCGCACCTGCCAGGAGTCAATCTCTTCCTGCGCGTTGTCACGTTCAAGCCCCGTGAGCTTGCCAAGCGCATCTTGCTTGGACTCAAGAATGCGCTGATAGATTGGCGCGCGCGCGGCGAGCGGGATCCATGGGGCATCGGCGACATCGGCCAATATCTGCGTGGGGTCGTGTGCCGCCGAGGAAACATCCAGAAGCCATGCCGTAGCGGACAGAGGGTCGCCAACAGCCGCATACGGGGGTTGCAGCAGCGCGTTCGAACGCCAATTGCCGTTCTGGCGAAGATAAGTACGGACAATGGCGTCGGCATCGGGCTTGAGATCGGCGTAGAGGTGGCGCGTGTGAAGTTGATCGCAAGTTCGCCCGAAGTCAGTCCAGAAACTCTCTGGAACATGTCCGCTAGTGAGCTGCCTGGAGAGCACGGCGTAGGCCTGTTTCCACTGCGCCAGAGCAGCGGCACGATCTCCCCGCTTGTAATACGCGACGGCAAGACTGTCATAGACTTCGGGACGATTAGGCGAAAGTTCGAGCGTGTGGTTATAGTCGGCAATCGCTCGTTCGGTATCACCCACACCGGCATAGTAGTCGGCCAGAGTCAGGTATCCCGAGGAAGTCGCGGGGCTCTCCTCCAGCAGGGCGGGCAGGAAATCTTCGGGGTTGCCTTGCTTGGCAGTGCCCAAGTATTCGCCGTAACGCGAGCCGTAATAGAACCATGTATTGCCCGCCAGTTGCTGCTTGCGATCGACAGCCTGGGCCAGCCGTACACCGATCGGCTTGTCGCCGACTACGGCCAGAAAGGCGTTGTTTACGTCCGGAGTAGGCTCGGAGAAATAGAGTCCGACCAGCGCGTTGTAGGCGTTATTCCACACCGGCGGGCGAACTTGTCCGCGAGCCTGCACGACGGAATGCGATAGTTGAGCGCTTCCGTGTGCGACGACGTAGCTGGCGGCTTGCTCACCCGATGCGCCCTGCCAACTCGACGCAATGCGCACAAGTTCCTGCGCCTGACGCGCCAACAGCAATTGGAAGAGGCGCTGCTGCCGGGTCGTGTCCAAGCCGTTTACGGCAAAAACTCTGGAGAGCAGGCGCAATTCGTTCTGTTCGTCGCCAGCGGAACGATAGGCATCGGCGGCGGCGAGCAGAGGCGTGTTGCGATACAAGGGTGGAACCACAGTCTCGTACTGTTCCAGCTTCGATCCAAGGTCGGCAAAGCGGCCGCGTCGCCGCTCTAGTTCGATAAAGGGCCGAGCTTCGCCGTAATCGTTCGGCAGCCCTGCCCGCTGCATCATTAACTCGAAGCGCCAGCGAGATTCTTGCTTGGCCAGCGCGGCGCTTTCGGCTAGAGGAATTGCAAATTTTTCGAGGTCGGCGGCATTCATGCCGTTGCGCTTTGATTCGGCGAAGCTTGCGAAAACCAGCCGCTCCTCCGGAGTGAAATAGGTGTTGACGGTGACTCCCATTTCTTCGAGGATCGCAGCCATGCCGTTGCGGGCAGTCTCGGTGCGAGTTTGGCGCACTCGATCGCGCCACTGGGCGTCAGTAACCGCGGCGATTCCCTGTTTCTCGACTTGCTCCTTCAGCACGGGCAGACTTGAAGACGCGTCCGCCATGGCGCTCTGCATGGCGGTGTAGGCCTGCTCCTGCTGACGCAAGCGAGTCATAATGCGGACGTAGCCTCTTGCGCCAACGTGGTTCTCGGCAACCGCGAGCAAGTCCGGCCCTGCTGTCTTGACCCCGCGCTCGGCAAAGGTGCGAGCGGCGGTCAACATGCCCCAGGATTCGAGACGACGGGCAACCTCGAAGTAGTTAGCCGCGTTTTCCGGACGACCATCGATCAGCGCCGTTTGAAGCGCGGCGACCACTTCTTTTTCTTTTCCCTGCCGCGCGCGAACTGCGGCAACCTTCTCCATCCACTGCGGATCGCGATAGGCGAGTTGATAGACACGTTCGTAATCGGAGGCGGCATCGTCGAAGCGCATCAGGCGCTCTTCGAGTCCGGCGCGCGCTGTATAAAGGTCGGCCCGATCGGGGCGGATGGCAATCGCCTTGGCATAAACATCGATCGCCGCAGGGTAGTTCTCAAGGCTGGTCTGGATGCGTGCCAGCACCGTTGACCAATGGTAGTCGCGCGGCGACTGAGCCACCGTTTTCGCGTAGAAGTCGACGAGCTGCTGTTGGCGCTGGTAGCGCAGCGCGTACAGCGCGGCCTCGGTAACGAGCGTGTCGTCTTCCGGAAAATTGTTAATCAGCTCGATGTACTGATCGACCGCGCCGGTGTAGTCCTTCATGCGGGTGAGCGCGGGAATCAGGCCACGACGCAATACGGCAATCTGGGATTTGCGCGCATCCGCCGGAAGAGGCGCGCTGCGGAAGAGTGCGATTTTGTCTGCGTAAAATTGCTGTAGACCATGGTCGTCGCCCGCTTGGGCGTAAGCGTCGGCCATGGCAGCGAGGTATTCGGCATTGTAAGGAGAGTCTTTCAGAAGCTGGGTGAGCAGATCGCGCGCCTGCTGGAACTCTTTCGCCTCGGTCGATTTGCGGGCAGCCTCATAGGTGAACTGCTTGCTCAGATCCGGATAGGCATCTTTTGCCGCTTGCAACAAAACGGAAATCGCCTGCGGATAATTCTTGGTGCGCCAATAAAAATCGACGGTCGAGCGGACCACTCCGAGAATCTTGGGATTCTCGCGATAAAGCGCGGCGACATTCTTCTCGGCCGATGCGAAGTCCTTCCGCCCTTCGTATAGCCGGATCACGGCGTAGCGAAGCTGGAGGCGAGTCACCGGGTCGGTGGTGAGCGCAGCCTGCCTTTCGAGCGCGTGCTGGCGAACGGTTTCGAGCGATTTCTGTTCCGCCAGATTCTCGATGTCCTGCGCTTCCTCAATCGAGGTTGCGCGGGTGGCGATCGAGTCGAGGAGCCCTTCCATTTCCGACTTGCGGTTCTGAGCTTCCAGCACCTTCACTCGCAGCAGCACGGCAGGCATGGATGGGTTTGGCGATGCGGCGATTTTGGCGGTCGCCTGATCGACCAGGTCGTGGAACTTGGGGCGGCGCGCCAGCGCGAGCAGCCTGAGTTCGGCGGGAGAATCCGGCGATCCGCCAACCGACCCGCGAACGTATTCTTCGATGGCGTGCGCGTAGTCGCGTTGATTCTCGTAGATCGCGCCCGATTCATAGGGATAAAGGTTCGGATCGTGCAAGCGATCTCGTCCCTGGTTCAGGACGCGGAGAGCGTTTTCAAAATCGTAATAGTCCCAGTAGATCGTGGCCGATTCAAGATATCCGCCGGCCTCGCCGGGAGAAACCTGCGGGATGCGCTCCCAATACGGCGCCGCTTGCGCGAACAGTTCGCGGTCGGCATAGATGTCGCCGATGCGCGCCATGAGTTCGGTATCGCGAGGATTCGCCTGCAGCAGATTGTCTTCGATCCTGACCGCGACAGCGGTATTGGCTGGATCGAAATAAGCGAGGGATCGATAGACGGACGACGCAGTGCGCGCAATCTCAGGCTCGGCTGGATATTGGGCAGCGAGCGATTTGAGCACGGGAGCGCTCTCTTCAAAGTGCGACTGCCAAAGGTTGGCACAAGCGATGAAATTGGCAGCGGCGGGATTACTCTCCCAACTGCCCGCATCGGGCGCGTTCTGGCGCAGTGCGCTCAGCTCCGATTCCAGCTTGCCGGTTCGTGAAAGATATTCGAAGAACTCGTTGCGCAGACCTGTCTCCTCAAACCAGTGCTGGCGCAGCAACGCCTCCCATGCGGCCCAGTCAGGGTTTGTGGGCGATTGATACGCAGCGAGAAGATTGCGAACGAAGACCGGATTGTGCGGGAAGCGCTCATGCGCGTACTGGTTCAGCCGCAGGTAAAGCGCGGGGCTGCCATAAACGACATGATAAAAGTATTGTTCCAGTTCGCTGCCCTGAAAGCTTTTTACCGCGTCGCGGGTTAGCTGTTCGAACTCGGCTTCCTTCTTGTGACGCAGGTAGAAGCGCGCCAGCTTGTCGTACCATGATTTGTCCGAGAAGCGGGCCATTGCCCGGCGGTACACTTCTTCCTGCTCCGTACCCAACTGGTTCTGATCGAGAAACACGGCTAGCCGCTCGTAGAGGCCGGGATCGTCGGGATTGCGGTCAATCTCGCGGCGCAGCACGCCCAGCGCCTCTGGGATCTCTTTCCTCTGCACCAGTCGAGCGAGATAACGCTCCAGAACGCGGGCGTATTCCGGCGAGCGAGCCCCAGCCTGGTGGGTGGGCGATGCGCTCGAATTAACCTGGAACGCCTGGCTGACGGGGTGCCGGCGACCAGCATTCTCTGACGACACGCCGGTGTCCTGTTCTTCCCCGCTCTCTTCGTTCTCAGCTTCATTTTCCGCCGCGCCGGATGTAGAGTTCTGAGAATATTTGGCCGTGTAACCGAGCTCTTCTCCTGCCGACCCGATCGGCACGTTCTGCGTCTTAGCGGCAAGTTCCTTCAGCACGGAATCGTAGATGGCGAATTCGCTCGCGCTATCGTCCTTGCGGGAATAGGCATCGGCCATGAGCAAGGCGACGGAAGTGCGCTGCGGCGCATTAGGAAAATTCGCGAGAAACTCGCGGCCATCCTTAATAACAGCATCGCTTTCACCGGCGCTGGCATAGAACTCAAGCATCTTGGAATGAAGTTCGGGCCGACGGGCGGAGCTGGGGAATTTCGCATCGAGCAAGACCAGCAGTTCCGCAGCGCGACTGCGATGGAAATATGGAACCGCGCGCTGTTCTTCCTCCGAGTAGTGCGAAGCCGGATCACTGGAATTCAGTAGCAAAGAAAGGATTCCGTTCAGATAGCCGGGTCCCTGATCCATGGTGGCGATATCGCGATACATCGATAGTTCGCCAGAACCAAAGCGTATGGGCGTCTCTGGGGCCGTAAGCAAGAGATTCGTCAGTCCAGCAATCGCCTGCTCCTGAGCGTCGGGCAGCCCTTTGCTGTTGTAGAGCGCGAAGTAGTAGCGCGCCGACTCGGGATACACATGGATGTCTTCGAGTAGACGCGCGCAAATATACAGCTCCTGCGAAGTCCAGGGTGACTTACTGCTTTCTTTGTGCGCCCGGAAATCGGCAATGGCCTGTTGCGCCACATCGAGCTTGCCCTCCTGCTGGTAGTAATAAAAGAGCCGTGCCGTTGCGTTGAGATCCTCGGGATTAGCGTTGAGCGCGGCGCGAGTCTGGTCGAGAAACTTGCGCAGATTTTCGGTTTCACGCAGCAGGTCGAAATAACTTTTGACCAGTTCCGGATCCCAGAGCGGCTGAAAACTTTGCTCGTAAATCGCCAGGCCTTCGCGCACCGATCCCTGACGGTACTCGACCATCGCTTTTGCCTTCACCGGGAAGATGCGGTCGTTGGGAAATTGCTGGCCGTAGTCGGCGATGAGTTTTCCAGCGGCAGCATACTCCTTCTGAGACACGAGGAACTGCAAAAAACGTGCGTATAGCGCTTGCTCCTGGGGATAGCGAGCGATCCAGGCGCGGTATTGGGCGATGGAAACATCCTTCGGCAGGCCCTGCGCTTGAATGACGCCGAAGATGCGCTCAAACGATTGCCAGGACCGCTGCTCGGCGGGAGCCGTAAGTTTTTCAGCCGCGCTGGGTGGCGCGTTCGCGACCAGCGCGAGAGTCTTGATTTCATCCGCCGGACGCAGGCGGCGATGGTAAAAATCGGCCAGCGCCACCTGGGCGCCGATCTTGTCGGACGATTTCTCGACGTAGGATTTCCAATCGGTCTCGGCCGAAGCAGAATCGAGTTGCTGTTCATCTTCAAGCGCGCGCAAGGAATAAAGCTCGGCGTTCGCGGGCTGAGTCTTGATGAGGTCGGCAAGCGCCGGGCGCGTCTCGCGCGGAGGCCGGCGAAAAAGCACAGCGCCGCCGGGCAGCGACATCATGCGGAAAAAGACCGCTTGCAGCGCGCTGTTGGCCTCGACGTTCCGAATCCACGAGGGCAGCTCGCCAACGGCAGAAATCGTCCACCCGATGGCAGCGACCAGCGCAACCGCTGCGAACAGGCGCGTGCCCCTACGCGATGAATCCGTGCGCTCTAAATTGCTTCGCGATGAATCGTTGTTCGACACATTGTTGTTCGATAGATCGTCGTTTGACAGATCAAGGAAGCACTTCAATCTGCACCTCCTGCGTTCCAATGTTGTGGGCAATATCTTCTGCCGTGACGGTCAGCTTGTATGTGCCGGGGATCGTCTCTCCGGGAATCATCAGATCGCCAGTATTGGCGGCAGCTTTCGCATCCCAGCGGAGTGCGACTGGCGCCGCGCCTTCCAACCGCGCCACCAGTGTGCGCGTGCTCCGCGAAGCGCCGACCTTCAGCCTGATCGTCTGGCCGCGCTGAAAGCGTTTCCGGTCGAGCTTCACCTCGACTACCGGTGGCTTGCTCGCAATCACGAATGTCTTCGACTCGCGATAGGTATGTCCCAGCCGATCGCGCAGGATCAATCTCACCGTGTACGTTCCATCCTGCATGTCGCTGGGAGCGAGAAAGCGAGTCTGCCAGATGTCTTCCGATGAGAGATAGCGAAGCGGCTGCACCAATCCAAACGGAAACAGCGCGATGACCGAGACCATGGATTCATCGGCCTTAACCCGCAGTACGGGATCGCCCGGTCGAATGACGCGAGGCCGCAGCAAGGCACGCGGAACGGCCAGGAATGACGTGTACGGAGTTACAAATTTGTACTGGCGCGCAAGGCGGATGATCTCGTCGATGGTGGCCTGGTCTTCACCGTCGCGCTCGATTTTCTCGAGCAGGGCGTCAACCCGGGCGCGCGCCCAGAGCCGCGGCAGTTGCGAGTGCTCGAACGATTCGCGCGGAAGATTGACCTTGCTGTCCATGGCGAGCGGGGTCCCATCGCGCACGCCGCCAACCTTGAAGCTGACGTTCTCCTGCGGCTTCTGATAGCGTCCGACCCAGGAGGCGAGCGAGCCTGAAAACGTTGCGGCCTGCAGCGGGTAGACACTATCGACAGCAGTTTCCGGTGCGACCGAAAGTTGCAACTGGCCGATGGGGCTGCGGCCGATTTTCGAAAGGAACGAGTTCAGCCTGAAATCCATGGGCTCGGTCGAGAGCACGTGTTCGAGCACTCCATCCTGACGCGCCAACATGCGAAACAACGGCAGGTTGGCATCGTCGCCCACGGCGAGGATGTAAGTGCGCGGGCGCTGGGTCCCCGCGAGTTGCTTCCACGCGGATGCGTACCACGCCGCCAGTTTGCCATTCTGAATAGTTCCGCGGGTGGCGCCGCCGTCGCTCAGGATGACCAGGTACGAATTGCTTGCACCGGGAGCAGCCGCTTGCTGCAGTCCGATTTGGAGCGCCCGTTGGACATCGGTGCCGCCGCGCAGACGGCTGGAGCGGACGAAATCAATCGCATGTTGGACACTAGCCGGATCAGCGGAAGTCAGCGGCAACACCTGCGTCTCGCTATTGAAGAGCACCAGACTGAGACGATCCGCCGGCCGCAGCGTCCGGAGGAGAGTCTCGAAAGCCTGATAGCTGCGCTCCAGCTTTTCCCATTGCATGGAAAGCGATGTGTCGAACAGAACAATGATGGTTTTGGGGGCAGCGTTATTGGACACAGCGGCGGGCATTGAATTCGCATTTCCTGCCGGAGCCGCGCCTTTCCCGAAGCCAATCAGCGCTTCGGCTTCAAAGAAGCCAGGCTCATTCGTGCTGCGGACAGGAGACATCTCCGTTGGAGAAGGCTGGCCGCTGACCGGATTGCGATAGGTCAGAACTTGAAGGCTGTCGGACGCGGCGGGATCGAGATCGTAGGTAACAACGAAGTCTTCCCCGAGATTCACGTTCTGTCCTTCAAAGTGGCCCTCGACAAGGTGCGGCGTGCTGTGATCGAGTTGCAGAGCGAACGTCTTAGCAGGCGCTTGAAAGTTGCGGATGGCATGGGCCGAGTGCAATTCAAAGTTGATGCGAAAATGGCGAGCCGCCTGTGCTGAATATGCGTCGGGACGCAACGGGATGGCAAAATAGGATTTGAGGTTCTCCACCGGAATCGACTCGTGATACTCGATTTCGAGCCGCTTCGTTCCATACGCTGGAATGGGGACGATCCGGGCGCTGAAGACCGAGGTGCGTTTTGCGTCTTCCGCGCCGCGTTCTCCCATCTCCAGCAGACCAGGGTCAATCGCCTGTTGCTTGAGCTGGTTGTAGATTTCCTCGGCGCGCTTGCGTTCAAGAATGACAGCGGGAATGCGCGTTGGCCCGTCCCACGTCGCGAAATCGGAAATGGTGGCTCGGCTGGGAAGCGCGAAGATGTAGTTCCCTTCCTCGATCCCTCCAGTGTGATTGGCGAAGACCTGGCGCACGAAGACGCGAGCGTCCCCGTTGTCAATGCGGACGGTAATTTCCATTTCTTCGAGCGAGAGAATAGCGGCATCTGGCTGCTGCTTGTCGCGGGGAATAAGCACGCCCGCATCTGCAAACAGCATCGTCGAAGTCAACAGCAAAGTCAGGACAGACAGGATTATGTTTTTCATGAGTGCAGCTTCTGTTCTCGGATGCGCACCAGCCCGTTGTCAGTACCGATGTAGATGTAGCCGCCACCCGCCGCGAGCGCGGTCACGTTCAAAGACGGCAATCCTTGATCGATGACAGACCAGCGCCCGGACTGGCGATCATAGAAATACAAACCGTTTCCCAGAGTTCCAGCCAGAACGTAGCCAGGTGTCACCAACATGGCGTTAGGATTCACTTCGAACGAGCCGGAAGCGTTCTCGAACGAATGGAAGTGCCCGGAGCTGTCCAAGCCCAGAATGCCTGCTCCGTATGTTCCGACCATCCATTCGGAGCCAACCGGAACGACGGCCGTAATCCAGTTGTGTTTCAGGTTAGATGTTGCGGTGGTGTAATTCGCCGTCACGTCGCCTTTTTCGAGCACGGAAAGGCCGCCCAGTGTACCGGCAACCAGTTCGTCACCGGACACGCCGAGCGCATACACATGGTTGCTCACCAGACCATGAAAGGCGTACATGCTGCGCGCGCCGCTGGCATCGAGAAAGGTCAAGCCGGCGGGCGTCGCCAGCGCAAGGCCATCGCCATAGGCGGCCACGTCGGTCACGTGGTCGGCGATGAGACCGTCGGCGCGGGTCAGAACCTGCTGTTCGCTGCCGGAACTACCGAAACGAACCAGGCCGTTGGCGGTGGCAACGTCGATCGTGCCGGTTTTCGCATCAAGAAAGATACGGTTGACGCAGAACACATGCTCGTCCTCGACATGGGACGCGCGAGTGTTGTCGAGCGCCAAAACGTCGAGGCCGCGATCGAAATAGCCGACCCAGAGGCGCCCATTCGCGTCCGCTGCCAGCGCGGAAATATTGCGGTCGCTGAGAACGGCCGTGCCCGCCTGCAGCAACTGCACCCATCCGAAGCCACGCGAGTTCATACGATAGAGCCCGTTGCGGGCCACCGCGAAAATGGCATCGCCGGAGGCGAAGAGTTGGCGCACTTCGGATAATTCCGAACTTCTCTCGGAACTTCTTTCCGAAGTCGGCGCAAAGTCGATAGGATGACGTCCTTCGAGCGGAATTGAAATCACGCCCTGATCTTCGGTTCCGACGTAAAGCTGATGGCGCGCCGCAAGCAGTGAGGTGGCCAGCACTCCCGGCGCAAGCACGCGGGAAAACCGTCCGGCGCTGAACACTGCCACGCCGAGTGGGGTGCCGATATACGTTGTGTCTCCGGAAATGGCGAGGGACTCGACCTGCGGATCGGGCAAACCCTGCGCTTCGGAGAAGCTGTCGGTTGCGGCGGCATGAAAGTGGAGAACGCCACGGTCCAGGGTGCCCACCCACAAGTCCGACTCGCTGCCAGCAAGAGCGGTTACATAGACGTTTTTCAACGTGAAATGCAGGGCCGTGATCTTCTTCCCGTCATAGACCAGAACTCCCCGCTTCTTGGTGCCCATCAGCAGATGCCCCGAAGCGTCCGGCAAGATAGCGGTAACCGCACGCACATCGGGGTCGTAAGGGAGAATCTGGCGAAAGGCGCGGCCGTTGAAGGCCAGCAATCCGTCGTTCGCAGTCGCAACAATGAGTTCGGGTTCGCGCGAGTCGGCCAGAACCGCCGGAGCCAGCGCAATGAGCGGCGATCCGGGCAACTCGCGGCCAACCGCATATTGGTGCAGCAGAGCGCCGCCAGGATCGTATTCGAGAAGCCCCGCTGGACCCGCAATATAAAGGCGATCCTGGAACCGGGTTGCCTGGAAGAATACGGCAGGCGACCTGATCGCTTCGAAATCGGCATTGGCTGCTGGGGGAAGCGGCCGCACCGCAAATCGAATCTCATGGGCCGCCTGGACATCCGCGGCCGCCGAATGCAGGGCCCGAGAGGCACGCCAGATGACAAACGCGCCCACCGAAAGAACGAGGAGGAGCGCGGCCGCAACAACCCTGCGGCGTACGGACACCATGGACATCCGCTTCATTGACTCCCCTTTCTCATGGAATCTGCACTATAAACTGCGAATACGATGCAGCAAATAGAAAGCAAGGTACGGACCAAACCGTAATCTCGCCGCAGGAAAGGGTTTTGCGAAAAGGAATGACCGACAGGCTGTGTCTCGTGGTGAACAGCGTATCCACCGAGACACGACGGAAACACGATGAAAGCGAACTGGCTTAATGTCTCGCGGAGTTATTCGCCTTCGCCAAGACATTCCCAGCGTTGCGGCGCAATCGGTTCAGCACAAAAGAAAACGTCCCGGAACTGCCGGGACGTTTGTTTTTTCCTAACTCCAATTCGCGCCGAACTCCGGTCCAAGAGCCTAGCGCGTAACGTTAGCGCGTAACGTTAGCGCGTAACGTCAGTGCGAAACAGCGGCGAACAGTGGCGAGTGCATCAAGGACTGAAATTTCTGGTCGTCGCTCTTGAAGTGAAGCTGCACATTCGAACTGTCGGAATCAACGGTGGTCGCGTCGATGGCCGTCTTTTCGATGGGGCTGGCATTCATCTTCTTGTAAAGCATGCCGGCCTTAACGATCGTGGAAAGCGTAGCCGCCGTCATCGAGTCGGCGGTCAGAACGCTCAGATCGAAATTCACCCCGCTCTGGAAGTTCATGGTGTAGCGAGAAGCCAGGATGCGCTTTTTGAGGGTCTCGTAGTCGGCAACCTTCGCGGCATCGCCCAGCGCCGAGAACATCATGGCCTGGGTTCCCTTCTGGTCGAGGATGCTCCACACGGGCGCACTATCAACAGCGGCCATTTCTTCGGTCATCGTCGGATTGGAATCGAGCGAAGGGCGTTTGCCATCGCGGGTATCGAGCGCGCTTCTCAACGAAGCTTCGGTTCCGAAAGCCAGCGTGTTGTCGTCCATGAAGGTCATCACCAGACCGTTATCCATCGGGTAAATGCTGGCCGTGCCGTATTTGGTGGCCGCGATCTTCTTGAGCTTCAGCTTCTTGAGGACAGCTTTGGCGGAGAACGATCCGGCCGCGACGCCGATGGTTTGAATGCCCTTCTTCTCCGTACGGAAAGAGGCGAAGTTGAGCTGGTCGAGATCGTGCTCGGTATCAATGCCGATGCCCTTCAGTGCGGTTTCGAGTTCCTTCAGGTTGTCGGGCAGGACCTGTTGTTTCAAAGCCATGGCGGTGGGGGAATCCTTGAGCGCCCGGTAGTCGACGCCGATCATTTGCTGAATGTCAGAAGGCACCATGGAACGCGCCGACGATGCAATCGGCATGGCATAGCCAGCCGTTGCACACAGAAGCACAACCGCAAAACACAATTTCTTCATAGAAGTCCTCAGAATGCCGTCCTTAAAGTGAATGTTCCCAGCGGGTCTGCAACGTTTAGATGCAAGGCGCAAACGATACGTTGGTGAACTTGATCTTCTCTAAATTATTCTAGTCCCTAATTCGCAACGCAGGGTCGTAACTAAGGTGCGTCGGCCCGGCATGGTCTTAGAACGTTCGATGCGTAGGAGTTTGCGTGGAAAACGGACAGCTCATCCGGGGAATGCCGCGTTCGCGCGCACGCACATATTTACTACAACGATAGAGCGGCGCCGTTCCCCGGTCTTGTGGAATCATAGGGTTAGGCGGAGCTCCCCGCCAAATCGAGGTCCTCCTCGGCGGACGGAAACACACCTTATTCACCGCCCCAATCAGTAGATTTTGACGCATGGGGCGGAATGGAAGTCTGTAATGACAATCACCTGCTGGATGTGATGAGAAAGGTTTAGGCTCTTCGACTCCGCCGCGACTTCACTCCGTGGAGTCCCTGTTCCGCTCACGATGACAGACTTGGGGAGACTCGCCCCAAAAAGTCTTCACCACGGCTCCGGCCAAGCGACCCTTTATAATAGGAAGATTCGGTTGCGCGTTTTGATCCTTCTGTAGTGTCAGGGGAAGATGTCCACAGATAGCATTGTTGTTCGCGGGGCCCGGGTTCATAACCTCAAGAACATCGATTTTGAGATCGAGCACAACGCTCTGACCGTCGTCACCGGCGTCTCCGGGTCTGGCAAGTCGTCGCTGGCTTTTGACACGATCTATGCCGAGGGGCAGCGGCGCTATGTCGAGTCGCTGTCCGCGTATGCCCGGCAGTTTCTGGAGCGGATTGAGAAGCCCGACGTCGATGTGATCGACGGGATCGCGCCTGCCGTGGCCATCAAGCAAAAGAACTCCACGCGCAATCCGCGCTCTACCGTCGCTACCGCGACCGAGATCTTCGATTACCTGCGCCTGCTTTTTGCGCGCATCGGACGAACTTACTGCCTGCTCTGCGGACAGGAAGTAAAAAAAGATACCGTGGACGAAGTTGTCGAACGGTTGCTCGCTCTGGGCGACGGCACTCGGTTGAATGTGTTCTTTCCGATCCAGACGCACTTGCCGGCTGTGGAAGAGAAGACCGCCAAGAAATCTCGCGCGAAGAAGAAAACGGCCGAGCCGAAGTTGCCCCCGGACCCGATTTCCGACGCGATGCGGGCGCGCCTGTTCGATCTGCGCAAACGCGGTTTCAACCGGCTTTTTCAGAACGGCCAGGTCTTCGAGTTCTCTACCCCGGAATCGCTGCTCGACGTTAATTTTTCCGAACCTGTTTTTGGTTTAGTGGATCGCCTCGCGGTCGCCGCCGACCAGCGTTCGCGGATTGTCGATGCGGTCGAGATCGGCTATCGCGAAGCGGGCGAAGTGATCTTCGAAACTGCTCCGCGGGACGGGAACAGCGAGGCTCCGCAGCGGCTGCGTTTTTCCCAGCGTTTCTAGTGCAAGAACGATGGCCGCCGCTACGAAGAGCCCGAGCCGCGCCTGTTTTCATTCAACAATCCTTATGGCGCCTGCCCGCGTTGCCAGGGATTCGGCAACACCATCGATATCGATCTCGACCTGGTCATTCCCGACAAGGGCAAGACGTTGAATGAGGGCGCGATCGAGCCCTGGACTAAGCCCAAGTACAGACCGTTGTTCACCGAACTCAAGCGCTTTGCGCGCCAGGCAGGAATTCCGCTGGACGTTCCCTGGCATCGACTCGATGCCGAACAGCAGAAGCTGATCGTCGATGGCGACCGCGGATTCGGCGGCGTCCGTGGCTTCTTTCAATATCTGGAGCGCAAGAAGTACAAGCTGCACGTACGCGTCTTTCTCAGCCGCTATCGCGGATACTCGCTGTGCTCCGCTTGTGGAGGGACTCGCCTGCGCGCGGAAGCGCGTCAGGTGAAGATCGATGGCAAGAACATCTGCCAGGTGTGCAGTATGACAGTCGAAGAGGCAGCGCGATTCTTTGGACAACTCACGCTGTCGACTGAGCAAGCTGCGATTGCCGACAAACTTCTTATCGAACTTCGGGAACGGCTGCGGTTTCTCAACGAGGTCGGGCTTGAGTATCTGACGCTTGATCGGCTTGCGTCGACCTTATCGGGCGGCGAAGCGCAGCGCATTCAGCTGGCCACTTCTCTCGGCTCGCGCCTAGTCGGCACATTGTACGTACTTGACGAGCCTTCCATCGGACTGCACAGCCGCGATACGCATCGGCTCATCAAGATCCTGCACGACCTGCGCGACCTCGGAAACACCATTCTCGTGGTCGAGCACGATCCCGACATCATGCGCGCTGCCGACCGCATTCTCGACCTTGGCCCGGGGGCCGGCGAAAATGGCGGGAAAGTTGTCGGCGCGGGCACCTACAACGAAATTATAAAGATGCCGCACTCGCTTACCGGCCGTTACCTGGCCGGCGAACTCCACATACAGATTCCTTCGCGCCGCCGCCAGCCAGGATCGCACAAGCTCGTGATCACCGGCGCGCGGGCACATAACTTGAAGCGCATCGACCTGGAAATTCCGCTCAACCTGCTGGTGGCGATTACCGGAGTCTCGGGCTCGGGAAAATCGTCGCTGCTGCATGACGTCCTCTATCAGGCGCTGGCCACGGCGAAGCGGCAGACGAATGTCGGCACATCCGCCATTTTGTGGGACAGCATTGACGGCGACGAGTTTCTCGACGAGGTCGTGCTCGTCGATCAGTCCCCCATCGGACGCACTCCGCGCTCGAACCCGGTCACCTACATCAAGGCTTTCGATATTATCCGCGAACTATTCGCGTCGCTGCCGGAAGCGCAGAAGCGCGGCTTCCCCGCCGGACATTTTTCTTTCAACGTGCCCGGCGGACGCTGCGAAAACTGCCAAGGGGATGGCACCGTCACGGTCGAGATGCAGTTTCTGGCCGATGTGGAGCTGATCTGCGACGAATGCAAGGGCACGCGCTACAAGCCGCAAGTGCTCGAAATACGTTACAAGGGCAAGAACATTCATGAAGTGCTGGACCTCACCATTCGCGAAGCGCTGAAGTTCTTCGCCGATGTTCCGCGGCTCACGGAAAAATTGCGCGTGCTCGACGAAGTCGGCCTCGGCTACCTGCGACTTGGGCAGTCGGCGACCACGCTCTCCGGGGGCGAAGCACAGCGCATGAAGCTGGCCGCGCATCTGCAGCCTGGCGCGCGCCCGGGCAGCCGCCACACAGAAGGCGGTGACGCGCCCAAACGCAAACGCCGCCTGCTTTACATTTTCGATGAGCCGACTACCGGGCTGCACTTCGACGATGTCAGCAAACTGCTTTCCGCTTTCCGCCGTCTCATTGATGCGGGAGGCTCGATTGTTGTCATCGAGCACAATCTGGAAGTCATCAAGACGGCGGATTGGGTGATCGACCTGGGCCCCGAAGGCGGCGATCGCGGTGGGAACATCGTCGGCTTCGGGCCACCGGAAGCCATCGCGGAGCTGAACAATTCTTACACTGGACAGTACCTGAAGCGGGTTTTGGACGGGAATGGCGTGACCACGGTGAGCGGTAGAATAGAACCGATCCCATGAGGGGCGGCATATTCCACGCATGAACCGTCTCATCACCAAAGCGATCCTGCTAATCGTTACCGTGCTCGGCGGCTGCGCGTGCGTCTTCGCGCAAACCCATACCACCGTTCGCCACCACAAGGAACTGGTCGAAGACCAGCCGCCGGAAATCGCGCAGGCGGAAGATGCCATCCAGAAAAACGATTTCAGCGGCGCGGAAACGCTGCTGAAGAAGGCCATCGATAAAGACCCCAAGAACTATCAGGCGTGGTTCGATCTCGGGTTTGTACTCAATCGCCTGGGCCGCACTGACGACTCTATCCACGCCTACCGGCAGTCGGTCGCCGCCAAGCCCGATGTGTTCGAGACGAACCTGAACTTGGGATTGATGCTGGTCCGCATCAACAGCCCCGAGGCCGAGCGTTATCTGCGCGCTGCCACGACGCTCAAACCAACTGCTCATGTCGAAGAAGGGCAGGCCCGCGCCTGTCTGGCACTCGCGCACCTGCTGGAGAATACAAATCCGGGAGGCGCGCTGCAGGCTTACCGCAAAGCCTCCGAGCTCACGCCGAAGGATCCCGAACCGCATCTCTCCGCCGGTCTGCTGCACGAACGGCAAAAAGAATTCTCCGACGCCGAGGCCGAATACAAACAAGTCCTGGCGCTCGATCCGCACAGCACAGAAGCCGCGATCGGGCTCACCAACATCTACATGAAGTCGGGGCGCCTCGGCGATGCCGAGCCCCTGCTGCGCCGGCTGGCCGCCGAGCGCCCCAATGATGCCGGCATTCATCTCCAACTGGGCCGCGTCCTCGCGGCGCAGAGCAAGAAGGACGATGCTATCGCGGAAATCCAGACGGCGCTGAATCTCGCCCCCGGCGATTCCGACGCGCAGCGCGATCTCGCCGACCTGCTGGTGCAATCCAACAAATTCCCGGACGCTGAAAAAATCTATCGCGACCTGCTTTCAACGCATCCTAATGACGCCGACCTTCATGAACTTCTCGGCGAGGCGCTGCTCAAAGAACGTAAGTTTCCGGACGCTCAGCAGGAATTCATGACGGCCGTGAAGATCAAACCCGACCTTGGCGTCGCCTATGGCAGTCTGGCCATCGCCGCCAATGAGAATCAGAATTATGCGCTCACCGTCAGGGCCCTCGAAGCCCGCGCCAAACTCATACCCGAAAACCCCATCAGCTACTTTCTGCGAGCGACCGCCCTCGACCACCTGAAGGACTACAAGCAAGCCGACCAGTACTATCATCTCTTCCTCGATGCGGCCAATGGCAAGTATCCTGATGAGGAGTGGAAAGCTCGACATCGCCTGGTCTGGATCGAATCCAAGAAGCATTGACTGCCATGCGCCGACTTGCCTTTACCGTGCTTCTCCTCGCACTCGCCTCTGCCTACGGCGCTGCCAAGGATGAGACCGTCGACGAACTCAAGGCACGCTTCGGGAGCGCGCGGCCCGAGGAACGCGCCGAACTCGCCATCCGGATCGCACAGGGTCAGCTTCGCAATGCCGACAAACTGTACAGCGACGGCCAGGCCGACCAGGCCCGCGCCGCCGTGGATGACATCGTTGCCTACTCTGAGAAAGCTCGCGACGACGCCGTGCAAACTAAGAAGCACCTCAAGAATGTCGAGATCGATGTCCGAAAAATGGCGGAGAAGCTGCGTGACATTAAGCGCACCCTCGTTTTTGACGATCAGCCGCCCGTCGAACAGGCCGTCCGCCACCTCGAAGACATACGCACCACGCTGCTCAAGGAAATGTTCGCCAAGCAAGACAAGAGGGAGAAGAAATGAAGACGGGCATCCATTGGCGTTGGCGCATCGTGCTCGGCCTGGGACTGCTGACCGCGCTCCCAGTCTTCCTGCCAGGCGGTTCGCCGCTTTCGGCCCAGCGCCGCCGCGATCCGCTCAATCCACTGGAAATCGACCAGCTTCGCGACGCCATGCTCGACCCCGACGAGCGCTTAAAGCTCTACGTGAAGTTTTCCCGGGATCGCATGACAAAACTTGAGCAAATGCGCAGCGATCCCAAAACGACCGAGCGCCCCCGCCAGACCCATGACATGCTCGAGGATTTCCTCGCCGTCTACGACGAACTCAATGACAACATCGACATGTACGTCGGGCGCAAGGACGACATCCGCAAGGTGCTGAAAGTTGTCATCGAAGCCGACACCGAATTTCAGTCCAAACTACGCGCCCTCAAGAATTCCGCAAACACCAATGCCGCCGAAGCGAAGCAGTACGAATTCCTGCTGACCGACGCCCTCGACACGGTCGATTCCAGTGCCGACGATCACCGCAAAACGGTCGCCGAAGTCGAGGAGTACATGAAGAAGAAAAAGAAGAAATAGGGCTACTCCGTCCGCGGCAAGGTTCTTTACCGCAGGGGGCACAGGGGAACACAGAGGAAAGCGGAGGGTTCCCCTGTGTATCTCTGTGCTCCCCGTGGTCAGCTTTTTTGCCTTTCGGCGATCTCAGTTGGGAAGGTGGGCCGTGCTACTCTTCCTCCAAGGTGTCCCCAAAGCTCAGCGAGATATTTCACGACGCCTATGGCGAACTGCGGCCGCACACGCCCGCGCCGCCCATGCATGTTCGCTTCTATGCGTTCGTCTCCATCAATAACACCATCCGGCTGCGTCAGGGAGAGCTCTACATCCGCATCTCCGACCTGCTGGAAGGCGCGCCCGATGCCGTTCTGCATTCGATCGCGCACATCCTGCTCGCCAAGCTCTATCGTCAGCCGGTCGATCGCACCCACAGCGCTCGTTATCGCCGTTATGTCGCCAGCCACGACATTACTGCCAAAGCACGGCTTGTCCGCCAGATGCGCGGACGCAAGCACATACGCTCCGCCCGTGGCCACCATTACCATCTGGAAGAAATCTTCGACGACCTCAACCGCCGCTTCTTCCACGGACTCCTGGGGCGTCCGCAACTTACCTGGAGCCAGAACCACGCTCGCAGCAGCCTCGGCCACTACGATCCCGCTCACAACGCAATCGTCATCAGCCGCGTCTTCGACCACCCGCGCGTGCCGCGATATGCGGTCGAATACATCCTCTACCACGAAATGCTCCACTTGAAGCATCCGGTCAAACTCCGGGGGAGCCGGAGATGCGTGCATTCGAAGGAATTCCTAGCCGAAGAGGGTCTGTTCCCTGAACTCGCCCAGGCGAAGAAGTTCCTGCGGATCATCTGACAGCGGAGGGAGATTCTGACCGAAGAAGGCTTGATGGGGCGCCCGCGCGGAGTAGTGAAGGAGTCCCGACGGCCTAGAGCACACTACCGAGGCGTGCCCTTGAAGCATACTCGACCAGATGAGACGTGAGGTCTGTGTGCCGCGCGAGAAACGCATCCACGATCTGCTCGACCTGCTCCGGGTGATGGGCATGCCAATGGCCGAGGCCGTGCAGAGCGCTGAACTGGCAAGTTTCGGAAGGCAAATCAAGGACCTCTGACATTACACGCAAAGTTGCTTGATGGATCTCGGGCTCAATCACAAGTTCCAGCACATTCGAAAGATCGATCCCAAGCTGCTTGAACCTTTCTCGCATGGATAGCTGCTCGGCAGACTCAGGTACGTGACTGCGCATGTAAAAGTGCATGGGGAAAATGTCCCACCACATGTAGGCTGCTCCGGTCACTCCTATTGTGGGTCCTTCAGGGTCAAAGTGTCCGGGAGTTACGGCGAGAATGAAGTTGCGGAAGAAGATGGACATTGCGTGGATGCAGGCGACACGGTCGAGGAGCGCCGCTTCACGCCTGAGCAAAGTTTCGCTTGAGCATCCCGGAGACGATTCGCAGATCAGAAACCAAAGGCCCTGCTCAACCTGGTCAAGCGAATAGGGTCTCAGAACTACCGGCTCAAGAAAAAGCCGCGTCATGTATTTGACGATGAGTGCATCGGTGAGTTCGAGCGCCTCCCATCGGGAGTCGAAGTCCTCATCCCAATACCACTCGTGCTCGCGGACGGGGTTGTTGAAGACGAATTCAAGCCATTGCTCGAAGGTCGCGCTCATGGTGTCCATTGTACCGAGGCTATATTTCGCAGTTAGAAATCGTATGCCAAAAAAGAAAAACCCGAACCGCGTGGGTCCGGGTCTCGGGAACTACGTAACCTGTCCAGTTACTAGAAAATTATCGCCAACCCCACCCTTTAAGTCAACGTCACCGAAGGGGACTCCCTGTCCTGAGTCCCCGGATCAGCCCCCCTACCAAACTGGGAGACTGTGGACCCGACGGGATTCGAACCCGCACCTTGTAACTGGACAGGTTCATGTGCTCCCATTACACTACGGGCCCTGCCCGCAGTTTCGTGGCTCTTGAGGCTTGAAGACAAGGACGGGCATCACACGTCCAATTGTGAGGAATAGATTGAGTTCCCCGCTAAACCCCGTTCAATGCCCCATTTCCCCACGTGATGCAAATCACAGCCATCCGTGATTCAGTGCGTTGACCAGGCCCCATCCGACACCGTATCCTATTGATATTGAAATTGAATTTCATTTTCACTTAGAAAGTGGCTCCTTTTTCGATGCTCCAGGCACTCATTGTCACTCTCCGCGAAGGCGCCGAAGCCGCGCTGGTCGCCGCCATTGCCCTGACGTACCTGACTAAAGATCGAACTGAAGGTCGGCCGCAACCGACCCCGCAATTCCGTCGACGCCGCGCTGGCCGAACCGACGCCGCCGGTCCAAATGCCGGTCCGCATGAAGACCGAAAGCGAGCGGGACCGGAAATGCCCGAACTACTCGTCGCGCTTACCGATCTTGCCACGGGCGAAGCAGGCACGATCGACCACATCTCCCTGTCCCCGGGCGACCAACAATTCCTGATGCGCATCGGTTTTGTTCCGGGCGCGCAGGTCAAGTTCTCCCGCCGCGCGCCCTTGGGCGACCCCAGCGTCTATGCGGTGGATGGAACTGAGATTGCCCTGCGGGCAGAGACCGCGAACCACATCATGGTTCGGCGAGGATGGCTTTCGCCATTGGGTGACTTGCCGTGACGCCGATTCTGAGTAGCCGATGCGGTTGCGATACTCCTACCGAGCCCTTGTTCGCTAGCCGTGGAGAAGTCCCGGAAAACCCGAACCGTGAGGTCCGAACGGTGGCCCTGATCGGCCCGCCCAATTCCGGGAAGTCGACGCTCTTCAATCGTCTGACCCGCCTTCGTCAAAAGGTCGGCAATTACCCGGGCGTGACGGTTGAGCAACGTGTGGGTCTGTTGGCCGGCCGCGGACACGAGATCAGACTCATCGATTTGCCCGGTGTGTACAGCCTGACGCCTTATTCCGACGATGAACGCGTCGCCGTGGACGTGCTGACCGGTCAGATGGACGGCCTGCCTCGCCCGGATGCGGTTTTGCTGGTGCTCGATGTAACCCATCTCTCCCGTCAACTCGTGTTGGCAAAGCCGGTGATCGCTTTGGGGCTGCCCACCCTCGTGCTCCTGAATATGGCGGATGTCTTTGCCAAAGGAGGCGGCTCGCTAGACGTTCTCAAACTCGCCACCGAACTGGGGACCCCGGTTGCCATGGTCAGTGCGACCCAGGGAACAGGGCTGGACGCTGTGGATCGTTTCCTGCGACAGGATCACGATCAGCGTCCGTCCGCATTGCTCCCGGTTTTGCAGGATCTTCCGCAGAGCCGGAAGTGGGCGAGTCAGGTCGGGCGCCGAATCGACTACCAACAGCACCTTCCCAGCGTATGGGGCCGCCGGCTGGACGATGTGTTCCTGCACAAAATATGGGGACCAATCATTTTTGTGATCGTCGTAGGCGCCGTTTTCCAAACCGTGTTCGGACTCGGCCAGCCCATGAGCACGGCTTTTCAGGATCTGCTCACAAAGCTCGGCCAGCAGGCGGCGCCCTTGGTTCCCGATGGTATCCTCCGATCCCTCCTTCTGGATGGCCTGTGGAAGGGCGTGAGTTCCGTGCTGGTGTTCCTGCCTCAGATCCTTCTGCTGTTTTTATTTATCGGACTGCTGGAAGACTCCGGTTACCTGGCGCGCGCGGCGCTGATTGCGGACCGCACCATGCGGAGCGTGGGGCTGAATGGGAAGGCGTTCATTCCTCTTCTGTCCGCCTATGCGTGCGCGGTGCCGGCAATCATGGCCACGCGCACCATCGAAAACAAGCGCGACCGGATCGCGACGATTCTGGTCGCCCCTTTCATGACTTGTTCGGCGCGGTTGCCCATCTACACCTTGTTGATTGCGGCATTTATTCCCGAGCGTCCGGTCGTCGGCGTGCTGCTCGGCTCCAGGGCGTGCGCCATGCTTTCGCTGTACGTACTCGGTTTTGTTGCGGCCATCGCGACGGCGAAGATCCTCAAGTCGTCCGTGCTCAAATCTTCAGCCGCTCCGTTCGTGCTGGAACTTCCCGAGTACAGGTGGCCGACCTGGCAGTCGATTGGCCTTCGCCTGTTTGACCGCGCACGGGTCTTCCTGCGGCAGGCGGGCACGTACATTTTGGGAGTCTCTCTGCTGATTTGGGTCCTGACTCACGTTCCACTGCACCAGGGGCACGCTCCGCAATTGGAGCAGAGCGCGATCGCTTATCTCGGGCATGGAATTGAACCGCTGATCCGGCCGCTCGGCTTCAATTGGAAAATCGGGGTCGGACTGCTGACGTCGGTAATCGCGCGCGAAGTGATCGTCGGCACCCTGGGCACGATTTATGGAACCGACCCGGCGACGCACTCGATGACACTGCAGAATGCGTTGCGGCAAGATCTCACTTTTGCCGGCGCGATGGCGCTGCTGGTCTTCTTTGCCTTTGCCATGCAGTGCACGTCAACCCTGGCAATCGTGCGCCGGGAGACCAATAGCTGGAAGTGGCCCGTCGTCCAGTTTGTTTACATGACCATCGTTGCCTACGCGGCCGCATTCGCGGTCAACCAGCTTCTTTCGACGCTGGTCAAATGAGGCATGCTGCAAAGGCCCATGGACCGCATGTTGTCTTCCCATTTAGTTTTGGGTCGTTATCAGTTTTCAATTGTCGTCAGTTTTGAATTGTGATCAGTTTTGAATTGTCGTCCTGAGCGAAGCGAAGGACCTGCTTTTTTGCATCACCGAATTGCGGCAACCCCGGGCAAGACTTCAGTCGTCACTTCTTCCCAAAGAACTTTCCAAATCCCAGGCGCACCTGCACCGTGTTCACGCCCGGATTCGGCACGGTCAGTCCGGCATTCGAAATATGCAGGTAGCGGACGTCCACCGACCACGCATGATCTCCAAAGAAATAGACCCCGAACGCCGCACCCGACGTGAAATTCACCGTCGAAGTTCCCCGCGGCACTTCATGCGTCGTAAACAGCGTGCCTCCATTCAACTCAAGGAAGGGAGCGATATGTCCGCGCGTGGCAAAAATCCATTTCAGCCCCACCGGATTCACTCCGGCCCCGTACGTGGTGTTCGCTGGCTGGAAGACAACAAACGCCGGCACCGCATCCACGGCAAGCTCGAATCGTCCGCTGAGAAAGCCCGGCAAGTGCGGTTGAGTCAATATCCACCCATAGCGGACCCCGGCGTTCCACACGTTCGTATCCTTAGTGCCGCCGGGAACCGAACGCCCGCCGCCAGTCCAAACCTGGAGTTCATGGCCGCCGGACTCCGGGCGGTCCTGGGCGAACGTCGGTGAAGCTGCGAGGAACAATGTGAAGACGAGTAATAGAAAGAGAGAGCTCGTGCCCCGAATGGATCGTGTCATAGTTATGGTCAAAGTCGAAATGAAACGATACGCGAAAACGAACGATACGTGAACCCATGCCAGAAGCAAATCCCGCCCCTACAGCCCCAGCCCGCCATCCACCGCCAACACCTGCCCGGTAATAAACTGCGGAGCCGCGGCGAAGAACATGACGGCCGCGGCGATGTCCGCTGCCAATCCATTGCGCTGCATTGGCGTCTGCTTCGCCATCTTCTTCATGAACGATGCCGCCGATTTTTCTCCCAGATCGATCATCCCCGGAGCCACCGCATTCACCGCGATCTCCGGCGCCAGCGCCTCCGCCATCACTTTGGTCAGCATGTGTACCGCCGCCTTCGACGAGCAATAGTGCGCATGCGTCGCCCACGGCCGCAGCCCGCCTAGCGAACCCATATTGACGATGCGCCCCTTGCGCTTTCTCAAATACGGCAGCGCCTCGCGCGACACTAGAAACGGTCCGCGCGTGTTCGAAGCAAAAATTGCATCCCACTGCGCGACCGTAATCTTCTCAAACTCGACGGTCTCGTAATTGGCGGCATTATTCACCAGCACATCGATTCTGCCCAGTTCTGCCGCCACTTCCTTGACCATCTCCCTTGCACTCATCTCATCGGTAACATCGCACCGCACCGCCAGCGCGTCGACGCCATACTGCGCCAACTCTCCGACCACAGCCCGCGCCTCGCGTGCCGACTCGCGATAGGTAATTGCCACATCCGCGCCGTTTGCCGCTGCGGCCAGAGCAATCGCGCGCCCCAGTCGTTTCGCAGCGCCCGTCACAAGGATCGTTCTTCCAGAAAGTGCTCGTTCGTTCATCGTCATCCCGAAATTCTACGCCCATCTTTCCATGCCCAGCCGTGTCTTGGAGACCCCGCAGCAAACTGCTACACTCCCTCGAATGTCGCGGCCGTGTGAAATCGTCGTTTATTCCCGCAAGGGATGTCATCTCTGCGAAGTCGTCAAGGACGGTATCGTCAAGCTCCACAAGCGCGGCGGCTTCATCTGGCGTGAAATCGACGTAGACTCCGACGCGGAAATCCGGCGACTCTATAACGACGAAGTCCCGGTAGTCTTCATCAACGGCCGCAAGGCATTTAAGTACCGCATGGACGAGCAGGAATTCCTCCGCAAGCTGCGCGCCTAACCTTCGTGTGGAGACAAGCTCCCTCCATCCTGCCTTTTAACTTCGGCGCTCTCCCACTACAATCACCCCGATGCTTCGCACCCAGCTCTTTGCCGATCCCACCGGCCGCTTCGTCCACGATGTTGTTCTCCAGAGTTGCCGCCAGAACCCTGGCAAGACCGCGCTCGTTGATACGTCCTGCAATCGCCGTTTCACTTTTGCCGAATATGGCAGCCTCGTCGAATCCCTTGCCCACGGCTTCATCTCCGCCGGACTCGCTCCCGAAGAAGTGATTGCGATCTTCCTCCCCAACTGCTGGGAATTCGCCATCGCCTATCACGCAGCCACGCTTGCCGGAGGCATCCCCACACTTCTCAATCCTTCTTACCGCGAACGCGAGATCCGCTATCAACTGGAAAACTCCGGCGCCGCTTTCCTCATCGCCGACGCGCCGCTCCTGGAAAACGTGAGCCTAGCGGGGCTTCCCGGCCTGCGTCGCGTTTTCACCACGCACAGCCTCCCCACGCAGGATCAAGGCACGGGCTGCGAAGACTTCGCGAGCCTGTTGCGGCCCACGTCCGCCAAATTCCCGGAAGCCGTCCAGAGTCCGCAGGAAACTATCGCCGCCCTTCCCTACTCCAGCGGCACCACCGGACTGCCCAAAGGCGTCATGCTTTCGCATTACAATCTGGTCGCAAATGTTTATCAGATCCTCGGCCCGAATGCCGCGCCTCTCTCACCCGATGACGTCATGCTTTGCTTCCTGCCCCTCTATCACATCTTCGGACTCACCGTGGCGCTGAATCTTTCCCTCGCACTTGGCTCCACGCTGGTTCTGATGCCGCGCTTCGACGTGCAAAAGCTGTGCGCTCTTCTGATTCAGGAAGGCGTCACCATGATGCCCGTGGTCCCTCCCGCCATCAACGCTTTGTGCCAGGCAGCGGAAGCAGGCATCTTCCCGAAGAATCACAAAGTCCGCTGGATCAAATGCGGCGCCGCGCCCCTCGCTCCCGAACTCGCCCGCCGAATGACCGGCCTCACCGGCATCCTCGTCAATCAGGGATACGGCATGACCGAAGCCTCACCGGTCACCCACGTCGGTTTCATCGCTCCGCCTGAAATGAACCGACCGGCCTCCATCGGACAGCCGCTGGCCCTCACCGACTGCCGCATCCTGGACCTTAACGGAGAGGAAGTCGCAACTGGCGAATCCGGTGAACTCGTCCTGCGCGGCCCGCAGATCATGCTGGGATACTGGAAGGATCCGCAAGCCACCGCCGCCGTTCTTCGCGATGGCTGGTACTTCTCCGGCGACATCGTGCGTTCGGATGCCGACGGATTCTACTACGTACTCGACCGCAGCAAGGAGATGATCAAGTACAAAGGATTCCCCGTCGCGCCCGCCGAGGTCGAATCCGTTCTGCTCGAACATCCCGCCGTCCGCGACTGCGGCGTAGTCGCCAAACCAGACCTAGACGCCGGAGAAATCCCCTGCGCCTTTGTTGTCTTGCGCGAAGGGTTCAGGCCCTCGGACGCGCTTGAGAAAGAACTGCGCGACTTCGTTGCCGACCGCCTCGCCCATCACAAGCAGCCCCGCGAGGTTCGCTTTGTGGAGGTTGTCCCGAGGACATCGTCCGGCAAAATCCTGCGGCGCGAACTGCGCAAGGTTTTTTCTTGAAGCAAGCTTTCAGCGGCCTGTTGCGTCATTAGAACCGCTGGAGAATTGACTCATCGACTTAGTGACTGAACGAGTCAATGGTCAAATGATTCAATGGTTCAATGATTCAATGATTAAGTGCTAAACTCGCTTCGGCATGCGGACGGACATCCTGCCCCTTTGCGATCAGCATTACCGCACCATGGAGCCCTTGCTAGCTCCCTACAATGCCGACTATTCGATCGAATTCTTTCGCTGCACCGACAAATTTTGCCACCGCTGCTTCGGCGAGCGCCTGGGCTACACCACGCCCAAGCGCGGAGACGCGCCGGTCCTCACCCCAAACCAGCCCACCTGCGAGCGCCACGGACGCCCCATGTTCATCATCAGCCTCGACCGCCAGCATAATCGCGTCACCTATGCCTGCCCCGAATCCGATTGCCCAGAGCGGGTGGTGCGGACGTAGACCACTGTTAGCAAACAGGGGTTCTTAGTGCGGGAACTGGCGCCCTCGCGCGTCCAGACCGAGCAAAGCTCGGCAGAGCTGGCCCGCGCTCTCCCTGGAGATACTGTCTCTCGTTAGACACACCTGTGTTTTACATGACACGCGCAAGTCGTTCGGCCTCCAGCTAACTCTCTAAGTAGCAATGTGCTCCGCGCGGCGCTATCCTTGCAACCTGGTAATCCCGACATCAATCTCCGGGAGGTCAATCGCTTGCTTCGCTACATCGCTGCTCTCATCTTCATTTTCGTATGCACCAGCATCGCTTGGGTCATTCTCGCTTCCACCATCATGGTGCGCACCAACAACAGCGAGGATCAACTGAAAGGCCACGTTGCTTCAACGTGGGGCTCTGCACAGGAGCAAGTCCCGCCCACGGCGATCTTCCTCTGGTACGAAACGGTGGCGGCCACAACCAAGGAAAACGGCAAGACCATCCTTCGCTACAACCAGGTGGAACACTCGACGAGCTTGCCTCTCGACTCCACACGGCTCAAGGTCGACCTTAACCTCAACCATCGGCAGAAGGGCTTGCTCTGGTACAGCACCTACGCCGTGGATTATGCCGGCGACTACAGTTTTCACAATAACGCTACCATCCCGGGCACCGTGACTCTCCGCCTGCCTTTCCCCGCACAAAAAGCGGTGTACGACGGACTCACCATGACCTTCAATGGCCAACCCGTCGCCCTTACGGTCGACGAAACCGGCGCAGCTTCCAAGCTCCCGCTTGCCCCTGGGCAGACTGCTCTGCTCCATGTCGCCTATCGCTCTCACGGCATGGACCGCTGGCGCTACAAGCTCGCGGATGGAATCGCGCAGGTCCACGATTTCTCGCTCGTCATGCACACCAATTTCAGGGACATCGACTTCGCGGACGATACCCTTTCGCCCACGGACAAGAAAGAAACCGCCGACGGCTGGGAACTCAACTGGCATTACTCCGATCTGGTTTCTGGATTCCAGATCGGGATGGAAATGCCAGAAAAACTGCAGCCTGGTCCGCTCGCGGGAGAGATCAGTTACTTCGCTCCGGTTTCACTGTTCTTCTTCTTCCTGATGTTCATCATCACCACTCTGCGAGGCATTGATCTTCATCCTATGAATTATTTCTTTCTCGCGGCAGCGTTCTTCGCATTTCATCTGCTTCTGGCCTACCTCGTCGACCACATCTCGATTCACGCCGCGATGGCGATCTCTTCCATCGTCTCCATTTTTCTGGTGGTGAGCTATCTGCGGCTGGTGGCAGGGATCCGCTTTGCAGCCCTGGAAGCCGGCACAGCGCAGTTGATTTATCTGGTGGTCTTTTCCTACGCGTTCTTCTGGAAGGGTTTTACCGGGCTCACCATCACGGTCATCTCGGTGATTACTCTATTCGTAGTGATGCAGGCGACGGGAAAGATCCGCTGGTCGGACAAATTCGTCCGCCGTCCAAACCTTTCGCAGCCGGGTATCTAACCTAGTCATGTGGGGACGGGGCTTTGCCCCGTCCGCCGTGGCGAACCCCGACACCACACAGAACTTACTCGCCCACCAGCCATGCATACTGCGCCGAGGCCAGCGGCACCACGCTCAATCGTCCCTGCTTCACCAGCGGAGACTCTGCAAAAGCCGCTCGCGCCTTGATTTCCGCCAGTGTCTTCGGCTTCGCGATCGCCTTTCCAACCTTGATCTTCACCCGCGGAACCTTGGGATCGCTGGCATCCACCGCCTCCACCGACGCCGTTCCCATCGCGCTCTTCTCGTCCCCGGTGTGGTAAATCACCAGCCGCTCCCCGGGCTTCATCTCGCGCAGATGCTTCACCGCCGCCGGATTCGTCACCCCATCCCAGATGGTCGTCTTCTCGCGCTCAAGATCCGCGAAAGAATACACAGTCGGTTCAGTTTTCAGAAGGTAGTCCATGGGCAGTTATTGTAACCAGAAAAGAATTGCGGAAAAAAGAAATCGGAAGAAGGGACGGGCGAGACGCCCGTCGCTCCATCGTATGATCAGCTACTTGGTCGCGTTCGTGTACACGGCGCCACCGGGCAAAGTCGAGTGAATCGCGCCCGATTCCACCGAGAGCGTATACGAGGTGCCTTCGCTGCTCGACCATTGCAGCACGTTGAATCGCTCATCCGCGCGCAAGCTCCGCACCGCTACTCCGCGAAACGTCAAAGGAGTATTGGCCTTGCAGATCTCCGGATTCTGGGTAGCTTGCAGAAAATAGGCCGAACCAGCCCCTATGACCGTCGCCATGCCGCCCGGTTCCAGAAGAACTCCGGTGCGTTCATCGACCGCGATATCTCGAATATGACGAGCCTTGCCATCCTGCAGAATTCGCGCCATGAACACCAGCGTCCGCCCCAGGCGATCACGCGCGGAAAAATGCGTGTCGGTAATTACTTCCTTCAACAGCGGATTGTCGAGAAACTGATGAACGATGGTGACACGCGGACTGAAGGGATTGGACAAGACTTCGGGCGAGGTGAGGGCGGGCCCATCCGGAGCATCGCCCTGAGCCGAGTACACAAATTCGCCCAGAACCGCCAGCCCAGCGCTGGTTCCGCCAATGGGCACATTCCGCGCGATAGCCTCATTCAGAGCCTGTTGCACAGGGGTTCCCATCCAGAAATTGATGTAGTTCGCCTGGTCGCCGCCGGCAACGAACACCGCTTCGGCGTTGCGTATGGCCGCGGCCGCAAACGGATCTTCCGCGGCGGCGCGGTCCGGAAGGATGAGCGTCGCCACCGAGTTGACCGTGCAAAGGCCCTGAATATAGGGGTTATAGTCATCGTCGCCGCTGGCCCGAAGGATGAGAAAATCGCCGCCGCCGGAACGCTCGCACATCCACTTGAAGGCGCGATCGAGATCATCGCCTCCGC
>Ga0182030_10000514_pt1 | contig 73225 bp, 60 predicted proteins | sample 812S3MmetaG_FD_121299 | JGI IMG/M metagenome (GOLD analysis project Ga0182030, IMG submission 121299) | Permafrost microbial communities from Stordalen Mire, Sweden - 812S3M metaG (Illumina Assembly) | ecosystem: Environmental > Terrestrial > Soil > Wetlands > Permafrost | place: Sweden...
CGGCAATCGCAGTGGTGCAGCCGCAGGCTGCTCAATGTCAGCTTGCCGAACAGCGTGCGGAACAGGACCGGATGGTGGCCTTTCTGCGCTCGAGGCCGGCCGCAGCACGGACAGTTGATTCGTCCTGCCGTGTAATCGCCAACCTGATGCTCGGTCATCGACCGCTGCATACTTTGCAGGATTTCTTTGGCCTCCGCCAGGTTCAACCCCAGTTCCTCCGGCGATAGGGTTCCACGCTTCAGACAGGCTACTTCTTCAACGTCCTGAATGTGGCCGTCGTCACTTTCGATGATGACTTGAATCTTCACCTTCACTCCGCACCTCCATGGCTGGCCAGAAGCCGCCGATTGGCAGACCTCTGGCTGAACCGTTCGGCCGTAAGCCAGGGGCGAAGGTGCCTGATGTGTTGAGCCAGCTGCGCATCGCTCGATCCGCAATCAACCAATTCCGTCATTTGATTCAGCACGAATTGAGGCGTGAAAAGATCCGCCAGATTGGAGAGTTCTTGCGGGCTGCCGGTTTGTTCCAACGGCGGAATGCCCACGCCGCCGATGCAATGCGGAAGTCGCTCTCGATCCACAACCAGTGCGGCTTCAAATCGAATGTCGTGCCGCCAGACCGGGACATTGATGTCGTCGAAGCCGTAGTCATAGAAAAACCTCTCTTTGGCTAGCAGCTTGAATTCGGAAAGAGGTACCTTACCAAGAGAATGTCGCACGGAGTGTATGGTCACATCGCGTATACATACTCGAAAGAGTCTACTGAAGGATTTCTGAACGATCAGGATACACAATACACTCATGAACTTAGCCAGGACGACCAGGGACAGATGATTCAGATCACGGCTGGATGGCATATTCCAACCCCGGGCACGTGGGCGTCATCCTCAGTCCTACGGCAAATTATGGGCTGGGGAGTATCCGGGTCGTATCAATCGTTCCCGCACTCCGGGCCGCTGTACACCGCTCCTGGTGGAGTCTATGCAACAGGGGTTAACCCTCGAGTGCCGCATCCAACGTTTGCGCATGAATTCAATACTTGCACCATAACGCTTACAGGCACGCTTCAGAATTGCAGCCTGGACAACAATCAAGCTGCCTGGAGTGTTCAGCCGCCATACACGCTCGCCAAGCTGAATCCTTATTATGGCGCACTGCGGATGCCTTGGCCACAGCTCACAAATATTGACCTGGCCAAGACATTTTCGGTTCGCGAGGGTGTGACTGTTGAGTTCAGGGCAGAGGCATTTAACTTCACCAACTCGCCGGCGTTTAACGGCCCGGATACCGGATACTCAGATCAAACATTTGGGCAGATGACGAACTTTGGGCAGGCCAACGATCCTCGCGAGCTCATGTTCGCGCTCAAGATCGGTTGGTAGTCACCTTAGCTGGCGCTGGCGGTTTCACCAATGGCGTTGCGGCTAGAACCACAGTAATAGACCACAGACGATGCGGTGCGGGAAACCAGGCCGGCACCGCATCGTCTGTGGGCTAAGCGGTGCGTGGGCGGTTCTCTGTGTCGATGTCTTGCGGCAGCGCCGTAACTATTCCATCGGAGCCAGAGTCTTCGCGATTCGGCATTCCTGAAACAATGTTCAATGCACAAAGAGAGATTGTAAACGTGCGATTTCGACGTAGTTGGCGTGGTATCTCCGCTATGAGCGGAACTATTCTCTGTAGGCTGTGGTGCCTCTTTCTCGTGATCTCGAGCATGTGCAGCGTGGCTCTGCCTGCACAACAACCGATGCCGGCGGATGCGAGGCCGGTTGGATCCGAGGCTCGCATCGACAAGCTCCTGCATCAAATGACCCTCGAAGAAAAAGTGCACATGCTGTTTGGCGGTGAGCAACCGGGAGTGTCACAAATCCCCGGAGTGCCGCGGCTGGGTATTCCCGCAATGCTCCCAAGCGACGGTCCACGAGGAATTACGGCGGCGGAAGGAACGGCTCTGCCATCCGGCATTGGTCTTGCGAGTTCGTGGGATCCCTCGCTGTTTCAGGCTGCGGGCACAGTAATCGGCCAGGAAGCCAGAGCGGCTGGACGAACAATGGTTTTTGCGCCGGCACTTAACATTGAGCGCGATCCGTTGAATGGCAGGTTCTTCGAGTACCTCACAGAAGACCCCTACCTCGATGGTCAGCTTGCAGCTCAAATGGTCCGTGGTATACAGAGTGAACGAGTCGCAGCCTGCATCAAGCACTTCGCGGCGAACAACCGCGAGTGGAATCGCGACTGGTATATGTCGAATGTGGACGAAAGAACACTCGAAGAAATCTACCTCCCCGGCTTCAAAGTCGCTGTGGATCAAGGCGGTGCATGGGCGGTGATGGCCGCAGCCAACGGTGTCAATGGCGAACTCGCCTGTCAGAATCGCTGGCTGCTCACGACAACCCTCAAGGACAAATGGCGATTCGATGGGCTCGTGCTAACCGACTTCAACCATGCGCGCGGAACAAAGGCTGCACTTGCGGGCTTGGACGTAAGCATGCCCTGGGGTGATTGGGAAACCGAGACTTTCGGCAAGCCGCTGCTTGACGAGGTGGTTGGAGGAAAGATTTCGGAGAGTTCGATCGACGACAAAGTGCGTCGCATTCTACGCGTGATGCACAGAGTCGGCTTGCTTGATGGAGTCGACCCGCATGCAGGTGGATCGGTTGATACGCCGGAACATCAGGCGGTAGCGCGGCGAGCCGCGGAGGAGAGCCTTGTGCTGTTGAAGAACGATGCGCACTTCCTGCCACTCAACGAAAAGTCGTTGAAACACGTCATTGTCGTTGGGCCAAATGCTAATCGGCGCTTTTGCGATGGCGGCCTCGGCGGCAGTTCCGGCGTTCGCCCTCCTTATGAAGTCACGGCGCTGGAGGGGATGAGGAAGAGGCTCGGCGCAGAACGGGTGGAGTATCTTCCACTCGGCGATGGCGGCGAATTTGAAGCAATCGATCAGCGATTCCTGAAGACACGGAGCGGCAAGCCTGGGGTGGATGCGAAGTACTTTAACGATGGCACCGTAGCGCCAGTCCTGGAGCGCACAGAGGTCTCGATTGACGCCAATTGGGAGATGCGCTCCCCCGAACCAGCCGTAGTGCACTCAGACGATTTTGCCGCGCAGTATGAAGGTGTGTTAACGCCGCCAGTGAGCGGCTACTATACGATTCGCTTGTCGGGACAGAACTCAGCCACACTCGATTTGAATGGACAGCCGTTCCTCGCGAATCATGCATCGGATGGATTCCATAGCACCGCGCTCGGAGTTCACCTGGATGCCGGCGTTGCCTACCCGTTGCAGGTTAGCTATCATGCCGGTGTCGGAGATGCGGCACTTCATCTCGAATGGTCGTTACCGGGTACATCTGAACAAATGGACGCGGAAGTGAAGAATGCATCCCGGAAATTGCAGGGCGCGGACGCGATCATTTTTGTTGGCGGCTGGAATCACGGCCTCGATACAGAAGGACTTGATCGGCAGAACATGGACTTCCCGAAAGGCCAGGAGGAATTGATCCGCCAAATCGCGCGTCTCAATTCCCATACCATTGTGGTGCTCATGCACGGATCGCCTTTCACTCTTTCCGGGTGGATTGATTCTGTGTCAGCCGTGCTCGACGCATGGTATCCGGGAATGGAAGGCGGCACTGCAATTGCTGAAGCGCTGGTTGGAGACATCAACCCTGCCGGTAAACTGACATTCAGTTGGCCAAGAAAATTGAGCGACTCCCCTACCTATTCAATCGGGACTGCAGACAAGGACAACGTGAACTACAAGGAGGGGATCTTCGTTGGCTACCGGTACTTCGATTCGCGCGACGTGGCTCCGCAGTTTCCCTTCGGTTTCGGATTGAGTTATTCCGACTTCTCCTATAGCGAATTAGAGACTGTCGGCACCGATCAGGGGATTCACGTTTCATTGAAAGTGAAAAACATTTCTTCGCGACCCGGCGCGCAAGTTTTGCAGCTCTATGTGGCGCCTTCAAGTTCAACAGTTCCGCGTCCTTCACACGAGCTTCGCGGCTATAAGAGGGTCACGCTAAGTCCGGGCGAGATGGCTCAAGTCACCTTCGACCTCGACATGACAAGTTTTCGACACTGGGATTCATCGGTTCATGCCTGGAAAACCGATCCGGGCGACTACGTTATCCAAGTCGGAGATTCATCGCGCAGTCTTCCACTCCAGGCTCATATTGCCATTTCGGTTCCCGCCAATACCAGCGAGGCGAGCGCAGCCGCGGCGGGTGCAAAATAGATTGAACAGCGTTCTTGTGAAATTGGATTGAAATGGGAGACGAATTGAACGACAGGCTTACTAGGCGATCCTTCTCCAAAATGTTTGTCGGCGCGGCATCGTGGGTTTCCGCAACCTGGCGGAACGTCCATTCAGCGGAAAATTCCGGCACCGCTAGAAATGCGGCGATTGACCGCCATTCATTGGTTACGCGTCACAACGTTGTCTTAACCGCTGTCGATATCATGTCTCCGCTCTCGGTTGGGAATGGAGAATTTGCTTTTACCGCGGATGTGACAGGCCTCCAGACTTTCATTGGCGAATACCGAAACGGCATACCGCTGGGAACCATGGCTCAGTGGGGTTTCCACACAGCGCCCAACCCGAGGAATTTCTCTCTCAAGGAATTTCCGCTTACGTTTCTTGACACCGGCGGCAGGCAAGTCGGCTACCTCTATTACGAAGGCAAAAAGTCCCCACCTGAGTTAGGCCCGGCAGCCGGTTTTCTCTATGCCAATCCCGGCCGCTTCAACCTTGGACGAGTTGGAATGGAATTGCACAAAAATGACGGTCAAGGAGCCGCGCTTTCCGACCTCACCGATATCAGGCAGGAAATGAATTTATGGACCGGTCAGCTGGTTAGTAGTTTTCGGTTCGAGGGTCAGCCCGTCGAGGTTTCGACAACTTGCCATCCGACCAATGCCCAAATCGGCATACGCATTCAATCGCCCCTCATTGCGTCGGGCCAACTGCGCGTGTTTCTTGCATTTCCATATGCTTCCAGTGGTTTTGGCGGCGATGGAGCGGACTGGAATCATCCCGACGCTCATCGGACAATCGTTGCGCAAAAGGGCCCTCGCCGCATCGATTTTGCCCGCACACTGGATGCCGACCACTATGAAGCGGCAATGGAATGGTCCACTAATGGGACTCTCACTCAGAATGGTCCTCATCAGTTTCAACTCACCGGCACATCAGATTCCCCTACCTTGGATTTTACCGTCAGCTTCGCGCAGTCCGCATTGCCGCAAAGCCTTTCGAGCGCTGATGATGTCGCTACCGCTGCCAAGGCAATGTGGATCGACTTCTGGAGCACTGGCGCCGCGATGGATCTCTCGCAAAGTTCCGATCCCCGTTGGCACGAATTGGAGCGGCGTGTTGTTCTGTCGCAATATCTGACGCGCATTCAATCCGCTGGATCGCTGCCGCCGCAAGAGACAGGACTCACGTGCAATAGCTGGTTCGGAAAGTTTCATTTGGAGATGCATTGGTGGCACGCATCGCATTTCGCGCTATGGGGGCGCCACGGCTTGCTCGAGCGCAGCCTCCCGTTCTATAAGCGCGTCCTGTCCAAAGCCCAGGCGCAAGCCACGAAGCAGGGATATGAAGGGGCGCGCTGGCCTAAGTGCGTCGGCCCTGAGGGCGATCCTGCGCCGACCTATCTGGAGTGTTTTTTGATCTGGCAGCAGCCTCATCCGATCTTCTATTCAGAACTTTGTTATCGCTCAAGTCCAGGTCCAGAGATGTTGGCGAAGTACAAGGAGATCGTCTTTGAGACAGCGAAGTTCATGGCGTCTTTCGCTGTCTGGGATAGGAGTCGCAGGCAATATCGCATTGGACCGCCGATCTCGGACGCTGCGGAGGTCTACTTTGAGGATCACGAACACCAGTGGAACCCGACCTTCGAAGTTGCTTACTGGCATTGGGGCCTCGAAATCGCGCAACGGTGGCGTCAGCGTCTCGGAATCGACCGCGACGCGAAGTGGGATCACGTGATTACGCATCTTCCTCCGCTGGCAACGCGAGATGGCCTTTATGTCGCTGCGGAGACCGCAACGGGCACATTCGTCGATCCGGGAATGAACACGTCCCATCCGTGCCTGCTTGCGCCGCTGGGCATCTTGGATGGTGCGATGGTAGACCCCAAAATCATGCGCGAGACCCTGCTGCGCGTGATGAAGAATTGGGACTGGAACAATACCTGGGGTTGGGATTATCCCATGATGGCTATGACCGCAGCCCGTCTGGGCGAAGGCCGAGCGGCGGTTAATGCTCTGCTGATGTCGGAGACAAAGAATACCTACCTGCCCAACGGTCACAACTTTCAGATGGATCGCACCTTGCCAATCTATCTTCCCGGCAACGGCGGCTTGCTTTATGCGGTTGCGATGATGGCGGCGGGATGGGCCGGTGCTCCCAAAAAACATGCGCCAGGATTCCCAGACAGCGGATGGATCGTTCGCACAGAGGGTTTTCGGGCTGCTCCGTAATGCTATATCAGTCTGAGCCTGTTATTGGGGGGCTTGAAAAGCCAGAACCCCTTCGTAGTTGCGGAAGGACAATAGTCAAAACACGTTACGCACGTGTAACTGGCGTGTGGCCGAGCTTGCCGATGAAACATGGTCTAGTTGTAAAGAAATCCATATGGCGACGCTTTGAATGTTGAGAATATCCAGAACCCGATCGTACCTTGTGCCGGTCGTCCTCCGCACCTTGGACATTGTTGAGGTCCTGCGTAAGAGCGACTCTCCACTTAAGGCTAATGAACTCGCCGCAACTTCCCAAATATCTCGGAGCACAACCTACAGGATTCTTAGAACCCTTCTAGAGCGGGGCTATGTCTGCCAAAACCTCGATGGAAGCTTTTCAATTCAGCACGCCGCTAATACGAATATCATTCCTAGCACGAGACGCAATCTATTGGCCTCACTACAGCAGACTCTGAACAACGCATCGGATCTATCTGGCGATGAGATTGTTGAGATGCTTCTTGTCATCCTACGGGCTTTACGACGGGAGCAGCGTGATTCAAACGAAACGAAGTGAATCTGAGACGTAATCGTCCTGGTCCCCTCTTGACCGTCGACACGAGTGTTCCATGAAGTGCCCACTACCTTTTTGGTGGACACCTGATGAGTGTGTCGGAGCGGCTCGGAAGGATTGAGCCTGTAAGGACGGTGCAAGGTTCCAGGGCAGGAGTTCGTCGATGCGGCTGATAGGATGATCCCGACAACGGTTCGAGCATACTTCACCACCAATTCACGCCTGCGGCCTGTGATTCGCCAAAATAGCGATCAGCATTTAAATCAAAGAGTTGGCAGATCGGCCCCGATCTGGTCTTTCCACGTATGATACTGGCTTCATGATGTGCCTGCTGGCGCTTTTAGTTGTCCTCTTTATTCGCATTTGTCGCTCTCGCCGCGACCTGCTGCTTGAGAACATGGCTCTTCGCCAGCAACTTGTCGTTCTAAAGCAGCGGTATCCTCGCGCACAGGTCTCCACGTTCGGCAAGCTGTTCTGGGTAATCTTGCGGCGGCTCTGGCCGGGGTGGAAGCACGCGTTGATCCTCGTCCAGCCAGAGACTGTTGTTCGCTGGCACCGTGCAGGATTCAAGCTGTACTGGACGTGGCTCTCAAGGCGTCGGGTTCGGGCGGGCAGAAAATGCGTCAGCAAGGAATTGCGCGAGCTAATCTTTCGCATGGTCGTGGAGAATTCCACGTGGGGCGCACCGCGCATCCAGGGCGAACTGAAAATGCTTGGCTTCGATCTTTCGGAGCGAACCGTGTTGCGCTGGATGCGGAGAGCGCCGAGGAGTCCTGAGCCGGCCAAGCGATGGGCGGCCTTTCTCAGCAATCATCGGGAAGCCATCGCCGCGATGGATTTCTTTACCGTCCCGACGCTGACCTTCGGCGTGCTCTACGGCTTTTTCGTCATCGCGCATGACCGGCGGCGTATTCTTCACTGGAATGTTACTAGCCATCCGACAAGTGCATGGGCCATTCAGCAGTTGCGCGAGGCGTTCCCATACGACTCGGCCCCCGGATACCTGATCTTTGATCGCGGCCCGCAGTTTAACAACGAACTGATCCAAACTGTGAAGAGTTTCGGCATTCAGCCCAAGCGCACCAGCTTCCGAAGTACATGGCAGAACGGCGTCGCCGAGCGTTGGGTCAGCACTTGCCGACATGATCTGCTTGACCATGTGATCGTTCTCAATCGCCGGCACCTGAATTGCCTCATGAATGAATACGTCCACTACTATCACCAGGACCGCACCCATCTCGCGCTGGCCAAGGGAACGCCAGCCGGTCGTGAGGCGGTAGATGGGACCGAATCGGGCTGCAGAATTTTGACGATGCCACGACTCGGTGGCTTACATCATCGCTACGATCTGGCAGCCTGAGCTTCTACTTCGAACCTCTCTCGTCAAAGTTGAGGATGAACCAAGGGAGAAGTGTGCCAGGCGAATCCTCGAAACACGCTCGGCGCTATCCTCGAAATGAATCGTGGACACCGAACCGATCCTTTCCTACCGACGAGACTCTTTGGGAACTGTCCCCGACTTCAAGACCAGAACCAATTTGCATCCGGATGGAGTTTTGGCGAGGCACAGGCTGTCGGCAGCAGCCCGACGCAATTGCGGAATCAAAGGCAGCATCTCAGCGCAAGTTAGCCGGATAGAGTGCCGGGAACCAGCGTTCCACAACTCCGATGGGGAACCCTAGGCGCACCATCGCACGATGCCCGTCAGAGACAAGCAGCCCGGTTTTGAGAAGCTCGGCCAGTACCGAGCGGGCCATGCGTTCTTTGTAACCGGTAATGGCCGGCGCCTGACCACGTTCGAATTCTCCTGCCAGAAGCGCTTCACGCAGTAGCGGATAGCTGCCATTGGGCATGCGCCCGGCCCGAACTTCCTCTTCCGTGTATATCTCCATCCTGCGCAGCAGCTCGGCGGGCGCGAGGATCGAGCGCATGTACTCGACCTGGTCTATGCAAACGCCGAGAAAGAACTCGCAGAACGCGACCAAGGCTTCGAGTGAGAGGTTTCCGCGGCCGTCCAGATCGTTTCGGCGTGGCGCGTCGGCAGCCATCAGCAGGCCCTTGTAGCGATCTACATTGCGGGCCAGTCCCCGTGCCACCGACCAGAGGCTGGAGCCCACTCCCAGGCGCTTCAGCATGGCGTGAGACATCAGCCTCACCACGCGGCCGTTGCCGTCAAAGAAGGGGTGGATCCACACAAAGCGATGGTGGGATGCGGCCACGGCGATCACCTGGCGCACCTTGGAGAGACGGGCGGGGGAATATGCTTCTTCAAAGCGCTCCATAAAGCGCGGTAGAGCGGCGGCTTCTGGAGGTAGATGCCGGCCGACCTCCACCTCCCCGTCGCGCAGTTCACCGGGCCGGATACGGACGCGGGTCTTCGATGCGGGATCTTCCACCCAGAGCAGTTCGTCGGGCACGAGGCTGTAGAACTCCCTGTGCAGCCAGAGGACATAATGAAGCGACGCCGGGAAAGCTTCAGGGTCGCGGCCCTCGTCAATCACTTGCTGAACCGCGATATGCGCGACCGCCTCAAACTGCAGGGTACGTCGGGCAGGCTCAGCGGAATAGTCCCTGCGGAGCGCGCGGTCGATATCCCGCGGATGCGTGTCATGACCTTCGATGAGGTTCGAGTAGTAGCAATTCATGGAGCGAACGAGCGTTCCGATGGATGCGGTGACGATGGGGCTGGTCTGGCCGGCCAGAGAACTGGCGCGAGCGACCAGGTCGAATGCAAGATCCTCAAGCCGCCGCTGCCCTTCTTCGGGAGGCATCGTCGGCTCCATCCAGCCTACGTGAGTTAAAGGGGTGTTCATTGCCGGTTCCTTTGCCGGATATAAGTATACATAATTCAACATAGTAAGGCTAAAATCTGCAGATAAATTGCCGGATAAAATGCCGGTTCGATGACGCGTTCCAACACTCCATAAATACACTTTGGCTGCGGGACAAGGTCGTGTTGGAGAGTGTGCAAAGTTGTGGGCAGGTCATGCTGCCAGAACCTGTTGGGTTTGGTCAGCGACGGGCCGGAAGCCTTTGTGCCAATGACGGAATGCGTGTTCCAAAGTGCCATTGAGCACATGAATGCGGACGTCTAGGAACTTCTGGACGGTATACCGGTTCCATCTCATCTGCTGTTTCTTGACCATCCGTTTCGCGATGATTTCATTCACCGCCGACTCGACAAACCCAGTTGAGATCCGTTGTCCAGCACGGTAGCGTTTACCGTAATCGGGCATGGAGTCTGCGTTCAATTCCAGATATCGTATTGTTTCCAATAGCTTGGAAGCGAGTTTCTTCAGGGAGGGGATGTGGTCGAAGCACTGTGCCTGCGCCCATTGCCCAAGATGTACCAGGCCCACAATTCCTCGCACTGTGTGGCCATTCCAAAGACGCTACTTCGCGCGGTCGATCTCAGCCAGCGCATGGCTGCGAACCCCACCGTCGGCAATAGCGCTTACGCCCTTTGCGATTTGCTGGAGGTTCGGGAATCTCATCGAGATGTGAAACCAATCCAGTACGTGGTCAGCATCGGGCAATACCTGCTGCTGGATGGCCCGCAGACCGGCATCGCCGTCGGTAAGTACTGTAACCGAAGTGGATTCGTTGGCTCCGAAATGCTGCAACGCAAGGCTAATCGCGCTCGCGGCATCTGTACCTCCGTTGCGCACGAAAGCAAAGCGTGCAGCATGGCCACCGCTATCCAACGCCTTGCCGGCAATGACCTCGAAGTTTCGTTCCGGTCGTTGGTGTCGATTTCTGACGTATCCTCCATCGAATCCGACTATCAATTCTTTGCAGGGCTCGTTCGACACAGGCGTGGCCAGGACTTCCGCCGATTTCTCAAGCCGTTTACCCACCTTCATCGTCCGGTTGCGAACGGTGCTGGCCGTTGCCTGTGTTGACAAAGGCAGAAGCTCGCCGAGAAAATCGGCGGCCTTTCGAAACGGCAACAGAGCAGCCATCTTGGCCGTGAGATACCGCAACTCGGGCGTTATTGGGCTCTTGTTCGTGAACAGTGTCGAGAAGCTCTGCGCCCGCGATCGGGAGCAAGGGCATGCTCTCAGGCGCCGGACACGCATGGCAACATTGCCGTATACAGATCGCAGAGTGGACTGGTAATGACCCTTTGTTCTCAACCTATTGCCGCATTGCGGGCAAGACTTCACGCTGGCCACATGTTGTTGAACCTGATCGGTCACGATTTGTGCCTGCAGGCCTGCAAGCAACCCTTTGCCCTCTGCTATCGTCAATCCAACGCTGGCCGGAGAGATTTCTTCCGCACGCTCGATCATCCCCACCTCGTGTTCGACGAGGCTGCCTGGGACGGCCCCAAGTACCAACTTGAATGTCCATCTCATCCTCAGAGATTAACCTAGCCCACAACTTTGCACACTCTCGAAGATCTCCGGCCCGACGCCGGCGCGACGATCCCGCACAGCCTGCTTGACCTGATCGATACCGCCGGAGTCGGCCTGTGCGGTGCGCCGGGCTTCGGACGCGGGCATGCCGGACACGATCCGTTCGTCCGCGATCATATCGACGTAGACACGAACTTCATCGTCAAGCTGACTCTCGACTTGCCGCTTCCGGAATAAGTTCCGCAAGACGCCGTGGACGCGGGACCAGAACTTCATTGCTCGCCTTCTACGTTGCCCGCAAAGCATTTGTCATGGCAAGGGCGACTTTCGACCATTGTTCCGTTTCCACTTCAACTTGGCGTCTTCCCGCCTTGGTGAGCTGGTAGAACTTCGCGCGACGGTTATTTTCAGATTCGCCCCAGAAGGAACTCAGCCAGCCTGCTTCCTCCATGCGATGAAGGGCAGGAAATAGCGAACCGGGCTTGACGAGAAATGTCCCTCGGGTAATTTGCTCAATACGGCGCGAGATTCCCAATCCGTGGAGTTCTCCGGCCCCGAGCGCCTTCAGGACAAGGAGATCGAGCGTACCCTGCAGGAGATTCGCCTGTTTGGAACTCAATTGCACTCTCCTATCGAATGACTATATGAGTATGATCTCCTTCATTCAGAATGTCAATAGGAGAGGGACCGGCAAATGGCAGACTCCTGGTCGCTTTATGCACGGAGAGTCTTCTACTCGCAGTCCTGGGAGCCGCCACAGGTTTGGTCCTCGGCTACACCGTAGAGCATTTTCGCTTTTTCTGTGGACTTCCGTGCCCCATCCTTTCCACTTCTTTCTGCGGAAAGGGTGGGATACCCTTAAGATCCAGGTCTACACTATTTCCGAAAATGCTCTATCCCGGTGATAAAAACGCCGTCATCGTCAGCGAGTCGCTCACCCGCCGGCGCGTGCCGTTGACTTTCATTATCTTAAAAATACCTATTTTACAAATAGGTATTTCAGTGCTAATCTTCCTCCTATGGCAAAGAATCCCGAACATCGCGACCTCTTCCCGGGTGCACTGGAGATCATGATCTTGCAGTCCCTCCGTTTCCGGCCCATGCATGGCTATGCCCTGGTCAAACACATCAAGCAAGTCTCGGACAATCTTCTCCAGGTTGAAGAGGGATCGTTGTATCCCGCTTTGCAGCGGATGCTGCGCGAGGGATTGCTGGATTCGGAAACCGGACTGTCGGCGAAGGGTCGCCCCACACGAATTTACCGGCTCACCGATGCGGGTCTTCGGCGCCTGGAGAGGGAAGTCGTCAGCTTCGAAAAAATGTTCACCGGAATCACGCGCGTGCTGGCCGTCGCCAAGGCCTAGGTGGTCAACCATGCAGATTCTGAGCAAGCTTTTCCGTCGCCGCCGCTATGACGACATCGCAGTCTCCATCCAGGAGCACATCGAAGAGCGGACCGAGGAGTTGATGCAAGAAGGAAGGTCGCGTAAACAGGCCGAGCAGGCGGCGCGGCGCGAGTTCGGCAACGTGACGCAGATCGCGGAACGCAGCCGCGAAGAGTGGCAGTGGGCCGCTCTCGAATCCCTTCTTGCCGATCTGAAACTGACGTTGCGCCGGTTGAGAAAATCCCCAGGATTTGCCGCGACAGTACTGCTGACCATCGCATTGGGGATCGGCGCCAACACGACCGTTTTCAGCGTGGTCAACAGTGTGTTGCTGAAGCCGCTTTCCTATCCCGATTCAGGGCGACTCGTGGCTCTCACGCTGAATGCTCCCGGTGCCGGGGGGTTGGCCGATATTACCAACGGACTAAACCTCTCGCCGTCGATGTATCTGACCTTCTCTGAGCTGAATCGGACCTTCCAGTCGCTGGGCGTCTGGACCTCGGGTACGGCAAGCGTTACTGGGCTTGCCCAACCGGAAGAGGTTCACACAGCGCTGATCAGCGGCGGAGTGCTGGAGACTCTAGGCGTTCTTCCTACCGCAGGGCGGTGGTTCTCTCAAGCCGACCAGGATCCGCGTGGCGCAAAGACCGTGATGCTGAGCTACGGCTACTGGCAGCGGCGCTTCGGCGGAGACAAATCCGCCATTGGGCGCAATATTCAAGTGGATGCTCAATCCCGGGAGATTGTGGGCGTAATGCCGCGCGGGTTCAAGATGGTCGACAAGGAATTCGACCTGCTGGTTCCGCTCGCATTCGACACCAAAAACCAAAAGCTGGCGCCATTCTACAGCGAGGGCATTGGCCGCCTTAAACCGGGGGTAAACCTGGCACAGGCCGACGCGGACATCGCGCGCCTGATTCCGATGTGGATGGACTCCTGGTCGAACGGTCCGGGCACGAACCCGCATTGGTACGAACGTTGGAGGATCACACCCGGTTTTCGTCGGCTGAAACAGCGTGTGGTTGGCGATGTGGGCGGAGTGCTGTGGGTGGTGATGGCGACGGTGGGGCTGGTGATGCTGATTGCCTGCACCAACGTTGCGAATCTGCTGTTGGTGCGGGCGGAATCGCGGCAGCATGAGCTTGCAATCCGCGCCGCATTGGGCGCCGGCCGTGCCCGCATCGCACGCGAGCTGCTGACGGAAAGTGTGTCGCTCGGACTCATGGGAGGCGTTATCGCGGTTGGCGTAGCCTACGCAGGATTGCGGCTCCTCACCGCCCTCGGCCCAGCCGACCTGCCACGGCTCAGCGAAGTCTCGCTCGATATACGGGCACTTGGTTTCACTTTTGCACTCTCGGTCATCGCAGGATTACTGTTCGGATCCATTCCCGTGCTGAGGTACGCGCGCGCCAAGGCCTCCGCAACCATCGGAAACGCAAACCGGACTGCCAGCGCAGGCCGTGTGCGGCAGCGATCGCGGAACGTGCTGGTAGTGGCGCAGGTAGCCATGGCCCTGGTGCTTCTGGTGAGCGCGCTCCTGATGATCCGCACCTTTGCCGCGCTGCGCAACGTCGATCCAGGGTTCTCCGACGCTCCGCACCTTCAGACCATGCACATCTGGATTCCCGATTTGCTCGTCGCCGATCCGCAAACGGTTACACGCCAACAGAACAGCATCGTCGACAAGCTCGCAGCCATTCCCGGCGTTACATCCGTCGGGTTTGCAGGCGCCGTACCCATGGAGAATAACGATCCAAACTGGGATCAGATTGGCGTTGAGGGAAAGCGTTATGAAGGCGGAGACCCGCCTCTTCGGCTATTCAATTACGTTTCGCCGGGCTATTTCAAAACCGCGGGAACTAAGCTGATTGCGGGCCGCGACTTTACGTGGGACGACATCTACGGCTTGAGACCGATGGTCATCGTGTCGGAGAACTTTGCCCGCGAATCGTGGGGCTCGGCCTCGGCCGCTGTCGGCAAACGCGTCAGGCAATTCTCGAGTATGCCGTGGCAAGAGGTGATTGGCGTTGTCCAGGATGTCCGCCAGCACGGTGTGGACCAGGATGCGCCTCCCACCATCTACTGGACGGCGATGCTCAACGATCCCTATACCCGGCAGCCAACCATCGATGCTCCACGTGCGGTCACCTTCGTTCTTCGCAGCAGCCGCGCCGGAGACGAGGGCTTTCTCAATGAGTTGCAGCAGGCGGTCTGGTCGGTGAATTCCAACCTGCCGCTGGCGTCCGTGCGGACCATGCAGGACATCTACAGCCAATCGATGGCGCGTACGTCGTTCACGTTGGTCATGCTCGCCATCGCCGGCTCAATGGCTCTTGCCCTTGGCATCATCGGCATCTATGGCGTCATTTCGTACGCCGTTTCGCAGCGTACCCGCGAGATTGGAATTCGCCTGGCACTCGGCGCGCAGAAGAGCGAGCTGAAGTGGATGTTCGTCCGGTCCGCGCTGCTGCTTACTGCAGCAGGCGTGGCAATTGGCCTGGGCACGGCAGGCGCGCTGATGCGGTTGATGAAGTCTCTGCTCTTTGGCATCAGTCCACTCGATCCCTTCACCTACATCACGGTGCCATTGATCCTGGCCATTTCTGCCGCGCTGGCGAGCTATCTTCCTGCCCGCCGTGCGGCCGCGGTCGATCCCGTTGAAGCGTTGAGAGCCGAGTAGCACTGCGGGGGCTCGGCCGCCCTGTCCCCCTCAAACCACGAGGGAGATAAACCCAGCCGGGCGCCCCAGAGCCTGCCCTGAGCTTGTCGAAGGGTCTCGTCTCTGAGGAAAAACGCCGTCGCAGGTATGAACGCCACAGAACAGTCCCTGGGCGAAGACCCGAAAGCAAGGCTTGAGCGCCCGCTTTCGGTCTACGGTGATTCCGAAAGTGCGATAGCCCGCATCCGGGCCAAAAAGATATGGAAAAAACTCTTGACATTTTCAAACTCTATAAACTAGAGTACTCCTTAACAGAGACAACTCTAGACACGGCCAGAGCCTCCAAGGAGAACTCGATGATGGGAAACATTGAAGAACAGGACCTGAAAGACAGGCTAAGCCTGATTGAAACCATGATCGCCGAGGGCCGGCGCACTACGGAAAGCTGGGGCTGGACATTCGTCTTGTGGGGCGTGGCTTATTACGTTGCGATCGCCTGGTCCGCTTTTGGACGGCCCTCGATTGCGTGGCCTGTGACGATGACCGTTGGCGGGGCGCTGACAAGTGTGCTCGCATCCCGCGTAAGAGGCAAACACCCTGGGACAACCGTCGGCCGCGCCATGATGGCAATCTGGGTTGGCATGGGCATCTCCTTGTTCATTCTTATGTTGTCTCTCGGCATGACTGGCCGGCTCGACCTGCACATAGGCGCGGCCATTGTCGCCGCCATGCTGGGCACGGCCAACGCCACTTCCAGCATCATTCTCAAATGGAAGATGCAGTTTGCCTGCGCCGTGGTGTGGTGGACGGCCATGGTGGCCGCGCTGTTTACCTCTGAAAACGTCACCGCGATTATCTTCCTGGTTGCCATCTTCCTGTGCCAGATCGTCTTCGGCATCTACGGCATGATCTCGGAGTCTCGCAGGCACAAAGCCGACGCCGCATCGCAAGGGGTCTTCCATGCCTGAGTTGCCGGATCTGAATCCTGTCATCCACGGCAAGTTGCGCCTGGCTCTGCTGTCGCTCCTTTCCAGTGTTGAAGAGGCGGAGTTTACCTGGCTGCGCGCAAAGACCGGTTCAACCGACGGCAACCTGGGCGCGCAACTGCTCAAGCTGGAGGAAGCGGGCTACCTTGCGGTTGAAAAGAGGTTTGTCCAGCGCAAGCCGCAGACTCTTTACCGCATGACGGAAGCCGGCCGGCAAGCGCTTACCGATTACGTGCAGGCACTGAAGCAGTTGCTCGGCGCTGCCATCGACGCCTGAATTATCTATCCAATGCTGAAAACATCGAAAGCTGAAAACAATGAGGAGGTTGGCCATGAAAAACATGCAGACAGCAAATCAACTGAGCGGCCGGGCCATCGGCGCTTTCTTCTTCGCAGGCTTCGGGGCTCTTTGGCTCTTCCTGTCGCTCTATGCTCGGCAACTGCTCAACGTCGAAACTATCTCCAGTGTGCTGCTTGGCCTGGGGCTGCTGCTTGGCGCCGCCGTGGCTTTACTTCGCGAGGCGAAACGCTGGCCGCGTATTCCGGACGACCCAGCGAGGGGCCGCGCCTTCGCCTGGATCAACGCGATTCAGTGGATCGCCGTCTCCGCCGTAGCCTTCAGCTTCGCCAAGTTGCACATCGACGCCTACGTGCTGTCGGCGATCACGGCCATTGTGGGATTGCACATGTTTCCCCTGGCGCGGCTCTTCCGCTATCCGCTGCATCACGCGACCGGAGCGTTACTGGTGGCATGGGCCGCGGCCAGTGCATTGATTGTGCCGGCTGAACAGTTGCAGGGCGTCGCGGCGTTTGGGACCGGCTTGACCCTATGGCTCAGCGCAGCGGTCACGCTGGTCGTCGCCATGCAGGCCGCGCGCCAGCCTTTCCGTCAATTGGCCTGATCGGGAATGCTCAGGGTTGTGGCTTCGCACCCTTGCGACAGAATTGCAAAAAGAAGGTTCTTCGGCTCCGCTACGCTTCGCTCAGAATGACAGCAAGGATGGGGCACCCCGCTGAATCGCTAACTTGCTACGCGCAACCTACCACTTGCAAGCTCGCCCGCACCCGCTTCATGATTCCCAGGTAGTACGCCAGGTTGTGGATCGTGTTAAGCGTCCCCGACAGCGCTTCGCCGGCCTGCATCAGGTGCCGCAGATACGCTCGCGTATACCGGCGGCACACCATGCAATCGCAGGCCGGGTCGGGCGGCCGCTGATCTTCAGCGTATCTCTTGCCTTTGATGTTCAGCCGGCCTTCACTGGTAAACAAAAGCCCGTGGCGGGCGGCGCGTGTGGGCAACACGCAGTCCATCATGTCCACGCCCATGCGCGCATACTCCTCAATCTCGTCCGGATAGCCCACGCCCATTACGTAGCGGGGCTTGTCGGCCGGCAGCAGCGGCAGGACCTCGGAGATCATCTCCAGCGTTAAGTCGCGTGGCTCGCCAACGCTCAATCCGCCGATGGCGTAGCCGTCGAATTCCATCTCTACCAGGCGCTCGGCGCTTTCGCGGCGCAGGTCGCGATACATGCCACCTTGAACGATGCCGAACAAGCTTTGCGTGGGCGGTTCGTTCCCAGGTCTCAAGAGAGAGACCTGGGGCACCCGCATTTCATCTCGCCACGGGACTTCTTCGCGGTGTGCGGTGAAGTGGTCAAGCGAGCGCCGGGCCCAGGCCATGGTGAGCCGCAGGCTTTCTTCCGCGCGAGTCCGGTCAGCGGGGTACTCTGTGCATTCGTCGAAGGCCATGGCGATGTCGGCGCCGAGGGCGATTTGTACGTCCATGGAGTGCTCGGGAGTGAAGAAGTGGCTGCTGCCATCGAGATGCGAGCGGAAGCGCACGCCCTCGTCGGTCACCTTGCGCAACCGGCTGAGGCTGAAAACCTGAAAGCCGCCGGAGTCGGTGAGCAGGGCTCGCGGCCAACTGATAAACCGGTGCAAGCCGTCCATGCGCCGGATGGCTTCGTGCCCGGGCCGCAGGTAGAGATGGTACGTATTCCCAAGGATGATTTCGGCGCCGAGGGTTTCCAGCACATCCTGCGCGACGGCTTTGACCGTGCCGGCGGTCCCTACCGGCATGAAGACGGGAGTCTCGACAGTCTGGTGCGGCAGAACGAGCTGCGCACGGCGGCCGCCGGCCTCGGTTTGGTTGAGCAAGTTGAACTGGAGACTCACTCTACGATTCTAGCTGGGTTACGGTCGATGAGAGACTTGCGATCACGGGGCGCAAGTTCGAGACCCTGCGACATGCTCCGGACAAGCACTGGGGGCACCCGCGCTGCTGCCTAAACCCGGTGACCCCGAGACCTGGGTGGCTGTCCTCACCGGTCCCCAAATGTGAGGGACCGGTGGCACCCTCATCTGGTTAGAAAAAGTCACCGAGACCATGGTCACCCGCCACCCGACTTGAGTTGGTGCTATTTGCCGGTCGCGCTAAGGCGTATTAGCACACCAAACCGGGCTACGCGCGGCATGCCCAGCGTGGTGGTGGGAGTCTTGGAGTCTTCGACCTGCCGATTCAGCAGGTTTTCTCCGGCTGCGAACAGCTCGAACCGCTTGCCGAAGTCGTGCGAGGCATAAGCGTCCAGCCGGAAATACCCGTGCAGCAGGTAAACATTCGCGTCGTCGTCGTATTGGTGGCCGCTCAGCCGCCCTTGCAGGCTTACGGTCCCCAATTTTGGACGATAGGCGCGCACATTCATCGTGGCCAGGTTGCGCGCGACCTCCGGAATCCAATTGCCCACCAGCGCCGCGGTCTGCCTGTCTTTTGTCACCGTTGCATGGGCGAATTGATAGCCGCCGTCCACGGCTAGCCACCGCAGCGGGGCAAGCTCATAGTCCAACGACACGCCGCGGCTCTCAATCTGGCCCAGATTTTCGCGCGTGTAGGTTGTCCCCGATCCGACAGCTGCAATAGGACGGTTGACCTGGGTAAGGAAGTAGCTGGCGCGGATGCTGCCCCAATGGCGCTCGCTGGCCAAGCCCGTCTCCCAGCCGGTTGCGCGCTCGCTCAGTAGGCTGCCGTTGGGCAACGTCAGTTGGCTTCCGACCTGCGTGGCGCGATAGAGCTCGTTTGGCGTTGGCTCGCGAAAAGCACGGAATCCCGACGCCGACACTGCCCAATGTTCCTTGAATTTGCGCGAAAGTCCAACCCGCGGGTCGAAGTAGGCTTGGCTCAATTGAGTAGGTTGCGTGGCTGCCGGCGCCCAGGCGGTCCCATTCCACTGCAGTTTTTGTCCGTCGTAATTCTGGAACCAGTCGAAGCGGCCTGCGACGGTCAGCGTCCACGCATTGCGGACCCACATGGCTTCGACGTAGCCGGCGGAGTCGCGCTGGTGATCGTGGAGGTTGGTCAGCGTGGTGGAACTGCCGAGGCCCTGTTCCCGGTCCCACACGCGCACATCGTGGCTGTCTGCACCAGCTACCAGCAGGAGCCCCGCACCGAGAGGCTGGTTCCAATGGGCCACCGCGCCCAGCTCGTTGTATGGAGTCAGCGAGAATTTCGAGGGATTTTCGCCGCAGCGATAGGAGCAGGTGGGGTTAGCGGCATTGGGAAGGCTGGAGATGCCGGAGAATGTCTGGCGATAGTGGTCTGTCGACCCATAGAACCTCGCAACCAGCGAACCGTTGTGCGGTCCCTGCCAGTCACCTCCGGTTGCGTAGCGCCAGATGCGGGTGCCGTTCGTCTGGAAGGGAGTTCCATTATTCCGCGCCTCGTTGAAGCCGCTTCCACGCACAAACAGCCGCAGCGGGCCACCGTTGTGCTCGGCCAGCAGCACGCCGTTCTGGGCATGGACGTTGCTGGCAATGTCCACCGGCCCGCGCTGTGCGGGAGACTCCTGGATATACCCATCCGTGCCCAGAACACCGCCGGACGCCAGGAATCCCCAGGGGCCGCGCTTTGTCTGGAGCATCACGCTATCGTCGTAGGTGCTTTCGCCGCCATAGCTGCTACGCAACTCGCCCAGGTTGGAGGCTGGCCGCTCCGGGACCACATTCACCACACCGCCGATCGCGCTTGAGCCATAAAGGCTGCTCGCCCCGCCGCGCACTAACTCAATACTTTTGATCGCCAGCTCCGGCTGTTCAAGCCAGTGAATGGTTCCGGCAAAGGCATCGTTCAGCGGTACGTCGTCTTCGGTGATCAGCGTTCGGCTGGCTGAGGTGGACCCAAGGGCGCGCAAGCTCATGCCCTGCGAAGATGGATTGGCTACCAGCGAGCTCGACCGCCGGAAGAGCTCCATGCCCGGAAGCTGCCGCAATTCGTCATCCAGGGTCACTGCGGCCGTGGTGCTGAGCTCCTGTTGAGAGAGGACGCGGGTAGTTGCCGGGCTTTCCAATGAGCCCAGCGGCGTGCGATATGCAGTCACCGTCACTTGCTCGACGTGTGCGGCCGGCTGCAACTGGATCACCGTCGCCGCGCCGAGCTGCACCGTCTTGTCTTCAAACCCCGGTGCTGCCACATGCACTTGGCACGGAATAGCGCATGCGACGGTCAGTTTTCCGCCCGCATCGCTGCGACCCAAAATGGCCCCTGTGGGATCTTTCGCAGTAGCCCCATCGATTGCGGCGCCGCGGCCATCTTCCACCGTCACAATGATCGTGGCCTGGGCCTGTACGACCTGTGCGCTAAGTTGTGTCGGGGGAAGCCCCGCCCAGACCAGCGTGTGCATGCCAAGCATCACTTTGAATAGGAAACACCGCATTGGTCCCGCTTTCAGAGACTTTAGATAGGCTGTCCAACAATTGTGACATGGTTCTCCCGCTCGTCGCATCCACCAAGCCGGGGGCAATCTCGCACAAAGGGACCAGGACGAACGCACGCTCAGCCAGTCGCGGGTGGGGAACCACGAGGCCCGGCTCACAGATCTTCATTTCGCCGAAAAGCAGAATATCCAGATCGAGTGTCCGCGGACCGTTCGCAATTCCTGCCGAACGGTCCCGCCCGAACTCCTGTTCGATGGACAGCAACCCGCTCAGCAGGTTCTGCGGCTCCCGTTCGGTTTCCAGCGCGACAACGGCATTGACGAACCGCGGCTGCTCGGCAAACCCAACCGGCTCAGTTGAGTAGAGTGATGACCGGCGCGTCACCCGCCCCAGCGATTCCAGGCGAGCGGCGGCGGCAGCCAGGGTTGCCTCCGGCGGCCCCGCCCAACTGGCCAGGTTCCCGCCCATCCCGATGTATGCCGTCCGCATGAACTCCAGACTATCGCGGAAGAGGTTGCACCTGGTTGGAGTGAACCGCTTGAATATCGGAGTAGCGAAGAAAATCCGGCTGATTCAGGGTAAGCATATGGGGCACACCATAGCCCTTCATTATCGCGGCAAGACGCGCATCGTGTGCCTGCGCGCCGCATCCTCAATCAAATTCTGCACATAGTTCTGCGGCGTCAGGCCTCGAGCCTGAACTTCTGTCGGCGGTTGCGCTATTTCCGGCAAACTCCTAGCCAGCCTCAAGTTCGAGGAGGATGGCTGCGCCGCGGGGTTCGAGGTTGACGGCGGAGGCGCGGCCGTTGTGGTCGCGGAGGATTGTCGCACAGAGGCTTAATCCGAGTCCGGCTGTCTCGCCGCCGGCCTGCGCGGGAACAAAAGGGTCGAAGGCGCGGTCGGGATGGAGGAATCCGGAGCCGGAGTGGGCGATGAGAATCTGCACCAGGTTGCCTTCCGTCGTAGCCTCCAGCCGGACGGTCTTCAGGTCCTCGCCGGCCGCGCCTTGCGACTGGCTCTCCGCGGCTTCAATGGCAAACTGCAGGCAGTGGAGGACGGCCTGACGCAGTTGCTGAGCGTGACAGAGAACCCTGGGCAGCCCTGGAGCCAAGCTGAGGCGGAATTCGATGGAGCGGCGCAGGAATTCCGAGCGGTGGAGCTGTTCCAGGTCCATCAGCATTTCATCCACGGAGACTGCGGTGAACTGGCCGTTCTGAGGCCGGGAAACACGCGTCAGGCTCTCGAGCGTGTCTCTCATGCGGCGGGCTTCCATGAGAATCGCTTCGACCCCTCTGCGCTCGCGGGGGTCGAGCGAAGACGTTTCGTCGAGCAGCGATGCGTAGCCCAGGATGACGGTGAGCGGGTTATTCAGCTGCTGCGTAACGTTGCCGGCCAACTGGCCCAGGCCGGCGAACTTCTCCGAGTCGATGAGCTTCTCCAGCATCATGGTCTGGCTGCGGGTGGCTTGCAGGCGGGTGGTGAGCATTTCGATGGGCAGCATATCGTCGGTGCGGAGCGGGTCCTGGCAGGGGTTGGGCAGAGAGTCGGGCAGGGTGCGGGACGGAGCATTGCGCATGCCGGCCAGCAGCAAAGCGCCTTCAGTGACCGAGCGCCCCGTCATTGGGACGGCGAGGACAGAGGTGAAACGGAGCCGCTTGAGGTCGTCCCCTGGGTAAAGCCAGGGACTGAGGTCGAGCGAGAGGGTATGGCTATGGTCGACCGCGGACGGGGCAGTACCGGGCGCGAGGAAGCCCTTGATGGGGATGCGTAAAGCGAGCTCAAAGAGCGCGGCAACAATAGCCGGATCAAGGCCGGCAGCTCCGGCGAGGCGATAGCGGCCCGCGGACTGGAGCAGCAGCGCGGCCTGGGAAAAACGGCTGTGGGTTGTGACAGTCTGGCAGACTTCATTCGCCTGCCGATCGAAGTCCTCAACCCGGCGGCGGGAGGGAATGAGATTGGCATAGGCCTCCAGCTCTCGACGAGCTCTGCGCTCGCGATCCTGGGCTGTCTGATTTATGGCCAGTTGGTCTTCAAGCGCTAACAGGATCAAGCCCAGAGCGGCTACTACTTTTCCCAGGACGACGATTCGATCCAGATCGGTGGCAAGCGGCGAATCCATGCCGATGAAGGGAAGCGCTTCGAGGATGAACAGCGACCAGACCAGAAATCCCAGGGCACTGAGAACTACGCCCGGCGAGAACCGGCGGAACACAAAAACCAGAAGCAGGGCGGTCATGAAGTGGTTGGCGCACTCGACAAACGTCAACGGCCAGGTGCCTCCCATTACAAAGCAGATCCACAGGCCGGTGCAGCCCAGCACTACACAGGCTGTCGCGCCCAGCCACCTGGGCATGGTGCCCCTGGCCACGCCCCAGAAAAAGCCGGCAACCAGGGAGATTGCCCCAAGAAAGGGAAATAGCCAGAACAAAGGGCCTGTGGGCAGAACGCCGTGGAAGACGCCTTCCAGCAGGATGGAATAAGCGACCAGCGGAATGGTGAAGGGGATGACGTAAAGCACATTGAACCGGCCTACGCGAAAACGCAGCGGGGACAGCGAGGCAAGAAACACAGCGGCACTGATCTGAATGGAGGTTTGACCAAGCGCGGTCAGCCAGGGATGTGCGCCGCCGGAAAAATGCCAGGAGCCAACCCGGTAAATGAACAACATGCGGACGATGGCAAAGAGGAAGCCCAGGAACCAGAGGAGGGTGCGCGCATCCCGGAAGCGGAAATACATATACCCGAACGCAGGCAGCAAGAGTGCTGTGAGCATTAGAGCCGGCGCCTGATAGTAGTCGGGCATGAAAACCGTGAATCTCCTTCGGTCCTATCGGTCACGCCTGCCGGTAACTTGACTGCTGCGAGCGCAAACCAGATATTCTTCGCATGAACGGGATGGGGAAAATCGGATTCCGCTGGGCGCAAGCAGAACAATACGCCTTTTACGGAGCCCCGACAATTGCTGCACGGGCAGGGACGCCATCCGTCTACAGGTCCCCGACCCCTAGATTCTGGGGCCATCCGGCTGGTCAGTCCATGCGTCTAACGTTGTAGACGGGTGGGAGTTTTTGGGGCCTTGGTCTTAAGTGGTTTGGATAGTCAGGGTAATACAAAGGAGAGAAACAAGGGTGCGAAACGGATGGTGGTTGACGATGGTGGTGGCCGCGGGATTCGCGCTGGCTGCCGGCGCGCAAAGCAAGGACACGTTCACGCCGATGGCGCTCGACTCGGGCTTTGGTCCCATGGACATCACCCCGCCGGCAATTGCGCCGGATCAGATCATCCACCAGTTTGCGGCCAAGGAAACCGAATTCCAGAAGGCACTGAACCACTATACCTATCGCCGTACCGCTAAGGTGCAGACCATTGACGACGATAACAAGGTGGATGGCGAGTATTACGAGGTGGACGACGTAATCTTCGACCCTGCGGGCTCGCGCACGGAGAAGGTGGTCTTCGCGCCGCAGAACACGCTGGAGCGGGTGCAGATGTCACCCTCGGATCTTCAGGACATCCAGCGCGGCTATCCGTTTGTACTCACCGCCGAAGATATCGGCCAGTACGACGTGAAATATATTGGCCGGCAAAAGGTCGATGAGGTGGACTGCTACGCGTTCGACGTGAGCCCCAAGGTGATCGAGAAGAAGAAGCGCTACTTGCTGGGCCGCATCTGGGTGGATACGACGGACCTGCAGATTGTGGTGACTAACGGGCGCATGGTCCCCGACGACACGCGGAAAGGAAGCGAAGACCTGCATCCCCCCTTCATGACCTGGCGGCAACAGGTGGACGGGCATTACTGGTTCCCGGTCTACACCAAAGGCGAAGGGGTTCTGCACTTTTCCGGCGGCTCCGGCTACCTGGCGCAGGACGTACATATGCGGGATACCGTGAAGTACTCCGATTACAAGCAGTTCGGCTCGACATTCAAGATCATTTATGAAGGCAAGGAAGTTTCTACGCCGGACAAGCAGTCGGGACCGAAGCCGAAGCAGTAAAGGTCTAGCTGAAAGCTCTCAGCTTTCAGCTAGAGACTCATCTCAAAACCGCAGCGAAAGACAGCTGAGCCCGCCATCCATCTTCTGGAACTCGGACATTTCCAGCACCAGCGGGCTGAATCCGTGCGCGCGAAGTTCAGCGGTGAGTTTGGGAAAACCCGCAGCTACCAGAATATGACTGTTCACACGAACGCAGTTGGCTGCGTAGCTCTCTTCCTCTGCGACACGAATGAGTTCAAAGTCCTGAAACTGAGTGTTTTGCGCCATCTCTTCCATGACAACCAGCGTGTTATCGCCAATGTACGAAATGCCGCTCTTGAGGTGGAGGATGGTGGTCATGGGCCGGACATCGATGGTCGAAGATGTGTAGCCAAGGCCGGCCAGGTGGCGGGCGAGTTGCCGCGCGCCTTCCTCGTTGGTGCGGTCCGAAAGGCCAAGGAAGAAGTGGTCTTCCGCCTCGCAGATGTCGCCGCCATCGACGGTTCCTGGCGCTTCAATGGTGAGCGGTTCGGGAAAGAACCTGAGAACGGCATCGCGGATGGCGTCGACCTCGCCCTCGCGGCTCTCCGCTCCGGGACGGGTCAGAACCGCGCCGCGAGCGGTAAGAATGGCCGTATCTTCAACAAAAGTCGAGTCGGGGTAGCGGAGATCGGCGTCGAGCGTCGTGACCGCAAGCCCGCACTCGACGAGCGCCTGGCAATAGCGATTGTGTTGCCTGAGCACGCGCTCAAGCGAAGGCACTCCCAAAGAAACGGTAGTAAGTCCTTCGTCGAAGTTGGTTCCAGGGGTGCGTACGATAGCGCGGGTAAACAAGCGGCGAGCCCTCTTTGTGCATGATTGCACAGGCAAAGCTGTTCTCAACGAGTCAGCCGCCTATGCGAAAAGCGGGTCCTTCGACTCCGCTGAAGTACGCTTCGCTCAGGATGACAGGTCATTTGTCAATAGAGACCTTAGAATCAGGACGCTAGCACCTATTCCCTATTCCCTATTCCCTAGTAAAAAAGGTACTTCCGCCAGCGGTCGTCCCCGCGGCCCAGCATGCGCATGATCTGGCGGCTGGTGTGGAGCGAGAAGGGGCGGGGATCGCGCATGAGGTGCATGTCGTCGATCTCGTGCAACATGCGGTTGCCCTTGCGGCGATTGCAGGCGTGGCAGCAGGCGACAAGATTCTCCCAGGTGGAATTGCCGCCGCGGGAACGGGGAATGACGTGGTCCAGGGTGAGTTCGCTGGAAGGCAGGACAACGCCGCAGTATTGGCAGGAGTTGCGATCGCGCAGCAGGATATTTTTGCGCGAGAGGGCGCGGGTCTGGTGAGGAATGCGGCGGTATTCCAAAAGCCGAATCACCGAGGGCATGGCGATCCGGCTGCGCTGGGCATGGAGCATGAGGCCGTGCTCCTCCTCAGTGCGCGCAATGCCTTTGAGCACCAGCACCAGGGCACGCCGCGCGCCACAGATATTGATGGGCTCGTAGGATGCGTTGAGGACCAGGACCGGCATCTGCAGCATGTGGATGGGTTGGACTGCGGCGTAATCGCCTGCAAAGGCAGCGGCCTTGGCGATGGACTTTTGCTTGCGTGCATGAATCATGGCTTTTCCCAGCGACATCCTTTATCCCCTCGTCAAAAAGATGGTTGGTCTTGCGATGAACGGTGCGATGAATAGATGCTTGCCTGATTTCCGTCTGCGGCCGGCGGGTTGCCGGAGAGTCCGATATCGTCCAGTGTGTCTTCCAGATTGGCGTTTTGGTTGATTTCGTAGATGCGGCGGGCTCTGGCCAGCGTGGCAACCCACACGGAGGCTGCTCCCGCCCGCATGAGGACCTGTGCGGCGGCGCGCGCGGTAGCGCCGGTCGTAAATATGTCGTCGATGAGCAGAATATCTTTCGAATCAACGGCGGCTGGATTGGAGACCGTGAAGGCGCCGCGGACATTCATGCGGCGGCCACGCGAGGTAAGGCCGGCCTGGCTCTCGGTGGAGCGGTGGCGCATGAGGGCGCTGGAGGCCAGCGTAAGCCGCCACTGCGGATGCGATTTACGCAAATAACCGAGTGCATATTCAGCCAGCGCGCGGGCCTGATTGAACCCCCGCTGCGCGTATTTGGACCGGTGCAGAGGGATAGGAACCACCAGCATTTCAGGCGGTGCTTCGCCGGCCAGTTGAGCGATCGCCTGGGCCAGCATCCGGCCCAAACCGCGTGCGGCGGGATGCATCCGGCCGTACTTGAGGGCGTGGATGGCTGCCTTCATGCGGTCCTGGTACAGCCCATAAGAGACAGCGCGAACATAGGCCGGTGGCGCAAGGCGGCAGGCCCTGCAAAGTGAAGCGCTTGCAAGGTTCTCGTCGGAAATTGGAATGTCCAGGGTGTCGCCGCAGCGGGCGCAGGCGGGGCTGGTCTGGAGGGGAAACTCCGTCCAGCAAACAGCGCAAATTGGCACAAGGGAAAGCTGCGGCAGCGGGGAGCCGCAAAGGGTGCAGGAGGCAGGAAGAAAGGCGCAACTCAGGGCGTCCATGGGACTTCGGAGGACGCGAGCCACGGCGCGCCAACTCGAAATCTCCGATGGTGGAACGTCGAACGTCAGTGAACCGGAGTCCCTGCGGAAGACGCACCTCACTTGAAGGTGGCAGGGCTGGTCGCGCGCCACCTTGGCGACAGTATACCCGGATGGCGTGATACTTGCCATGGCAATTCGGGAAGACAGTTCTCAGTTTTCAATTGTCAGTTGTCAGTTGAGGGGCACCCGGCTACTCTTCCCTGATCCGGATTGCCCCCGGCTGAGATTAATTGATGTTGCGATCCCCACTGATTGTGACTACGCGACGGTCAGCGTCCGCTTTATGCTGCGCATCCAGGTCGGCGTTGGCATATCGGACGCCATCCTTCAGCTTGCCAACAGTCGTCTCAACCTTGCCTTTGACCTGCTGAACCGCGCCTTCAACCTGGGTCCGGGTGTCACCGGTCAGATTCCCGATATGGCTCTTGGTGCTTCCTACCACTTCGTCGATCGCGCCCTTAACTCTTTGCTTGTCCATCTTTTCACGCTCCTGACCTTCAGTTACTCACGATGCTTCGTCTGGCGGCTGTACCGAAACGACCATCGGTTCAACTGGGAAGGCGCCGGGCTGCTAGATCGCGATTTGGCCCTCATTTCTCCTTTGGGCTCAGAGAGGTGGGCGCATGACGCTGGGTCCAGGCAGTCTTCACCTTCTCGAAAGTCGCCTGCATTTCATCAAGCTCCTGGTCGGTCAATCTCTCGATATCGATCAATTGATTGCGAGCGCTGTCCATGGCGCGGATCACCTCGTTCAGTTTCAAATTGATTGCGCGAGAATCGCGGTTTTGCGTGCTTTGGATGAGGAAAACCATGAGAAAAGTCATCAACGCCGTTGCTGTTCCGATGACCTGCGCCCAACGGTCGGAGAAATGAAAGATAGGGCCGGTGGCGGCCCAAACCGCGATCACCAGGCCCGCAGCCACAAAGGCCCACGTGGATCCCAGCCAGGCGGAAGCCGAGGCGGCGAATCGGCCGAAATGGTCATGCACTGTTGGGGGCTGCGCCTCGATTGGTCGACTGGTCATTGATCTCGCCCTCCGCTTCTCTAGAAACTATCGTCTGGATATCCAGACGATACGGTGCGCCTCGCGTTCGGCGCTGTTCGCAATTGGTCAACGCCCGCGGCAGACGAGGAGAACGCCGGTTACGATACACTTCAACCCGTGGAGGTCTTCCGTTGCAGTTGCATGTTCGTGGAGTTTTTTCCGGCATTCTGGTTGGTGTTCTATCCATACCCGGCGATTGCCTGGCGCTGCCGGCGCAACAGCAGAGCTACGCAAGCAGCAGTGCTCCCGCCTCTACAGTTCTGATCGCCACGGCGGTCGCTCCAGTGCCAGCCACGCCCGCTTCCCCAGCCGGGACTGGAGCCCAGGCGGCTCCCCAGCAAGCGCCCCCCCCTCAAAGCGGGATGGGCGGAATCGCAGGAGGCTTGGGCGCGGCGGCCGTCTACGACGAACAGAAACGGCCCATCACCGCCGGCGGATTCGTGGACACCGGCACGGTCGTCTTCCAGGACATAACAAAGCAGGCTGGGCTCTCCGGCTGGGTCCACAAGATGGGTGTGCCGGAAAAGAGGTTCATCATCGAAACGAACGGGTCGGGCGTGGGGCTGATCGACTACGACAACAGCGGATGGCTGTCTATCTACCTGGTCAACGGTTCCACCTTCGCGGCGCTCGACGGCAAGGAAGAGCCCCCTCATGCGGCGCTGTTCCGAAATAACCACGACGGCACTTTCACCGACGTAGCGGCCAAAGCCGGCGTAGCCAACGACCGCTGGGGCTACGGGGTGAGCGTGGCCGACTACGATAACGACGGCTGGCCAGACATTTACGTGGGCAACTACGGCAAGAACCGTCTCTATCACAACAACCACGACGGAACCTTTACCGACAAGGCAGAGGAGGCCGGCGTAGCACTGGGCAACTGGTCGCCGGGCTCAGCCTGGGGCGACTACGACGGCGACGGACGGCTCGATCTGTATGTCACCGGCTATGTCCACTTCGATCGCGACAACCTGCCCATTGCCGGCACCAAGGCCGTGGGTTACGCCTTCTGCCAGTATCGCGGCGCGGCGGTGAACTGCGGACCGAGAGGATTGAAAGGCGAGCCCGATCACCTCTTCCACAACAACGGCGACGGAACCTTTACCGACGTTACCGTGAAAGCCCACGTCGAAGACAAGGACAATTACTACGGGTTTTCGACGATCTTCGTCTCGCTGAACGGGAACGGGAAACCGGACCTGGTGGTGGGCAACGACTCGGAGCCGAATTTCCTCTATGTCAACAAAGGCGATGGGACCTTCGACGATCAGAGTTACGAATCGGGCTTCGCGCTGAACAAGGATGGGCGCGAAATTGCTTCCATGGGCATCGCCGCAGGCGACTATGAAAACAACGGGCAGGTGGATTTTTTCGTTACCGACTTTGGCGACGACTACAAGGTTCTCTACCACAACGACGGCGACGCCAGCTTTACAGACGTGAGCTACAAGGCCGGGCTTGCGCAGACTACGATTCCGTTTGTGGGTTGGGGAGACGGCTTCCTCGACTACGACAACGACGGCTGGCTAGACCTTTTCGAAGTCAACGGCCACGTGTACCCCGAGGTGGACCAGCACGATTGGGGCACGACCTTTGCCGAGCGGACGCTGCTGTTCCATAACGTTCCCGAAAGTACCGGAAAGGGACGGAAGTTCGAGTACGTTCCTCCTGTGAAACGTTCCGGGCTGGCAGTGGTGATTCCGGGCCGTGGAGCGGCCTTTGGCGACCTGTTCAACGACGGCAAGATCGATGTGATCATCAATCCGATCGACGGGCCGCCCGTTTTGTTGCGTAACGTGAATCCGGACCATCATCACTGGGTTGAAATGCAGCTTGTGGGGGGACCGAAGAGCCCGCGCGACGCTACCTGCGCGACGGTCTACCTGAGCGGCAACGGAATGCGGATGCGCCAGGATGTGCTGGCCAGCGGCAGCTACATTTCATCGAACGATCGCCGCCTGCACTTCGGACTGGGCGATGCGAAAGACGCAGGGACGGCTGAGATTCACTGGCCCTCCGGCGCCAAAGAGACGGTGAAGATTCCCGCGGAAGACCGCATCTTCACCATTACCGAGGGTAAGGGGATCACCGGCGCGCTGTGCGGAGGAATGCCGTGTGCCGGTGGGAAATAGGCCGCTGCTGACCCGCTCCCTATGAACAAGGCTGGTTTAGGGTTTAGGTTTCCCGCCCTTGCGATAGGAAAAAATCGCAAGGATGGGAAACGGAGCAGTTGAATTGCGGGCTAAAAAACGCCGGCCATATAGACTTCCGCCGGACGATGCTTGGCTGCGCCGGCCCCGCACTCGCCGAGCACAACGGGCGAGAGCGTGATCACCGGGCAGTGGGCATGGGCCAGGACTTTGTAGACGATGCCGTGCCGCGTGATGGCGGCGAAGGCCGATGCGCCCTGCGCGCCGAGCACAATCAAATCCGCAAGCTGGGCTCGGCCCTGGTAGAGCAGTTCCTCGGTCGGATCGCCGGGCACGACGATGGTCTGCACCGCAATCTTCCCCATCAACTCAGTTGGAACCATCCCGAGCAGGTCAGACTCGACTTGATCGATTGTTCTGCCGGCCAGGAATTCGTGCCGCTCCTGCGGCCGAATCACATGCTGCAGAACCAACCGCGCGTTGTGCTGGGCCGCAAGATCCGCGGCAAATTCGGCCACGATGTGGCTGGCTTCCTGCATGCTGACGGCGCAGAGAATGGTGCGGGTAGCGAATTTGCGGTAGTCGCCATCCACAACATCCGGGCCGACAATGTACACGGGAACCCTTGCGGTCCGGAGCACAGCCTCAGCTACCGAGCCGACCAGCAGCTTGCCGATGGGGCCGGGAGAGTGTGTACCCATCACGATGCGGTCGACCTCGCGTTCGCGAAGGAAGGCCAGGATCTGGTCGGCGGGCAACCCCGGCCGGACAACGATTTCGCAGCGGAGCCCGGCTTCGCGAACGCGCCCGGCCAACGGTTCAAGGGCCTTCTTTTCGGTGTTGGCAGCGGCGGCATAGTCGTAATAACGGATACCCGAGGTCTCCGATGCGGACACTACCATCGTGTCATATGCGTGAAAGAGAATGAGATCGGCGCCAAACTCCGCGGCTTGAGCAAGCGCGAACGCGAAGGACTTTTCATTGGCGGGAATCTCGGAGGCGAAGAGGATGGTGGAGGGTTTGCTCCAACCCGGCTTGATTACGGCTGCCATGGGAACCTCCTGAAGGTGCGGAAAAACGTTAGCAAAATCGCCAGCGGCTATTCGGTGTCCGGTGGCACAGATCAGGGTGACTTAAAACACAATTCGATTGCGAAAGCAGCGGCTTCGGGCATGGAGAAGATCACGCTTCTTCCAGTAACGACGAAGGTTCCAGTGCATTCGTTCGCTTCAATTGGATTGTGCTCCTATTTCCACAACCTGGATACGTTGCCATGACTATTTCTCAAACTTCGGTAAGGTGAAGTGATCTCAATCACAGCATGCGCCCCCTCCGGGCTGCTCTTCTAGAGCGGAATCGTGGCGCTACCGTGCGGTTCACCAACACCCTGGCCGGCATTTCAAGTCAGGGAGACCTGCCGGAAGGTTTCGAAGTATGCTTCCTCCACCGGAAATGATCTTGTCGGCAGGATTCTGGATTCCTTTAGTTTTTGGTGAATCAATCTATCCCCGGCGCGGGCCCAAGCTCCCGCGCTCGCAAGCCGCGATCCGATAGGAGGCCCTATGCAGCCGATGCACAATATTCCCGCTCGTGGCGGATTGAACTTTGACGAAACCCCGTTCCTGGCCATCTGGGAGGTCACGCAGTCCTGCGACCTGGCCTGCAAACACTGCCGCGCCGCGGCCCAGCCGATTGCCCACCCCGACGAACTTACCAACGCCGAGGGCAAGCAACTGATCGACCAGATCGCCGACATGGGCGTGCCGATTTTTGTGTTTACCGGCGGAGACCCGCTGAAGCGGAAGGACGTTTTTGAACTCATTCACTATGCCGCCGGCAAGGGCGTGCAGGTGGCGCTTACGCCGAGCGCGACCCCGCTGTTGACCCGCGATGCGATGTTCAAGCTGAAAGAAGCCGGGCTGGTTCGCCTGGGCATTTCACTGGACGGCTCGACACCGGAGATTCACGACGCGTTCCGTGGATTGCCGGGCGCGTGGGCACGGACTATCCAGGCCATTGAGTGGGCCAACGAAGCGGGGCTGCCCATCCAGGTCCACACCACCATCAGCCGCCACAACGCACACGATCTCGACAATTTGTGCGCTCTCTTTGAGAAGCTCGCCATCGTGATGTGGAATGTGTTCTTCCTGGTTCCGGTGGGCCGCGGACAACAGGCCGACCTGCTGAGCGGCGAGGATTTCGAGAAGGTGTTCGGCAAGATCTACGAGTTGAGCCACCGGGTAAACTTCCAGATCAAGACCACGGAAGCGATGCACTACCGTCGCTATCTGATCCAGCACAACCTGGAAGAGAGAAAAATGGGCCACGGAAGCGGCCATCCCGGCGGCGCCGCGCACAAATACGAGCCCGGTGCGCCCACGTCCGATGCGCAAACACGCACGGCAAGCTGGGCCACGCGGCGGGTGAACGATGGCAAGGGCTTCATGTTCATCTCGCATGTCGGCAACGTGTATCCCAGCGGATTCCTGCCCATCCACGCAGGAAATGTCCGCGAAACACCTGTGGCTGAAATCTATCGCGAAGCGCCAATTTTCAAGTCATTGCGCGACACGAGCAAGCTCGAAGGCAAGTGCGGCGCGTGTGAATACAAGGAGATTTGCGGCGGTTCGCGAGCCAGGGCCTACGCGCTCACCGGCGACCCACTGGCGCAGGAGCCGTGCTGCATCTATCAGCCGAAGAACTGGGACCCGCACCTGGAGAGCGAAGCCGGAGCGTTTGCCACGTCAATTGGGCCACAGCTCCAAATCGTCAACTGAGACGCGGTCGAATTGTTGCGATTCCTTTGGAATCCTAGCTCTTCAAAGGAATCGCAACAGCGAGTCTGGATGTTTCTTCTTTACGCGCGCAAACCAGGCACACGGCCAGTAGAGCAGCACAATCACGCCTGCCCACATGGCGCAGACCACGCCCAGTCCATGCCCATAGGGCGGCCCATCGGGCGGGTAATTGAGAAAAAACCCTCCGTGAAAGAGCCAGGCAACGGGTTGGTTGGTGAGGAATCCAAGCAGGCCTGCGGCCAGGTGAATCACGTACAGATGCAGGATGTAGAAGAAGAGCGGGACGCGTCCGTAGGTCTCCACTACTCGGCCAAACCAGCCCCAGAATCTTGCTCCGCCGATGGCCAACAAGATCAAGATCGGTCCCAGCGTCATCAATAAATATTGGAGCGACGGCGGATACTTTTCGACGTCGAAAAACAGGATGATGGTCTTGGACAGGGTTGGCAGAGGGTGCCAGTCGCCTGGAGTAGAATGGGCAATCTCCGCGCTCGGGTTGCCGTACACGTTGGTCGCCCGCAGCAAAGCGAATAGCAGCAATGCCCCCGCGCCTGCCCAAATCAGCGTGCGGCGAGATGAGGCAGAGTTGTCTTGAAACAGAGAGCCCATGCTGAAGCCGAGCAGGGCGACGGCGCACCAGGGAATCAACGGGAAAAGAACGAACAGAGAAATCTCGCCGAAATGCGCCCGGCCGGAGCGATGCAAAACAAATAACAGCCATTGGCTTGCATGAAAAGCCGCGGGCTTGAGGTTGTCGAATAAATCATGGGTCGCGATGACGAGCAATGCCACAGCCATCACCACCGATCGTGGCAAACGAACGAAGGCCGCCAGCAAGATCATGGACAACCCCAGGCAGCAGATCACGCCGAACATTCCCCAGCCGGGGTGGAATGTCCAGGCAAAGCCGATCACCGTGAATTCCAGCACCACCAGCCAAACACCGCGAGTGACCAGGAACCTTTGCAAACCGGCAGGAGAATGCTTCGTTCCGTAAAGGTATGCGCCGACTCCCACGAGAAAGAAGAAAGCCGGAGCGCAGAAGTGCGTCACCCAGCGGACCAGGAAGTAGAACACCCAGGTCTTGTCGATGTTTTCCGGTTCAAAGGGGATATTGCAGACGAAATCGCGCGTGTGGTCGAGGGCCATGAAGACCATGGCGAGGCCTCGAACAAAGTCGATGGAGCCGACGCGCCGATAGCTCTGGTTGGCAGTCTGGAGGTTGGGATTCTGAATTGGAATCTCCCCTTTTCAGGCCTGAATTTTCTCGAATTGTAACCCGCGTGAGGCGCCCTTGAGAATTGAAATGCGAATGTTCAAAGCGATTAGTGGCTGGCGGACGCCAGATCGACTTTCCCCTTGAACTTCGTATAAACAAACACCACGTACGCCACGGCCAGCGTCATCCCGAAGAGCCACCAGGCCAGCCCCACGGCCAGTGTGTGCGGCCCGGAGATAGCCTTGGCCAATGTGATGTCGCGGTCCGCGCCTGTCGTCGCTGGCAGCAGGGTAGGATAAAGCCCCCAACATGCGCCGGCCAGCATGAAAAAGAGATAGAGGCCCGAGCACAGGAACGCTTTCAGCGGCTGATATTTGCGATTGAAGAGCCAGATGCCCGCGAGGGAAGCAATCACACCCAGCGGCACCACAAAGGTGAACGGGTAATTGAAATAGTTGTCCAGGCTGGCAGGCCGCACGTGGATGGTGGCGCCGAGGCTAATGACCGTGAGTGCCGCCAACTGGATGCACAGCGGACTGGCGATGCGGCGAGCACGCTGGGCCAGGTCGCCCGAAGTTTTGATGGTGATCCACAGCGCCCCGTGCAGGGTGAGAGCGACCAGCGCAACCACGCCGCCGATCACCGTGTACCAGTCGAGAATGCCGGGATGCGGGCCGGGCTCCCAGTTCGTCCATAGGGGCAGGAAGAAGTAGCCGTCGGCCTGCAGCGGAACGCCGCGCAGCACGTTGGCCAGGGCGGCGCCAAAGAAAATAGTAAGCAGCGCGCTGGAAAAGCCGAAGGCGCCGTCGAGCAAAGCGCGCCACACACCAACGTCGATGTGGTTGCGCAGTTCCACGCTTATGCCGCGCAGCACCAGAAGCCAGAGCACGATCATCAGCGGGAGATAGAAGCCGCTGAAGGCCGAAGCGTAGAGCAGCGGAAAGGCGAAGTAAAGCGTTCCGCCGCCGGCCAACAGCCAGACTTCGTTGCCGTCCCAGACGGGACCAATGCTGGCGAGGGTGGTGCGGCGGTCGGTCTCGTTGCGGCAGATGAAAAGATGCAGCACACCGACGCCGAGGTCGAAGCCATCGAGCACCACGTAGCCGACAATCATCACGGCAACCAGCCAGAACCAGATAAAGCCCATCATGCGGATACTCCTGAGAAACGATGGTCGAGCCTTGCGGTTTCCCACCGTTTCGCCAGGAAAAAGGCGAAAGAATGGGGCAAAGCGCATTTTCGTCAGCCAGCGCGCACAGCTTCGGCTGGTGCGATCTTCGGGTCCGGCCCGCGGCTGATCTCTCGATAGATCAGCACCGTGAACAGCAGCCCCAGCAGCGTGTAAAGGCCCATGAATCCGATCAGAGTAAATAGGCCGTTACTGGCCGAAACAGTATTTGAATATCCCTCGCTGGTGCGCATCAGGCCATAAATCAACCACGGCTGCCGGCCCAGTTCCGCCGTCATCCACCCCGCTGTGTTAGCAATATACGGCAGCGGAAAACTCAACAGCAGCGCCCACAGAACCCAGCGCGAACGATAGAGGCGCCTGCGCCACAGCAGGAACGCCGAGACGATCATCAGCAACACAAACCAGGTCCCAAGTCCGGCCATGATGTGGTAGGCATAAAACAGCAGCGGCAGCGCGGTGGGCCACTGGTCGTGCGGAATCCGATCCAACCCCACCACCTCCGCCCTGGTGGTTCCGTAGATGAGAAAGCTGAGCAGATCGTTGACCACGATTGGGTTGTCGATCTCGCCCGTCTCCTCGTTGGGCTGGCCCATCAGCACCATTCCAGCGCCGGTTTCGGTCTTGAATTGCCCTTCCATGGCGGCGATGGCCGCGGGCTGATTTTTTGCCACGTATTTGCCGTGCAGATCGCCGGTGGGAAACACGATGAGAATCGAGCTGATGAGGCCGGCAATCACGCCTACCTTGAGAAAGATGCGGGCGGAATGGGCGCGATGTCCTTCCAAAAGGTAAAAGGCTCCCACCGCACTCATCACAAAAGAACCGGTAATCACAGCGCCCGTCATGTTGTGCGCGTACTGCAGCAGCGCCCAGGGATTGAGTAGCAACTGCCAGAAGCTGAGGACTTCAAACTGTCCGTTGGGGAGCCGATCGTAAGCTACCGGATGCTGCATCCATGCGTCCGTGACGATGATGAAGAATCCCGAGATCCACGAGCCGACGAAAACCATGAAGGCTGAAAACCAGTGCAAACCCTTCGAGATTCGCTTCTCGCCGTAGAGAAAAAGGCCGAGAAATGCCGATTCAAGAAAGAAGGAAAAGACTCCTTCCATCGCCAGCGGCTGGCCGATCACGCCGCCGGAGAGCCGCGAAAAACGGGCCCAGTTGGTGCCGAATTCAAACTCCATGGGGATGCCGGTGACCACGCCGAAGACGAAGTTGATACCGAAGATACGGCCCCAGAAGCGGGCGGCACGGTCCCACTGCTCGCTCCCCGTCTTGAGCGCGACCGTCTTGAGCACCACGATCAGCAGCGCCAGCCCCATGGTGAGCTGAGGAAACAAGTAGTGGAAGGTGATGGTGAAGGCGAAGTGCAGCCGGTGGATCAACTCAGCAGTCATTCAGGGCCTCCGGGTTCAGTGCGTGGGCAGCGGGAGACGCGCGGGAGGTACAGGCAGCAGTCTAAAGCGATTATAGGCGCTGCAAATGGGTGAGGCTTTCATTGCCAACTCGCGCAAACTGTGTGATATATATCACACCGAACTTATGCCCTGGCATTGATTCTAATGTTGTGGGTACTTGTTTTTTGTGCCACGCGAGCTTACCGGCTTCCCAGGTGCCAGAGATAGCCGAAGTGCTCTAAGATGATGTGGGGTTGAGATGAAAACGGCAATCATTGGCGGAGGCATTGCGGGACTGGCGGCTGCCTATGAGCTGGAAAAGGCGCGCGCGGCGGGGGCGGCTGTCGAGTACACGCTGTTCGAGTCGCGCGATAGGCTGGGCGGCTCCCTGGCTTCGGAAGTGGTCAACGGCGCAGTGCTGGAGCGGGGACCGGATTCCTTCCTGACCGAGAAACCGGCGGCGATCGAGTTGTGCCGCGAACTGGGACTGGCAGGCGAGCTTGTTCCCTCCAACGACGCAGAGCGCAAGACCTACATTCTGGTGAAGAACCGGCTCGTTCCCATGCCGGACGGCCTGATGTTCCTGGTGCCGACAAAGCTGATTCCGACGGCGATGACGCGGCTGTTCAGTCTGAAAACCAAGTTGAGAATGGGCCTCGAACTGCTTCACCCTCCCCGCCCCAGCAGCGACGAAGATGAGGCTGTAGCGACCCTGGTGGAACGGCATTTTGGCGCCGAAGCCGTTGATCGCCTGGCCGACCCGCTGCTGAGCGGAATCTATGGTGGAGACGCAACCCAACTAAGCGCGCGCACCGTGCTGCCGCGGCTGGTGGAGATGGAAAGCGAGTTCGGCTCGCTGACGCGCGGGATGCTCGCCGGCCACAGCAAGATGAAGGCCCGTGCAAAGGCGGCCGCGAAGAAGAACGGCGCGGCCAGCGACAACGGAAATTCCCGGCCCGCGGCGCGGTCGATCTTCACCACGCTTCGGAACGGATTGCAGCAGCTCGTGGACGCGCTCCAGTCCAAGCTCAATCTCTCCTGGGTGCGGGTTTCAACTCCGGTGAGCGCTCTGGCGAAGGTTGAGAACGGCTGGACGGTGGAGGCCGCAGGCGTCAAGGAAAACTACGATTCGGTGATTGTCTGCTCGCCCGCCTGGGCCGCAGGTGTGCTGTTGAGTCCGGTGGACGAGGTGTTGGGCGACGACCTGAGCGCGATCCCTTACTCCTCTTCGATTACTGTGAACCTGCTGTACGACGAAGCCACCCTCGGAAAACTGCCGGATGGTTTCGGCTTTTTGGTGCCTGCAAGTGAAGGCCGGGCGATGCTGGCCTGCACCTTTGTGCATCGCAAGTTTCTGGGGCGTACACCGCCGGGAAAGGCTGTGCTGCGCGCGTTTTTGGGCGGCATGAAGAACGAGGCCCTGCTAGCCGAACAAGACGAAGTGCTCGTAGCGACAGTCCGCCGCGAACTCAAGGAGATTCTGGGCATCGAAGCCGCGCCGGAACACACGCAGGTTTCGCGCTGGCGCAGGGCAATGGCGCAATACGCCGTCGGCCACCAGGTGCGAGCCAAGCGCGTGGCTGAACATGTGGCCGCGCTGCCGGGATTGAAGCTGGCCGGGAATGCTTATGACGGGATCGGTATTCCTGATTGCATCCGGCTGGGACGTTTGGCGGCGAAAGAGCTGCTGGCAAGGCAACCAGTCAGCGAGCCAGCAAGTGAGCAGGTCGGCGCGTGAGGAGGAGTTCCGCAATAGCCTCGACTGCTCGCAGGGCACGTCCATCGGAGTCTGCCAAGGGATCGTAGGAGCCGAAGCCGAAGCCTGCTACCGGTACGCAATCGCAGATGGCCGTCACTGCGCCGAGTAACTCCTTCAACGTCAGCCCACCCTTTGGAGTCCATTGGTTGGCGACGGCTTCCGCCGGATCGAGGACATCCAGATCGAAGTGTACGTAGACGCCGCTCAGGCTCTCTGCAAATTGTGCGATCAACGGCCGCAGGTTCCCCACTCCGGACGTGCGTACGACGCCCACACGGTCGAGCAGAGCTGCTTCCGCTGGTTCCACATCGCGAGAACCCACCAAGAGCACGCGAGAACCCAGGAGGGGTTGGAAGCCGGGAATCGAGCCCGCGAGAGCCCGGCAGCATTGACCGGTCAGAATAGCGCTTCCCATGCCGTCAAGAAAACCGGAGGTAGTGGTCTCCGGGGTGTGGCTCTCGCCATGTGCGTCAAACCAGATCACGCCGGTATCGCGCACCCCGCAACCGCTTACGGCGCCGACGGCAATCCCGCAGTTGCCTGAAAGTACGATGGGGAGACGGCCCTCGGCCCGCGCGGCCCGAACCCTGTCCGCAAGGTTGCGGCAAAGCGTAAAGGAAGAGGCAATCTCGGCGGCATGAACGTCGCCATCGAGGACTTCTTCCTGCTGAAATTCAAGACCAAGCCGCAAGAGCAGTGGCCGGAGACCCGCCTCCAGAATGCGGTCCGGACCGAGCGCCATGCGCTGCCGCAAGCGGCCCGAATCATACGGAACGGTGAAGATCGCAAGCTTCAAACGGAGCCTCGTAGAGTTACTCGGTCTATCGCCCTACCACCGGCAAAATCAACGCGCTGGGATGTTGCGCATCGTGGAGGACGGTGTTGGTTGCTGGCACTATAGTTGCGTCGCTGCTGGCGTCTCTCCCCGTGTTCAAATTCCGGTCGAACCGCGGGAAATTACTGCTGCTCACCTCCAGCCGAATCCTGTGCCCTTTTAGAAACACATTGCTTGTGGACCACAAATCGATGTTGTACTCGTAGACCCGTCCCGGCGTGATGGGCTGCGGCACGCTGGTGGTAGATTCGCGGAAGCGGGCGCGGATGATTCCTTCGGTCAGGTTTTGCGCGAAGCCATCGGGGCCTACGTCGACCAGCTTTGCGGTGAAGTCTGTGTCGGCGGCGGATGTCTTGGCGAACAAATCCAGCGTTACCGGGCCAGTGACTTCCATATCTTTTTCGAGCGGCGGCGTGGAGTAGACAAGCACGTCGGGGCGCGCCTCAACTTCCTTCTGATCGCGCGGGCCGGGGGCTAGATGGGTTGAGTCGCAGCAAAGAGGACCGCCCACAGTCGGCACCGGGTTAGCAGGATCGTAGATATAGTTGTCCGCCTCCGCACCCTTCGCATCCTTCGTCGTCAGCGCGCCGTCTCCCGAAGCGCTGTTCGCCTTCCCGCCTGACGCGAGCAGATACCGCGTCTCCTTAGCCCGTTTCAGTGGCCAGTCGTCCTCGTAGCGCCACTCATTCCTGCCCATCACAAAAATCTTCACCGGCTTATTGGTAGCAAACTTATTCTGCTTCCCCTGCAGCAAGTAGTCGTACCACTCGAGCGTGACGTTGTTCTCGTCAAACTCCGCAGCCTCGGCCCCGAAATCCACGTCGCCGATCTTGCGGCCACCACCCGCATGGCCGCCGATTGTCACTAGCAACGTCTGTCCTGCGCGCGCAGCATCCTTCCCGCCGTGCGCCTTGATCCCCAGATAGTTGCGCAGCGAGCCGCCCTGAAAAATGTCGTACCAGGCGGCGATGGTGAGCGCGGGAACCTGGATGTTCTGGTAGTTCTCTTCGATGGACCACTTCTTCCAGTAGTCGTCATACGTCGGATGCGCCAGCCAATCCAGAAAGTAAGGCGCCAGCACGCCGGTCAAATCCGATGCTTCATGCGGCGCGGGAATATTGAACACCGGGTACTGATTGAGCGGCAAAACCGAGCTGCCCACGCGCGCATTGGTGTTGTCGCGGATCACGTGGTCCAGCGTGTCCTGCGCCAGCCCGGATGTCCATGACTCGTTGAACCACTGCTCGAAAGCGCCGCCCTGGTAAGTCCAGTTTTCGTGGTAGTTGCTGGCCGTAACAACCGGGCAGATTCCCGCCAGGTGGGGCGGATGGCCGATGGCTGCCAGCATCTGCGTTGCGCCCACGTAGGACCCGCCGAACATGCCCACCTTGCCATTGGACTGAGGCAGCGCCGCGGCCCATTCCACCGCGTCGTAGCCGTCTTCGGTCTCATGCTTGAACGGATACCATTCGCCGTCGGAAGTGTAACGGCCGCGCACATCCTGGACGACGACGAGATAGCCACGCACCGCCGCCTGGCTGGCAAAGTCGGCGGCATTGCTTTTGTTGTAGGGGGTGCGCTGCATCAGCGTTGGGTACTTGCCCTCGGCTGCTGGCCAGTAGATGTCGGCGCGCAGGGTAACGCCGTCGCGGGTCTTCATGGGGACGCCGTGCTGCACCATGATGTGAATGGGAGCCTCGGTGGCCACGGGAGCGGCCTGACCGAATGCCGAGTTGCACGGCAGGGCAGACAGAGCGAAGGCAAGAAGGCAAAGAGTCTTTTTCAGCATGGGATTCCCCTGTGGCCGATGGCCGAGATCATTCTAGTCACTGAGACCGGCCGGATTGAAACGGGGAGAAATAACCCGCTGCTGGTTGAGCGTTGTGGCCACCCACCTGAAGCCTTCGTGGTAATACAAAGGTACCTTCGCTACATACCGCCCTTGCCGAGCAGAATACCGATGCCGTAGGTCACAGCGCCTTCCACCGCGCCGACGACGGTCATCTCGAAGCCGGAGGACCACCAGGAGCGGACGGTGATGAGGCTCTTGGCTGCGCCGACGGCAAAGTGGGCGATGAGCGAAATGATGGCAGCGGCGATTACCGCTTCCAGCCCATGCATAAAGAAAAACGGAATAATCGGAATGGCGGCGCCAACGGCGGTGGAGAGCGCTCCGGAGCTTGCCGAGACCAGCGGGTTACTCAGAGCTTCCTCAGACGACCCAAGCCGCTCGCTCGCCAGGGCGCGGAGCAGTTGCTCAGAGTCGCTGGCAATGTGGTTCACCATGTGCAGCGCGTCGACCTCGGGCAGCCCTTTCACCTGGTAATAGAGCGAAAGAAGCTCGCGCGCCTCGGGGCCGTTCATCTTGATGGCTTCGCGCTCACGGGCAAGCTCAGCCTGGTAGATTTCCTGGTTGCTCTTGGCGGCCAGGTAAGCGCCGGAACCCATGCTGAGTGCGGACGCGATCATTCCGGAAAGGCCGGCAAGAAGCACATATTTGCTGTCGCCGGCCGTAGCGCCGGAGACACCGGAGACGATGCCGAAGATGGCGCCCAGTCCGTCATTCACGCCGTAGATAGCGTCGCCGATCCACGCGCCGGGTTGCTTGCGCCCCTGGTTGCGCTTGGCAAGAAGCTCTTCGAGAACTGCCTTGGGGTCGATTTTGGGTGCGCTGGCCGACGGCGCGTAGTGGCCTCGAATCAGCGATCCAAGCTCGCGGTAGTGGTCCTTTTCATCTTCAATGACGTGATCGAGAATGGCGATTGAGCCTTCGTCGCCCAGGGCTTTGAGCTGCTCGCCGTAGGTGGCAATGTGGCGGCTCTCTTCGATTTCCAGCCGTCGGAGCGCCATGCGCACGCCGCCAGCGCGGTTGGCCAGCGAGTCGGCCTCGCCACCAGGCTTGCCGTGGTAGACCGGCTCGGTGCCGCCCAGCTCGACGATGCGGCCGTGCCACAGCGCGGCGTGCTCCCACTCAGCGCTGGCCAGATGGCGCAGTACCTGGGCGCGGACCGGGTCCGTGTCGCGCTCGGCCAGGGCCAGGTACGTGTGGTAGGCCTCCACTTCGGCGTGCCAGTTCTCTTGCAGTGCCGCCAGAACCTTTTTCAGCCTGGCGCCGCTCAATGTTGCAGTGGCCACGTGTGTCTCCTCACATCCTTGAGAATAGCGGAAGGCGGGGTGTGGATGGTAGCCACGTGTTTTCCTGAGGAATGTTGCCTACGGGCCTGAACCGCCGGAGTGGCGCCTGCTACAGCATTTTCGGACTTATTGTTGACCGAAAGCGCGTGCTCAAGTGGCTTTTTATCTCAGAAAACCGCCCGGCACTCGATGCATGGGGACCACACAAATTCAGAAATTGCGCCTGGTCCCTGTTCTTCGTCACTCTCCGCCCAGCGCCTTGGCAAACGAATAGAAGAAATCCAGCGACTTCCAGTACGAATCGATCGGCAGACGCTCATCCTGTCCATGAGCGCGATCGTCTTCACGTTCCAGGGCAATGGCCGAGTAGCCGTAGCAGGGAATCCCGGCCTGGGCAAAGTAGATTGAGTCGCTGGCGCCGTTCTCCATGACCGGCGTAACCGGCGTGCCGGGCCAGAGGGCTTGCGTCAGCCGCGTCAACGGCTCGAAGACCTCTTTGATGGGCGCGGGCGGCACCATGGCCTTTCTTTCCGGCGCAGTGCTGGAGACCGCACCCGCATCGGAAACATACTTCACCGTCAGCTTGTCGTCGCCGAATACTCCCATCAGCACCTGGCGAATCTCCTCCGGCGAATGCCCCGGAAAAATCCTGCAATTCACATTGGCCTGCGCCGTCTGCGGCAGCGCGTTGTTGGCGTGCCCGGCGCTCAGCCGGGTGGCCACGCAGGTGGTGCGAAAGTTGGAGTCGAAGCTTGGCTCGGCGCTCAACCGCGCGGCCGCGGCAAGATCCGCCGGCGTGTTTAGAATGGCGCGCATATCGGCCGCGGCTTGCCCCGTCTCCTGTCCGGCCAGGTTCTTGAAGTAGGTCCGCGTAACCTCGTTCATCTCGAATGGAAACGCATACGCCGCCAGTTTGTTCAGCGCCGTGGCCAGTTCATAGATCGCATTATCCGGCCGCGGAATGGAGCTGTGCCCGCCGCGATCGACCGCGGTGACCTGGTAGTCGGAGTAGACCTTCTCCGTCGCTTCAACGTCGGCCACAACGGCGCGCCCGTGGTCCAGTTCCACGCCGCCGGAGTCGGGATTGATTACAAATGCAGCGTCCACAAGGTCGCGATGCTCCTTTACCAGCCAGTCCGCACCGTTGAATTTGCCGCCCTCTTCATCCGCTGTGAGCGCCAGAATCAGGTCGCGCTTCGGCTTGTAGCCTTCGCGATGCAGGCGCAGGAACGTGGCCACCAGTGCTGCGTCGGAATCCTTCATGTCCTGCGTTCCGCGGCCGTAGTAGTAGCCGTCCTTCTCGACAAACTGGAAAGGATCGGTCGACCAGTCTGCGCGCAGCGCTTCCACAACGTCGATGTGGCAGAGAAACACAACCGGCTTTTCGGCCGGCTTCCCGGATGCTTCCATGCGCACGACCAGGTTCATCTTGCGCGCATCCGGACCGAGCAGGTGTACGTCTTCGGCGGCAAACCCCGTATCGAGGAAGTGCTTCTGCATGGCCGTGGTTGCTGCGGTTACATTGCCCAACGGCGTGTCTGTGGTGTTGATCTCGATGAGTTCTTTGAAAATTGCCTTCGCCATCGCCCGATCTTCCGCGGATGCGGTTGGCAAGGGACTTTGGCTGCGTGCGGCCGGGCTGGCGAAGCTAATTCCAAGGCAGGCGGCAAGGGCGAAAACAGCGATGGAACCGGAGATTTGGTTTCGGCAAAATTCGTTGAGACCCATGAGCGCATTGTATCCCCCGCTTCGGGGCATCTCGGCGCGCAAAGCAACGCACCCGGGTTTGCGCACTACCGCAAATCGATTTATCGTGGTGCCAACACAGATTCGAGGTGCAGTATGCAGTTCAGGTTCACGATTGCCGCTTCTCTTGTTGCATTCACACTCTCAGCCGCCGCTCAATTGCCCGATAAGCCGCCCGCGCGACCCAGGATTACCGGCATCTCGCATATCGCTGTCTACACCTCGAATCCCGCCGCCACCGAGAAGTTCTACCTGGAGGCTGTCGGTGCGGTGAAGCGGCCCGATCCTGAGAATCCCAAGGGAGTTTGCTACGTCCTCAGCGCCACTCAATTTGTTGAGGTGCTGCCGCTTCCCGAGGGTTCCGGCATTAACCGGCTCGACCACACGGCGTGGAATACGGATGATGCCGAAGCGATGCGCCGCTATCTTGGATCGAAGGCATGGAAGGTTCCGGGGAATGTAGAAAAGGGCGCTGACGGGAGCCGCTGGTTTGCCACAAAAGATCCCGAAGGCAACAAGGTCGAGTTCGTTCAGCCGCCGGCGGTGCTTAAGCCGGTTGTGGCTCCGAATTCTATTGGCCAGCACATCATCCACGTGGGTTTCCTGGTTCATAACCGGGCCTTCGAAGACACTTTCTATCGCGACCTGCTCGGCTTCAAGCCTTACTGGTATGGAGGCATGAACGATACCAAGGTCGACTGGGTTAGCCAGCAAGCCCCGGACAGCCACGATTGGCTTGAATACATGCTGACAAGCGGTCCTTCCGGGACTGGTATTCCTGCCACGATTTCTCAACACGACCTGGGCGTGCTCGACCACTTTTCCATTGGCGAAGATTCGGTGCCCGCGGCGTACAAGACGCTTGCGGATGGCAACCGGCTTAACAATGGCAAACACGACGACGGGCCCAAGATCGGCAAGGATGGGAAGTACCAGTTCAACATGTACGACCCGGATGGGATTCGCGTGGAGATGATGAATTTCCATGCTAGCGAGAAGCCCTGCTGCTCGCCGTTTACGGCGGATGATCCGGCGGAGTAGCGGATTCCTGCGATTGGACGATGCACAGGCTTGTAAGCCGAAATGTGGTGACTAGAGGGGTTCATTCTGTTAAAATGGCCCTTATGTCCGCTGATGGCGGCGCACGACCGGCACGATAAACTCCTTGGCAGAGGATCACCGCGATGGCTATTGGAACTGGCATGCTGCTCGAATCTGAGAAGAAGACGGCACAGACGAAGAGTAGGACTGTTCTTCGCATCGGCAGAAGAGGCTACTTCAAGTCCTCAGTACCGCCCGGCGCTGTGCGTCCCAAGCCCCAGCGCATCCCCGCGCCACCGCTTGTTCCTGCCAAAGGGCAGTAAGAGGCTTCCTTCATGCCAGACAAGCTGGAAGCGCTCGCCATTCTGCTGGTGCTGCTTCCGGGATTTTCGTCTGCTTATATTATCCGGTTTCTTACGATTCGGCGCGAACAGTCTGAACTGGACAAGGTTGTGGAAGCGCTTCTGTTCAGTCTGGTGTTTTTCCTGATTACTCTGCCATGCTTCCAGCACAAGATGCCGATCTGGTGGGAACAGTTCGATCCCGCTTCGGAGAGTTCCACCTATTCGAGCCCGTCACAACCATCCAAGGCCGCAATCCCGCCGGCACCTGCAACAGCGCAACTGAAAGCGCCTCCTGGCGCCAACACGCAACCAGTTCCCGCCCCAAAGCAGCCTGCTGCTCCGGCGGCGAGCCGGCCCGACCAGGTTGCCCCAGGGGCGGTCGACTACAGGATTCACGTTGACTACTGGCACGTCTTTTGGCTATTCGTGCTTTCGCTGGTGTTTGCCGTAGTCTACTCCGCCAATATCAATCGTGAATGGATGATGCGGTTCTTTCGGTGGATCAAAGTGACGGAGCATGCATCCCAGAGCACGGTCTGGAACAGCGCATTCTTTCGGATCGGCGGCTATATTCAAGTCAGATTTACCGACGGTCGAAATATCATCGGGTTGGTGCGCGAATACTCGGACGATGAGACAGACCCTTGTCTACTTCTTGAAGATGCTGCCTGGGTCGGCGAGGACGACGCGGAAAAAGCAACGGAGTTGCCGATTCAAGGTCCGATCCTGATCACCAAGGAGATGAAGATTGAGTGCGTCATCTTCCTGCCGGAAGAAATCTCGGTGGATGTGGATGTGGATGATCTGGAAGCCAGCAATGATGAGGCACCGCATGACGAGCCGAAGAGCCATTCGAACGCCGCGAACCTTCCTGGCTGACCGAGTAGCCGCGCTAGAATTCCAATATGCCCGCCACTGCTCTCGCTCCTGAAGTCCTGGCCAAGTATGAGCCCGTTATCGGACTCGAGGTCCACGTACAGCTCCTTACAGCCACAAAGGCCTTCTGCGGCTGCGCTAATCATTTTGGCTCGGACCCCAACACCAATATCTGCCCAGTCTGCCTGGGGCTGCCGGGAGCGCTGCCGGTGCTCAACGCCAAGGCGGTCGAGTTTGCCACCCTCGCGGCGCTGGCGATCAATTGCCAGGTCCGCGAGCGGTCCATCTTTGCGCGCAAGAACTACTTTTATCCCGACCTGCCCAAGGGCTACCAGATCTCTCAGTACGACAAGCCGATTGCCGAGGATGGCTTCATCGACGTCCCCTCGGCAGATGGCACGATAAAGCGCATCGGCGTGACCCGCCTGCACATGGAAGAAGACGCCGGCAAGAGTCTGCACGATGGCTTTCCGGACTCCGCTACACGCACTTACCTCGACTTGAACCGCTGCGGCACGCCGCTTGCCGAGATCGTCTCCGAGCCCGACATCCGCACGCCGGACGAAGCTTTCGAATACCTCACACGCTTGAAAGAGATCCTGCTCTATACCGGCGTCTCCGATTGCAATATGGAGGAAGGCTCGCTGCGTTGTGATGCCAACGTGAGTGTTCGTCTAAATGGCGCGGAAAAGTTCGGGACCAAGGTTGAGGTCAAAAACGTCAACAGCTTTCGCTTTGTCCGCGCCGCGCTGGAATACGAGATCGAGCGCCAGATTGAAGTTATCGAGGCCGGCGGGCACATCGTCCAGGAGAGCCGCCTGTGGAACGCCGCCGAGGGCCGCACTTACTCGATGCGCTCGAAGGAGCAGGCACATGACTATCGCTACTTCCCCGAGCCGGACTTGCCACCGCTGATCGTATCGGCGGAGTTCCTGGCGGAGGCGAAATCGAAGCTGCCCGAGTTGCCGGAAGCACGGCGCACCCGCATGATTGCCGAGTACGAACTGACCGCGAAGGACGCCGCAACGCTGACCGCCGACCGCGAGTTCGCCGATCGCTTTGAAGCCGCCGCGCGCACCGCACGCAATCCTCGCCGCGTGGCCAACGTGCTGCTCAGTGAGATAGGCGGAAGGCTGAAGGCCCTGAGTCTTGAACAGGAGCAGTCGCCCGTCTCCATGGCTGGAATTGTCCAGGCCGCGAATCTTCTCGACGAAGGCAAGATCAGCTCCAAGCAGATGAAGCAGCTCTTCGATGTTTGCTTTGAGAAGAGCGAGGATTTCCCCGCTGTTTATGAACGCGAGAAGCCGGAGCAGATCACCGACACCTCGGCCATTGAAGCCATGATTGACGCCGTCATTGCAGCCAATCCCAAGCAGGTGGAGCAGTATCGCGCCGGAAAGACGACCATTGCCGGATTCTTTGTCGGACAGGTGATGAAGGCCTCGAAAGGGCAGGCTAATCCTGCCTTGCTCAACGAACTCGTGGCCAGGAAGCTGGAAGGATAACGGGCCGCGCACAAGAATTCCCTCGGGCTAAAGCCCAGCAGATTTGGGGGCCTCAAGGTGGCACGGCTAAAGCCATGCCCTTTCAAAACAGCCAGTCTGGAACTTAATCGGAGGTTCCATATTGTCTGTCACGTGTAATCGGCTGAACTTCTATGCTGGGTCTTTCGTAGAGTGTGTTGTGCTCTTGGCAAATTTCCGGTAGGAGATGGCTGGATGACGATACACAAAGCGGGCGCGATCTTCCTGATTCTGGTCGCAGGCGCAATCCCTGCGGTTCTGTCTGGATGCCGGTACTCGGACGGCGCCGACGACTCATCCCGTACCGATGATCGGACCGACTCCGGCGCGATCAGGATCGCAAAGATGGGCGGCGGAATCGATGTGCGGGAAGCTCCGCACGGGGCCGACCTCTCGACCATGGGTGGCGATATTCATCTGGGCGACGTGGCTACCTTCGCCAAAGTCAAATCCATGGGCGGCGTCATTACCATCGATCACGCCAAGGGCTCGGTGGACGCGATGACCATGGGCGGCGGAATCACCATTGGCCACGCGGAGGGCGCCCTCAAGGCCTCGACCATGGGCGGAGATATTTCGGTCCGTATGGTGGGCACATCCGCCGAGCAGCGGGACGTGGAGCTGACGTCGCATGGAGGCACCGTCACGCTGACCGTACCCAAGGACTTCCCGATGGATGTCAGGATTACCCTTGCCTACACGAAGAACGCGCCCAGGACGTATGAAATCATCGACCACGCCGGTCTCGAACAACGCGAGACCTCTGACTGGGACTTGTCGAACGGCACACCGCGCAAATACATTCGTGCCCAGGGCCACATCGGCAATGGATTGAATCATGTGACGATCAACACCGTGAATGGCGACGTCATCCTGAAGCAGGAATAACGAGGCCGCTATTTCAGCTTCAGCTCCGTTTCAAACTCCTTGCGCGCATCCCACTCGCTCACTGTCTTGACCACGCTCTTGTGCCCGTCTTTTTCAGCCCAAAGCTCGTGGTCTTCCGCCATATCCACCTGGGTGAAGCGGAACCTGCCTGTCGCGTCGGATGTAAAACTGCGAATCGTTTTGGTCTTCGGGTCTTTCAGGAACACGGTGGCGCCGGAGACTACGTTCGAATTGGCATCGACAACTGTGCCAACCACCACCCGCTGGCCAATGTTCTGCGCCTGCGCCAGTGGCGGACTCAACAATGCCCCCACCAGCCCGGCAGCGACCACCCCCGCCGCGAGAACCGCAAACGCTACCCCGGCCAGCACCCTCGTTTTTCCAAACCTCACTCGTCCTCCTCTTCTTCCTCGAACGGTTCGTCGTCCGCATCCAGATCGCCGTCTACCCGCGCCAACTCCAGCGGTTCTACGCCGACCACCTCGTACTCCGTCCCGCATTCATCGCAGGTAACCACATCGCCTTCTTCAACCTCGTCCAATTCGATGTCTAATCCATTCTCGCACTCAGGGCAGTTGGCCATCGCACACTCCTCTCTTTCCAGGGCGTCTCGTCTTATAAGATGACGGTACCTTGCTGTACGACACCGCTATTCTTGGGGAGAAACCTGCCTCAGGTCAAGAGGCAGGCCTCGGCGCCGGCACCGAAACTCCCAACTAAGGAGAATACCCTATGAGTTTTCCCCAAACGATACTTCGCTGTGGACTGGCGCTGACGCTGTCAGTCTGTGCTTCTATCGGCACTTCTATCGGCCAGGCCCAGCCGGATTTTCTTATCAACGCCACCCCGGTCACCCCGGCGACCCCCGACCCGGCCATCGCCCGCGCACTCCAGACTATCCAGCCCTCACAAATTGAAAAGACGATTCAAACGCTGGTTGGTTTCGGCACGCGCAGCACGCTTTCCAGCATGGAGAAAGATCTGCCGCCCGGCCAGGGCATCAACGCGGCTGCAGACTGGGTGGCCGGCCAGTTCGAGCAGATCTCCCAGGAGTGCGACGGCTGCCTTGAAGTCCATCGCGACACGTTTACCGAGCCGGTAGCCGACCGCATCCCGCAACCCACCACCGTTACCAACATCTACGCCATCCTGCGCGGAACCGATCCAGTCCAGGCGAAGCGAATGGTGCTGGTCACCGGCCACTACGATTCGCGCAATACAAACATCTTGGACGCACGCGGCGCCGCGCCGGGAGCCAACGACGACGCCTCCGGAGTGGCCGTCTCGCTGGAATGCGCCCGCGCCCTCAGCAAGCTCCGTCTTCCTGCAACCGTGGTTTTCGTAGCCGTCGCCGGAGAGGAGCAGGGCTTGAATGGTTCCGGCCACCTGGCCAAACTGGCTAAGAGCGAAGGCTGGCAGCTTGAAGCTGTGCTGAACAACGACATCGTGGGCGGCAACACCACACCGGGAGATGCCCTGCAACTGAAAGACCGGGTGCGTGTTTTTTCTGAAGGCGTCCCTGTCGCCGCCACGCCGGAGCAGTCGCGCCGCATCCGTGCCCTCGGAGAGGAAAACGACTCCCCCAGCCGCCAGCTTGCGCGGGCCATCGCCGATGCGGCCCGCACTTACTTCGCGAAGGCCAAAGGGAATCCTTTTGCGGCATTCCTTGTCAGCCGCCCCGATCGCTATCTGCGCGGTGGCGACCACACGTCCTTCAATCGCGAGGGTTTTGCCGCCGTCCGCTTTACCGAGTGGCGCGAGGACTTCAACCACCAGCACCAGAACGTCGCGATGCCGGCGGCCGGCTCAAGCGACCCCATTCTTGGCGACCTGATCCAGTTTGTCGACTTCAAGTACGTGGCCAATGTTGCCCGTCTCAATGCGGCAACCCTGGCCACCCTGGCCTCGTCGCCGGGACTGCCAGCCAAAGTAGCCATCGTGACCAAGAATCTGGAAAACGGCACCACTCTGCGTTGGGAAGCTCCCGCCGGAGCAGGTGGAAACTTTCACTATGAACTGCTTTGGCGCGAAACCACCGCGCCGGACTGGCAATTTACAAAAGCAATCGCCTCGCCTGCCGATGGATCGCCGGTCAAGCTCACCGTGCCCATCTCCAAGGACAACGTCTTCTTTGGGGTGCGAACTGTGGATGGCGCGGGTCATCGAGGCCTGGTTGTTGTGCCTTGACCTGCCATTGCCAGGCAAAGAGTAGACTGTGAGCAACTTCGACGGCCCTCATTTTTCCGTTCGCAATGCATACAGGAGTTTTTCATGAGAAAGCTCGCCTGCGTTCTCTTCGTTTTTGCCTGCACACTTTCCGCTCAGCAGCCCACACCTGCCACTCCAGCACTCGCGGCCGGGCAGGTAACCGGACGCGTCTCTTGCGGAGATACCGGGCAGCCCGCGCGCTTTGCCACGGTTCAATTGGTCGCCGAGCACCCGGAAGCCAGCCCGGTCTTCGATCCCGCAACCCTGGGCAAGAATCCCGATTTCGAAAAGGCGTTTGCCAAGGCCATGACCGCCGCGATGAAAGGCAACAATCTCTCCACGGTTACCGGTCTCGACGGCTCTTTCTCCCTCGACAAGGTTCCGCCTGGAACCTACTACGTTCTCGCCCAGCTTGCGGGCTACCAGTCGCCCCTGAGTCAGTTTTCCGTGATGGAGCGGGTGAAGGCGGACGATGCCACTCTCAAGGCTGTCCAGGGCGCCACCGAAAAGATAATCCTCCAGCCAAACCAGGCCGCGCATGTCGAGATACGCCTCGAGCGGGGAGCCTCCATCAGCGGCATCGTTCACTATGACGACGGCAGCCCCGCTCCCGCCGTTGTTCCGGCTTTGATCGTTCAAGGCAAGGACGGCAAGTGGAAGGAGTTGAGCGCCAGCGGCATGTTGCCCGCCACTACCGATGATCGCGGCCACTATCGCATTTATGGGATCGCCGCGGGCAAATATGCCGTCAAGGCCGCTCTGCCCACCATGCAGGCCATGACCGGACTCGGCGCCAACGTATCGCTCCACATGAACCTGGGTGACGCACTGATCGTCTACTCCGGCGGCGCACTGCGCGAAAAAGACATCAAGCCCATCGAAGTGGGCGCCGGCGAGGACGTGGAAGGCATCGACGTGATCTTCCCGCTCGACAATCTCCACGCGGTTTCAGGCAGCGTGGTGGCCAAGGCCGACAACCACGCAGTCGACTCCGGCACCATCCTGCTGCAGGATTCCGATACCAAGGCCACCCTGCGCACTGCGATGCTTGAGTCCGACGGCACATTTCACTTCAATTACATTCCCGAGGGCCAGTATCTGCTGAAAGCCTCCGGTGCGTCGGACACGGATAAAGCGGGCGGTGCCGACGGCGGCAACGACCTGTTGCGCATGATGCGCACCATAGTCCTGAAGTCCTACGGCGACGCCGAAATGCCGCTCACTGTGAAGAGCGACACCCCAGGCCTGGTGCTGCAGGTGCCGGACCAGGCAGCCTCTCCCACCGTCGTTCCAAACCCGCCCAGCCGACTGCCTGCACCGGCATCCGCCCCGTCTCCCGCTCCGTCTCCCGCTCCGGGAACGGCATAGCCACTTTGGGCAATAGCGCCTGATCGATTGCAGGCTCCCCATGACACCGGACCGCTCCAACGTATACCCTGAGGAAAGCGATGCCCAGATCCGGCGCCAGTTCGTTTTCGTTTCCCGCCTTCGCGGGCGTCACGCGCCGCCTGGTGCTGGCCAACATCTTCGCCTACTTTGCGTTGCTGGTGGCGGGCCTGGCGGCGCCTGAAGCGACCGCGGGACTGGTAAAGCATCTCGTTTTTTCTCCCGACCTGTTTCTGCAAGGGAACTTCTGGCAGCCGCTCACTTATAGCTTCATCCATTCAGGGGTGATTGGGACCGCGCTTGAGCTCGTCTCGCTGTGGTTCATGCTGGGATTTCTTGAGCAGTTGCACAGTTCGAGCTGGGTTACCGGGCTTTACGCCTCATCCGTGGTGGGTACAGCGGCTGCGGCCCTGATCATTTACACCGTCGCTGGAACGATGGGATTTGCACAAAAGCCGGTGGCCTTTTACGGCTGCTTCGGCGGAATTTTCGGATTGCTGATCGCGATCGGCGTGCTCTATGGCGACATGGAGTTCCTGCTGTTTTTCACGATTGGCATCAAGGCCCGCTACATTGCCGCCATCTACGCGCTGATCTCCATCGCCATGCTCTTCGGCCCGCAGGGCAAGTACGCGTTTGCCCAGTTGGGAGGAGCGCTCGCCGGTCTGCTCTTCATCCGCATGGTCCCGCGCCGCGGCGTTACCTTCCACTTCAGCGAGAGGTGGTACGGCCTGCGCAACCGCTATTACCGCTGGAAGCGCCGCAGGGCCGCACGCAAGTTCGAGGTCTACATGCGGTCGCAAGGACGGACGGTCCGCTTCGACGGCCAGGGCAGGCAGTTGGACGAAGACCCTGACGACAAGAAGCGCTGGAATTAGACACCCCCGAATTCGACCCCGAAATCTCCCAGTTCCCTTCAAGAAACTGCCACTTTCGACCGGTAATCCGACTTGAGCCACGCGTTCCAAGCGGTTCCCGGCGTTCGATCGCCGGCATCTGGAACGGCAAGCGCATCCATCTCATTGACCCGATCAGCCAACCGACACAGAACCGCAAAAGCCTCGAAGCCATAAAGACCGATCCGAAGCAGACGCTGAAGTTTCCGGCTCGCGTGTGGGTGTGTCTATTCGAGCTTGGCGGTCAGTACGCGATAGGCTGCCAGCAGCTCGGCAATGGGAATGCCGTCGATGGTCATACCCGCAGTCAGGCTGTCGACAATTGACGCGCCGCGCAGGTCGGCATTGCCGATCTCAAGGCCGGAGAGGTTTGCGTTGCGCACCGTCCAGCCTGAGAGGTTGGCATCCTCGAATTCCGCCCCGGCAAAGTTCACGTCCTTGAAGGTTGCGCCGGAAAGATTCACGTATGTGAAACTCGACCCGGAGAGATCCGCTTCCTCTGCCTGGATCAGGCGCCTGATTCCGTTTAGCTGAATTGTTTCATCCGCGTTCATGCCCAGACCCTCCCCCGGTCCGGTATGGCATTCCCCATCTCCCCGCCAATCCGACTCCGCATTCTGCAAGTTTACGCCGAGCCGCGTTGCTTTCAGGTTACTGTCGCACAATCTCAAGAATTTCCGAACGATCCCCGCCGGGGAGCGCTCTTTATATATAGAAACGATGAATGCGCTCTCCATCCTTCTCGACCAAATAGTCCTTCCGCTCGCGCAGTTGCCCGGTGAGGGCATTGCGGAGCAGAAGGAGGAGCAATCGTCCGAACGGCAGGCCCGGCACAGGGACGCCGTACACCAGATGATCGAGCAGCACTCCCGGCTCGTCTATCGCGTTGCTTTTGCTGTGGTGCGGAATGCGGCAGACGCTGAAGACGTGGTGCAGGAGACATTTCTCCAACTGCTTCGCGGATCGCCGGACAGGGTGCTCGAAGGCAGGATCGAGGATGAGCGCGGTTACCTGGCGCGGGTCGCGTGGCGGCTGTCAGTCCAGCGCAAGATGCGACCACCGGCAGATGAGCGATCGGAGGAGATCCTGCTGCAACAGGCGCAACCAGGGAAGACACCGGAGCAGGCCGCGCTCGACAGTGATCTGAAATCCTGGCTACACCGCCGCATCGACGAGTTGCCGCCAAAGCTGCGCCAGCCGCTGGCCCTGGCCGCACTGGGAGAACTTACATCGCCGCAGATCGCCGTAATCCTCGGTATCCCCGAGGGCAGCGTGCGGCGCAGAATCCACACCGCCCGCCAGATCTTGTGGGGCCAACTTGAAAAACAGAAAGGAGGAAGCGCATGAGTGACAAGCACCCGAACTCTGACAACCAGCCTGACAACCTGGACCACCTGCTGGATCATGCATTGGGCAGCTATACGCCTCGCGAGGCGCGATATGGGCTGGAACAGCGCATCCTGGCCTTCGTGGCTGTCGAAGGCAGGCGAAGCTCGCGCTTTCCGCGCTGGACGCAAGCGCGAGCATTCGCCGCAGTTCTACTGTTGCTGGCGATGGCGGCAATCCCCGTGTGGATCAAGTCCGGCCGTTGGCAATCCGCGCCCCAATCCGCGCCCCAAGTCGCGTCCATAGCCCGGCCCGCTCCGCTCGGTCCGGTCAGGCATTCGCGCCAGGCCGGACAGGTTCTTCCATCGCCCGCGCGCCGCAATCTCATTCCTCGTTCACAGCGGGCTCATGCCGCCGTCCGCACTCCGCTGCAACCACAGTTTGGCCAGCCGCGCCCCACGTTGGAAGAGCTCTTCCTCGCCCGGCTCGCAACCAAGGAACCAGAGTTGCTGGCGGCGCTGGCCGAATCGAAGCCAGATCTCGATGCTCCGATTGCCATCACGCCCATTCCCGACGCCCGGATCGCTGCCAAACCGATCGAGATAAAACCGATCGCGGTCGAGCCCATCCAAATCAGTTCACTGAACTCACCCAACTAGGAGATAACTACCATGAATCCACGATTGATCCTCGCCGCCCTCTTGCTGGCCACGCCGCTGATCTACGCACAGGACAGCGCCCAGGATGAACAGAAAGCCCAGAAGATCGAGATAAAACTCGTTCCCACAAAGGAGGCCGCTGAACCTAAGAAGGAACCGACTCCACCCCATGAGCCGTACCGAATAACAATCACCTTCAAAAATACGGATGGAAGCAAGACCACCATGCAAAAAACCTACACGTTGGTGGCAACCACCGATGCAGACAACCCATCAATTCGCGACGACAGCCGCGTTCCCGTTAAGACAAGCGCCAACGATGCCCAAAACATACAGCTCAACACGGATGTCGATTTTATCAAGTTCAGTAAAGCTGCGGATTCCGTCTATCTAGGCCTCAGGATTTCCACGCAAACTTACGCGGGAGGAGTATCCACTGGGGAGGGGGATCGGGTGAACATGCATCCGATTATCAATAACCATCAATACACCGTCACCCCAACGCTGCCCATCGGCAAACTGACCACCGTTTACTCCTCGGCCGACGCGGCCAACGACACGAAAGAGGAAATTCAAGTGCTGATTCAGCCGCTCAGCGCCAAATAGCTTCTACCGCAAACGCAAAAAGGGCGCCGCTCCGGCGCCCTTCTTTGCTGCTTTCATTTCATCTGAGTCCAAAGAACTTCAATTGGGCGCGATTTGCAGATCCTCCGGCTTGAAGTCCTTGCGGAACTGCTCCATTTGCTGCTTCAACTCGTCCATTTGCTTCGGATCGATCTTGAGCTGAAAGTCTTCAGGCTTGAAGTTCTTCTGCCACTCATCCATTTGCTGCTTCAACTCATCCATCTGTTTCTGGTCAATCTTGAAGCTGTCAGCCTTGAAGCTCTTGCTCAGCTCTTCAGCCTGCTTGCGGAACTCCTCCGCCTCCCGGGCGCCGATCTTCCCGTCGACCATCGCACCTATCTGGCCTTTCAGCGCCAGCGCCTGATCCCGCATCATCTTTGCAGCAGCCGCATTATCCTTGGCGAAGAGTTCCAATTCCTGCGGCTCCAACTCCGCCACCATCTGGCAATCGCCGACCGGGAACACCTCTTCCATCTCCAGCGCCCCGGTCTTATGCCTTGAATCCACTTGCAGTGTCAGTGTCTGCTGCTTCTTATCTCGCAGAATCGTAACCTGCACCGGCTTGCCCTGATTCGAACGCAGCGCCCGATCCCAATCCGACATGGTGGTCACGGCATCCGCACCCACCTTGAGGATCACGTCGAAGGCCTTGAACCCCGCGGTAGCCGCCTCGCTCTTGTGCGCAACCTGTTTCACCATGAGCCCGCTCGGAACCCCCAGGTACTCGGCCATCTGCCCGGTCAGCGGCTCCACCATCGCCCCTACGTTCAGCGTCGGTCCCCAGATCGGCATGTGGAACATCCCCGGCAGCGACGCGTCCCCCGCGCCCGGAAGCACGCCCATTCCCTGACCCTGCGCAAACACGTCGCCATTGTTTCCCAGCTTGTTCCAGACATCGTGCTCCATGGCGCGATGATCCACCAGCTCCACTGAAGTCGTCTGCAAATTTCCGTCGCGGCTGAACTCCAGGCTCACCTTGCGTCCGGGCGGAATCTCCTTCAGCATCCTGCGCAACTGCTCTGCGCCTTCAACGTTCTGCCCGTTCAATTGCAGCACCACGTCGTTCACGTGCAGGCCAATCTGGCCCGCGGGTGCGTCGTGATCGATGAGCGTGATCACCGCTCCCCGAACTTCCTTCAGCTTCAATGCCTGGGCTTTTTCAGTGTCGACATCGTCTATCCACACACCCAAATAGCCCTGCGAGCTGGAATGCTGGAGCAGCGGATTTGTTCCCTGCAGCAACTCCACAATCTCAGTGGACTGTGCCGCGGCCCTCTGCGGAATTGCCGCCATCCCCGCGCCCATGCCAAGCAACACGACGACTCCAACGCTGCGATACGGCCTCAAAAAGTGCTTCATCTTCTCTTCTCCCGCATTCCTTTGACTCCGGCCCACATTCTTTGTTGACGATGCAGTCACCGGCAGTGTTAGCAAGTCTACTGAATTTCCGGAACCCGGCTCAAAACTTCTCTCGAAACCGTCCGTATGTGAGGATTCTGGTCCGAATTAGCCACCGTGTGCAACACCTGCCGTACGCTCGTATCGGCCTCCACCGGTTCCAGGATGTCGACCGCCTTGGTGCGAATCCGAGGGTCCGTATCGTTCAGCAGCGCCTCAAGCACCGCGTCGCGCACGCGCGTATCGGCCGCAACGTAGGGCTCCAGGCCATCCAGTGCCTTCAGACGAACGCCGGCATTCTTGTCGTAACGCAGCACCACCATCAGCGCATCGCGAATTCCGGCTGCCTGGCAGCTATGGCCAGCACGGCACTCAGCCGCAAGCAAGCCAACCGAGTCGTCCCGCACGCCCGCCGATGCCGAATTCTCCGAAGCCAGCATCAGCAGCTCGCGGATCTTCGGATCGTCCAGCGAACCCTCCATCTGCTGCGGCACCACCTGGTTGTAGCGGACCTCGACCATTTCGCTGTTGGGCTGGCGCACAATGCTCGAAATATTCGTGATTTCCGCGGCCGGCTGGTCAATTGGATGTGGTCGATTTACGTCATGCGCCAAAGCCGCCGCATGGGCCGCACGGCTCTGCGCATACTCGTAGCCGCCCAGGATTCCAGCCCCCGCTCCCACCACCAGCAGCAGGCATGCAGCCACCGGAGCGGCCTGCAGACTGGCAAAATTGTTCATCGTTCGCTGCGTCAGCCGCTCATACCAGCGCTTCGGCGGCAGAGCGTCCAGCGCTTCCTCAAGCCGCAGCCGCGACCGCGCAACAAGGTTCGCGGGCGGTTCCACAACCGGAAGCGCATTGGCAAGAATCTTCATCGCCAGCAACTGTTCCCGATCGCTGTGGCAATCCGGGCACGCCGTCATGTGACGTTCCAGTTCATGAAGCTGCTCATCGGGCAGCTCACCGTATGCCGCCGTCACGATTCGCTCGTGTGCAAGTTCACAATTCATCGCAACGTCCTTCCAGCCTCAAAAGAAACTTCAACGCGCGTTCACAAAATCCGCATTCCATTTTGGAATTGCTTGAAGCGCTTTACCGCAACTCCGCCAACTGTAATCTCAACTTCTTGGTCGCCCGGAAAAGCGTATTCTTGGCGGTCTCTTCCGTGGTGCTTAGCATTTCTCCTATCGTTCGCAAACGTAAACCCTGGTAGTGCTTCAACTCGAACACCATACGCTCCCGCGGCGTCAGCTTGCCCAGCGCCGCCTGAATCCGCGCCCCCAGCACCTTCCGGTCCAGCTCCTTGGCCGGATTGGAAAACGACCGGTCGTCGGAGACGGAAGCCAGCACATCGATCTCGTCTCCGGAGTGGTCCAGCACCACCGCGCGATCCTCGCGCCTGGTCTTCCGGCGCCGCAGTTGGTCCAGGCAGAGGTTGGTCACAATCCGGTAAATCCACGTGTAAAACGAACATTCGAAACGGAAGTTCCCAATGTACCGGTAGGCCTTCAGGAAAGCTTCCTGGTAAATATCCTCGGCGTCGTGCTCGCTGCCGGTCAGGTGCAGGGCCAGCCGCAGCACCTGGTGCTCATACTGCCTGACCAGTGCGTCGAAGGCCGCGCGCGATCCTGCCTGCGCCTCGCGGATCAGCTCCATCTCCGGAGCCCGCGCCTGCATGCGCTCCTGAGCGCTCTTGCCTCCGTCCATGGTCGTGGTCGAAGCCATACCTGCCAAGGATTGTACATTCCTTGCAGTCGGCCTGGCAGTCGGCCACGCCAAACTTGCCGCACCTGCAGCCGGGGAAAGAGGGTAGCTCACCACGTCCGTTGCCATCGATTCTCTGCTCCGGGAGTCTGAGAGTAGTCCGCATTCGAAAAGACGCGGTAAACCGCTATTCGTGAGCAAACTGGTCTCATCCAGCAGCAGCGAATCCCTCGCTGTATTTCATTTGGATTGGAAGTTGGAAGCGGCGGGACTAAGGGACCTCTGAATCAGTCGATGTTTTGAAAGGGCACGGCGGGATACCGCGGCACCCTTATAGGGTCGGGGTCCCGTGCCGCAAACGCAGCAAAATGAGTCCGGGCTTTACAGGCTGCCGAAAAACTCGCCACAGCGGGAATTTTCGAGAGCTTTGTATCAGGGCACGACTTCAGTCGTGCCGCAAGTGGCTGAAAATAAACGTGGGCTTTAGCCCTGAAGGCGCGTTTTTGAGCCCCTCGGCGACCTCGGATTAGGCTCTTTCCGCCCGGCGGCGTTCCGTCCTAGATGCGGAACTCGCGGATGACGCCGTCCATCTCTTTGGCCAGCATGTATAGGCTCTTGCTGGCCGCTGCGGCGTCCCCGGCGGCGCGGGAGTTATTTGTGGCCAGTTGCGCGATCTGGCTGACGGATTCGGATATCTCGCCCGATGCCACTGTCTGCTCGGTGGACGCCGCGGCGATCATATCGATCTGGCTCTCCACCTGTTTTGACGACTCGATGATGGATTCCAGACTGTTACGCGCACGTGCCGTCTCGCTCATGCCAGCCTCAACCGCGGTGTGGCTGTCCGTCATCAGGTCGAGGGTTTGACGCGTTTCCTCGCGGATATTGCGGATGGTGACGCCTATCTCCTCTGTGGCTCCCTTGGTGCGCTCGGCTAGGCGGCGAACCTCTCCGGCAACCACGGCAAAGCCGCGCCCGTGCTCTCCGGCGCGTGCGGCTTCAATAGCGGCGTTCAGGGCCAGCAGGTTGGTTTGTTCACTGATCTCCTGGATCACGTTAACCACTTTGCCGATCTCCTCGGAGCCATGAGCCAGCGCGGACATCTTTTCGGCAACCAGGCTGTTGGCCTGCGATATCTTTCCCATGGTCGCGGCCGCCTCCCGCATCACCGCGCCACCCTGATTGGCCGCAGTCGCCGAATCCCGGCTGGCAATGGAGGCGGATTCGGCGTTGTGGCCGATCTCGCCGATGGTCGCGGTCATCTCCTGCGACGCAGCCGCGATTTGGTTGGCCTTGCTCGACTGGGCAATGGCGTTGTGGCTGATCTCGGCAGAGTGCCCGCTCAATGCCTCTGTCGAGGAGGTGAGCGCCGCCGCGCTAAGCGTCAGGATGCGCAGCACATCGCGCATCGAGCCGACGCTGGTATTCAACGCCATTGACAGGCGCCCGATCTCGTCGCCGCCCCGCACTTCCACATGGGCGGTCAAGTCCTTGCCGGCGAACTGTTCCAAAGCTGCCGTTGCCGCCAGAAGGGGCGGTGCGATCAAACGCGTAAGCACCACGCCAATCACGGCGCACAGGGCCACCGTGAACGCCATGAAGCTGCAGATCAGGATCACGATCCCGCGGCCCAGGCGCATCGTCTTTTGCCCCTCGCGGGAACCAGTCGCATTATTCAGGGCAACATCTCTTTCCACCGCATCGGCGGCCACATTATAGGTTTTCACCACTGCGGGAGACAGGATTTCCCGCCGTGCTTCATCGGCTTTTCCATCCACTGTCAGAGCCCTGGCGCGGTCGCTCGCCTCTATGTACGCCGCTGTGTTCCGGCGGATTACTTCGTATAGGTCCTGTTCTCCCGGAAGCGAGATCAGGGGCGCATACTCGCCGATCGCGGCTTTGTAGCCGGCAATGGACTTTTTGCGCTTGATCACGTACCGATCCGTGCATTCCTGTGAGTCGCATAGCAACAGGAGCACATCTGTGCGGCGCACGGTCGCCACAGCCGTGCGAATTTCTCCAAGCGCCTGCATGGCGGGGATTGAATCGGTCACAATGGTGTTGACGGCGGAGTTGACCTTCAGGAAACCAAAAAGGGCAACAGTTCCCAGCGTCGTACATAGCAGGCACACCACGCCAAATGCGCAGGCGAATTTGTGGGAAATGCGAAGATCGCGGAATTGAGACACGGGAAAAACATCCCTTCTCGCAAAAGATGGGGCCTACCCGCTGTATCGGCAGTTCTTAAAGGACGAGAGAGAAATCTTTAGCCTAGCGCCATCGCAACGTCCCGCATTGGCACAGCCTCAAAACGCAATGCCGGCGTGTGGCCCACCCTTGACCCGCCCCCATGATGGCGGGTCATCCTTTTCACTGTTTCATCGTGAAAAGGGTGGGTGGCCACAGACCTCGTCAAGCCGGGTGCCCCAGATTTATGGGCCAGATTACGAAATCGCCCGGTCACGGTATTAGTGTCGTTTGCCGCCCGGACGCGGACCAGACCTCTTGGCTCCCGATCCGCTTGCCCCGCCGGGCTTGCCCTTGTAGCCGGACTTCGAGAAACCACCGGGCTTGGACCTGGAACGATCCCCGGAAGCTGGCTTGCCGCCCCCGGTTCTCCCAGAAAGGTTTGGTTTCGGTTTCCAACCCGTGCCGCTTCTACGCTCCGGCCGCGATTCCTCGCTGCGAGGACGGGACCCTTCAGAGCCTTCCGCACGCGGAATGTAAGGCCGCGACGGACGGCTTGCGGAAGCACCGCTTCCTTCATCTTTGCGGAAGGGCCGCTTTGGGCCGAAACTCGGGCGGGAATCCGAACCCTTGCGTGGTCCGCCGCGTCCTGCCGGGGAACCGTAGGAGCGACCGTCTTCTTTACCCGGCTTGCTGCTCGGTCGAGCCCCACCTGGGCGTGGTTTACCGCTGCTGGTCGTGAACGGACGTGCCAGGCCGCCTTCGCTGCGGAACGGACGAGACGAACTGGAACGGCCTCCACTTGGGCGAACTGACCCTGAGCGCCCGGACCCTGAACGCGCTGGTCCGGAATAGCCGGAAGGGGCACGGCTTGAAGTGGGCCGGTCCGCTCTTGGCCGCTCGGTGCGCCCAAAGTCCTGAACCGGCTCAATGTGCAGCCGCGACGGCTTCCTTGGCCCGAGTTCTTCAATCGGCTCCGGCGCGGGACGGGTTGCCTCCGGCCTTGGCGAAGCTGGCCGCTTGTAAGCCGGCCGATCAATATCCGGCTTCTTCCAAGCTGGCTTGTCCCCATAGGGTCTGGCGCCAGTTGGTTTAGCTCCGTAAGTCCTTCCTGTTGGCCTGTCGCCGTAGCTCTTGCCCGCAGGCGGCTTGCCACCATAAGTGCGACCGTAAGTTGGCCTGTCGCTATGAGTCCTGTTGGCTGGTGGAGCACTTTCGCCGGTCGATCCAGCAGCGAAACGCTCCGTTGGCCGCGCGGGTCTGTCGTCCTTCTTCCATGCTGGCCGAGGCGCCGCGTCCTCCGCGGGCCGTCCTGGTCCAAACCTTGCCGGACCTGAGCCAAACTTGGCCGGACCAGATCCGCCGCGAACTGGCCTGTCCGTTCCGAATGACCTCTTGGGCTTGTAGTCCTTCGGTCCCGCGGCCGGCCTTTCTCCGCGCGCCTTGAAAGCCGGCTTCTCCGGTGGCAGCGAGTCGACAATGTTCCGCCGGCGAATCTCTTTGGCCTTGGGGGTTTTCAGCTTGCCGTCTGCGGTCTTGCGCAGCAGCTCCAGCTCCTGCGGGTCGAGTTCGCGCAGATTCCCCGGTTCCTGGTCCAGAATCAGCGGCCCGTAGCCAACGCGGCGAATCTTCTCAACGAAATGCCCAACCTCCTCGAACATCTTGCGCAATTCCCGGTTACGCCCCTCGATCAAAACCACTTCATACCATGGATTGTCGCCCTGGCGAACCTGCCGGATGCGGGCTGGCGAAGTACGCACCTTGTCCGAGCCGGGCTTGCCCTTCTCAATGGCGACGCCCGCCCGCAGAATGTCCAGCTCGCCTTCGGTGGGAATCCCGGCCACCTTCACCAGGTAGGTCTTTTCCACCCCAGCGGAGGCCTTGGTCAGCTTATTGGCCAGCTCGCCGTCGTTGGTGACCAGCAACAGGCCTTCGCTCATGTAGTCGAGGCGCCCAACAGGATAGAGCCGCTCGCGCATCTTGTCGAAGAACTGCATCACGGTAGGACGGCCTTCAGGGTCCTTGACCGTGGTCACAAAGCCCCGCGGCTTGTTCAGCACAAAGTAGCGCAGGCGCTCCGCCCCTTGCAGCAGCTTGCCGTCCACCCGGATGTGGTCGCGCCCGGCGTCGGCCTTGGTGCCCAGCTCGGTCACCACCGTGCCGTTGACCTGCACACGGCCCTGCTCAATCATCTCCTCGGCCTTGCGCCGGCTGGCCACGCCGGCCTGCGCCAGGATCTTCTGCAAACGCTCGAGCTTGACCGGGGGACGAGCCTTGGGCTTGAACTCCGGCTCCGATTCGTCTTCCCCGGCGTCGGCCTCGCCTTCGGCTTCGGTCCTGGACTCGCCTGCCGTCAGGGACTCGTCTGCCGTCACGGCCTCATCTTCCGCCTCAGTTACAGCATCGGCGGCGTCTTCCGCAGCCGAAATCTCTGCTTCCGTCTCATGGCCTGTCGAGGGGTTGCCTTCGCCGTCGGTTTCATCCCCGATTGGGTCTTCTACTTCTGTTTCGGTTGCGTCGATCGACTCTTCTTCATTTGCTTCAGGCCGATTTTCATCAGTCATGGGGGACAGTCTCAGTTTCTGCCTGCTCTTTGGGGGAAGGCGCGGCAGGCGCGGCCTCTGCGGGGATTGTCTCCGCTTCAAACGCCGTTGGAACGGCGAGGGGTGAGGGGTTGTCCGGCTTCTCAGTCTCCGGAAGTTCTTCGCTGGCCGCCATCGCGGCGGTCTCATTGCTTTCCTGTTCGATGCCTTCGTTTGTTGCTTCCTGCGTGCTATCTGCTGCAGCTTCTTCTGACGGCTCGTCGCCGTCTCCGTCCACTTCCAGACTCACATCTTCGTCCACCACCGTTGTTGCTTCTCCTTCGGCGGCCGACTCCATATCCTCGAATTCAAGCTGGGCGATCTTCTCGAACTCCTCCATCGACGGTAGTTCCGACACATCTTTCAGACCGAAACGAAGCAGGAACTCCCTGGTCGTCTTGTAAAGAATGGGCCGGCCGATCACCTGCTTCCGGCCTGCCGTGGAGATGAGCTTCCGCGCCAGCAGCGAGCCGAAGACGCCAGATGAATCGACTCCGCGAATCTCATTTACCTCGGGCGCGGTGACGGGCTGCTTATAGGCGATCACGGCCAATGTCTCCAGCGCCGGCAGGCTCAGCTTCAGCGCAGGCTTCAGGCTCTTCACAAACATCCGCGCCGCGTCGTGGCATTCCGGCTTGGTGGCCATCCGGTAGCCGCCGGCTATCTCTTTGATTTCAATGCCGCGGTCGTCGTTGGCATAGGTGGCGATTAGCTCCTCGAGCAGTCCCCGCAAAATGGCGCGCACGGCGCGGTCCTGCTGGCGGGCAAGCCGCTTCGCCTCCGCCTCTGAATCCGCGGGAATCTCGGGCTCCGTCTCCGCCTCCCCGGCTTCCGTGCTGGCCTCAAGGCCCGGTTCCGGCGCGACAGGCACTTCGGGTGGCTCCGCACCGGGTCCGGCGGCCTCTTCGGAAGGCGCCTCAGCTTGTTCCCCGGCTAGTTCAACCTGCGGCTCGGACCCTTGTTCAAGCTCCAGGTAGTCGAAGGCCGCGTTCAGGAGCGGCGGCGGTTCACCTGCCTGCGGCGCCTCCTCGGCGGCCGTCGCGGCCGATGCGACTTGCTGCCGCGCCTTCCACTCCAGGGCTTCGGCGGCAAACAATGCGGAGAGCTGGGCCAGTGTGACCGGCTCCTCCGCGGCGTAAATGACAGCTTCCAGCTTTGCTTTAAGGCTCATTCGGCAATAGGTACCTCAAGTATGGTACCGGAACTGGAGCCTTCCCGCTGCCCATTGGGCGGTTATGAGTTGTGCAAGGCGCGGAAAAAAGGGCGTCCGCCGTAGCGAACGCCCTGAAATGCAGCCGAATTCGACCTAGTGGGCAACCTGGCGAAACACCCAGAAGAGAGTTCCGGAAAGCAGCGCGGCAGCGGGCAGCGTGAATACCCAGGCAGCCGCAATGTTGCGGATGGTGGATATCTGGAGACCGCTGCGGTTGGCCGCCATGGTGCCCGCCACGCCCGAGCTGAGTACGTGCGTGGTACTCACAGGTAACCCGAAATTGTCCGCGGCAAAGATGGTGGCCATGGCGACAAGTTCGGCGGTGGCGCCTTGCGCGTAGGTCAGGTGCTCCTTCCCGATCTTTTCACCCACGGTGACGACAATCCGCTTCCAGCCCACCATGGTGCCCATTCCCAGCGCCAGCGCCACTGCCACCTTCACCCATGTGGGGATGAACTTGGTCGCCTTGTCCACCTTGCTCTTGTAGTTGGCCAATGCGGCGTTCTCATCCGGCGTAAAGACCGGGTTGTGGTTCTTCTGCATCAGGCGGATGCCTTCGCTGGCCACGTACATGTCGTTGCGGACGTTGGTCTGCTGGCCCGGGGGCACCGACTTGAACTCCTTGTACAGGGCTACTTCGTGGTTCAGGTCTTCCACCAGCTCGCGCAGCGCCAAGACCGTATCGGGCTGAATCTGCTTGGTGCGGATGTAGTCGGTTACCTCTGCGCGGGCGTCGGCGCCCAGAATGCCGGTCTTGTCCACATGCCGGTCCAGAACCCGGCCAGCCTGCTCAGAGGCGGCAATGAAGTCCTGCACCTGGGACGGCGTAACGGCATGGTTGAGTGCGTAGGCTGTGGGGACGGTGCCGATGAGGATGAGCATGATCAGGCCCATGCCCTTCTGACCGTCGTTGGAGCCGTGGAAGAAGCTGACGCCAGTGCAGGTGAGCACAAGCAGCAGGCGGATGGGCCACGGTGGGGGCGCGTTGTCCTTGGGGGCCTCGTAGAGCTCCGGATACTTGATGAGCCACTTGGAGAGCAGGAACAAAATGGCGGCGGCGCCAAAACCGATGACCGGGGAAATCAGCAGGACCTTGAAGACTTTTGTGGCCTGTTCCCAATCCACACCGGAGGTTCCGCTGCCATGTGCGCTCATGAGCTGATTGGCAACGCCTACGCCGATGATGGAACCGACCATGGTGTGAGAACTTGAGGCGGGAAGGCCGAACCACCAGGTGCTGAGGTTCCAGATGATGGCGGCGATGAGCAGCGCGAAGACCATGGCAAAGCCGGCGCCCGCGCTGACCTGGAGGATGAGCTCGACCGGCAAAAGGGTGATGACGGTGAACGCCACCGTGCCGGTGGACAAGAGCACACCCGTCAGGTTGCAGAGCCCCGACCAGACCACGGCAATATTCGGATCCAGCGAGTGTGTGTAAATGACTGTTGCCACAGCGTTGGCCGTGTCGTGGAAGCCGTTTACAAACTCGAAGCCCAAAGCGATTGCCAGAGCCAGAATGAGCAGCGCATAGGGCCAGATGCTGCCCAGGGTCACGTTGCTGAAGTCCTGAGAGATGTTGAAGCCGATGAATCCAAGTCCTATCGCCAGGGCCGCCAGGACAACGGCTCCGCTGATAAAGGCGTGGGATTTCTTCATCTTCTTGTCGAGGAGTGCTGCAGCGGGCGGACGCACTGGGAGGGTTGTCGCCAAATCGGACATGCTCTTGCTCCAATGAATGGGATCGAACTCTGTCCGGCGCAGTTGGGGAAACAAACCCCGGACCCATCCATGGATATACGAAGCAGATGAAAGGGGTGTGAATTGTTGGCCGGAAAGACAACCCGTTCAACAATTCACACCCCCAACGTGGCGTCCTTAGAGCCTGTCTAAGAACCAAGCACATTGAAGGGTACGGTATTCATCCCGTACATCAAATAACGAAATAGGTTTCGGCTTTACAGGCTGCGGAAAAACTCGCTACAGCCGGAATTTTCGAGGGCTTTGTAACAGGGCACGACTTCAGTCGTGCCGCAAGTGGCTGAAAATAAACGTGGGCTTTAGCCCCTGAGCGATCTCTTACGGGGAATTTGTTCGAGCACAGCACTTTTTCCGCAGCCTGTAAGGCCTAACCACTTGTTGGCTGAGATGTACGGGCTGAAGCCCGTACCCTTCACTAATCCCAAGTTATTGGGCAGGTTCTCAGGTTGCTGCGGACGCTATGGCTGCACAGCATGCTTGAGCGGCCCAGACATGACCTGACGGCGGCGCGCGCTTGCCGGCAGCGGATCTAGAGCATTTCCGCTTTTTCTGTAGACTTCCGTGCTCCTCCTTTCCGCTTTTTCTGCGGAAAGGGTGGGATACCAATAAAATCCAGGACTACACTATTTCCGAAAATGCACTAAGTGGCGCCCCTCTTACAGCGTTGCGATGTGCGCGAGAATATCCGCGAGATGCTCCGGCGCGGAAAAGAACGGCGAGTGATCGGTGTCGATGGAAAAGGTGTGCTGGCAGGGCGATTGCTTTTGCATTGCCTGTTGCAGATCGAGGGTTATGGCACGGTCGTATGCGCATTCGATGTAATAGCGGGGGATGCGGCCCCAGCGCTCGGCCGTGGTTTGCATCGGAACACCGAATGGCTCGGTGGACTGGGCCACAAGCCGGGACTTGGCGAAGGCTTGATCTTCATCGGTGCAGTTGGCATAAAAAGCATCGCGCGTATATTGCGGCCTGAATCCAATGACTCCATCTGCCACGGGAAAGGTGGTGGATGGGTTCACCAAGCTTTCCTTATTTTGTGCCGCCCACGTCATGAGCGAGTCGCCGTTGCGCGGCAAAAACGCGCACATATAAACGAGTGCTCGAATCTTCTCCGGGCAGTTCTCGGCGGCTTGCGTGATGGCGACGCCGCCCATGCTGTGGCCAAGCAGAATCACGGGCTGCGATTGGGCTGCGGCGATTTGGCAGATGCGGCCGGTATAGCTTTTCAGCGTGACCGACGCGGGGGGCGTTGTGTCGTCTCCGTGGCCTGGCAGGTCGGGAGCTAGGACAGTGTGGCCGGCAGCTTCAAGCAGGGGAACGACTTTGCTCCAGCACCAGCCGCCGTGCCAGGCGCCATGAATAAGCAGATAGGTCGACATGGACGAGGATTCTATCGCAAGGATAAGGCCCATGCAATGCGACTTTTGCTGCATAGGAATGACAAGGAATGCTCCTCCGGCAGCCGAGGATCGCGACCGTGTAGATCTGTGATTCCCCAGGTCTCAAAACCGAGATCTGGGGCACGCAGACTCGTGGGTGCGAATACGAAATCACCCAGTCGCGACACTAACTGCGCCAATGGAGATCGATGGGGCCGTCCATGGGGTGTTTCGGTGTGAGACCTGTGGTCGTGGAGTCGAGGCGCGCCTGCTTCAGCGCGAAGTACCACTTGGCGGGCTTGTCGGCGTCGTCAATCAACATCAGGCTCGGGTTGTGGCGGAGGCCTTCTGCCTGCTGGATCATGGTGACCTGGTCCTGGCGGACGAATTTTGCGCCGAAAAACTTGGCAATCGGCGTGACAAATGGAACATGGTAGAAGGCGTTCCATGCGGCAATCACGTCGATTCGGCAGGAGGACGCGGTGACGGGCGTGACGGTGGTGAGGGAAGAAAACCACTTTTCTCCGCAGCGGATGACCTCGGTCCTGCGATTGGGCAGGACGAAGTCGATGGTGGTTTCGATGGGCTGGCCGTAGACACCGAGCAGCTTGTAAGGCGCCGAGTTGCCGCTGGGGGCGTGGGCGCTCATGCGGAAGCCTTCGGGAATGGGCTCGAAGCGCTTGGTCTTCTGGCGGATGCTGGCCCGCGACCGCCACCACCAGGCCTGGTGGACAAAGGGGCCGTGCGCGGGGTCCATGAGCCCGATGATGCCGTGATCGACGTTGCAGGGGAGATCGGCGGCGAGATGGGCGGCGCGGTAGCGGGGACCGAACTTGGCCAGCTCCGGGACCGGCCGGTGAGCGGCAATTTCAGCTTTGCGGCCGGCTCCTGCTGCCGGGATGAAGACCCAGGCATGGCCGTCGCGCTCTTCGCAGGGATAGGCGGTGGCGAAGATGCGCGTGGCGTCGAGCTTGTCGAAGGTGGAGAGCGAGGGGATGAAAGCGCATTGGCCGCCGCAGGGCTCGAACTCCCAGCCGTGATAGCGACAAGTAACGTGGTTGCCGTCGAACCAACCATAGCTGAGAGGAATGCCGCGGTGCGGGCAACTGTCGCGCATGGCGAAAACGCGGCCATCGCTGCGGCGGCCGAGGACGAGCGGAATATCGAGCAGCACGGCGGTGGCCAGTTTGCCGCGCCGGAGCTTGTCTGTCCGCAGAGCTGGATACCAGTCGTCGTAGAGGAGGGTTGCGGTGGGGCCCTGAATCGATGCGCCCGTTTCGGTGGTCGTTACGAAGGGCATTTGGGAATCACGATAGCATTGTGGGCGATGCGAATGCCAACGCCACTCGTCGATTCCGCTGGCAGTCATCACAAAGGCGTTCTCAGGGGTAATAGCATATCTAGCTTTGCACCGCCCCGATTCTTTGCAACTTGCCGTTCCTAAGTTCGAAGCGCTGGCCGCGCCAGACGATGGTGTTGCCGGCGAAACCGAACGCCCAGATGACGATGGCGACGAGGTCGCGGAGGGGCAGGAGCCAGAGGTTGGGAAGCACCTGGTGGTCGGCGAGGACCTGGGCGCCGACGGTCATGGCAAGCGAGAGCCGCAGGAAGAAGTTCAGGGCGAGGAGCCAGAGGCTGAGGGGGCTGAGGCCGCTTGCCATGACGTTGAACAGGGCCCAGGCGAGGCCGTGGGTGAAGATGAGTCCGGCGTAACCCCAGGGGCGGGCGTCGCGAACGGTGCGAGCCCAGCGGAGTTGGTGATCGATGAAGCCGCGCCATTTGTAGGCGGGAATTGCGGTTTCGACGACTTCCGCGCTGAGGGCGATGCGAAAGCCGGCCTTGTCAACGCGCGCGCCGAGTTCATAATCATCTGCCAGGTGATCGACGAGGGTTTCAAGGCCGCCGATCTTTTCGAGAGCCTGCCGGCTGACGGCGAGCGTGGAGCCGAGGCCGTAATGAAGGCCTCCTTCAATCATGCGGGAAAGCAGAACGCCGGCCTGGAAGTCGGTGGCGATGCCCAGTGCTTCAAGGCGGGAAGGGAGGGTGGCATGGGCGCGGCCTCGATAGAGAGCGGTGACCAGGCCTGCTTCTGGTTGGGGTTTGTTGCTTTCCCAGGTCTCAGAAGCGAGACCTGGGGCACCCAGATTCTTGGGGGCGAAGTGGGCCATTACGCGCTCCAGATAGCGCGGGGAGACGGTGATGTCGGAGTCGTTGATAAGCAGGTAGGGGTGGCGGGCGTGGGTGGCCAACTGGATGAGGGCGCTGACCTTTCCGTTAGTCCCAAGGCTGGCTGGGCACTTTATGAGTTGGATGGAGTGAGTGGGGAATTCCTGCTGGAGTTGGTGCACGGCTGCGGCCGCCGGGTCGTCCAGCGAGGAAACGCCGAAGAGCATCTCGTATTCACCGGCGTAGGTTTGGTGGCAGTGGCTGCGAAAGGCATCGATCATCGCTGGATCGAGCCCTTTGAGAGACTTGAGGATGCTGACGCCGGGGGCGAAGGCCGGGAGTGGTGCGCGACGCACGGAGAGAAAAACGCGTGCGGCCAGCAGAGCGGCGATGAAGTAGCCCATTCCTGCGATGGTGAGCACCGTGGTGAGAATCTCCACGGATTGGGCGATGAGACGAAGCACGGTTGTTGTCAGTTTAGCAAGTCAGTGGTCAGTGGTCAGTGAACAGTTCTCCGGACCCTTCAGCCGGCAGGGAATCCGTAGGGGTTTCTTCTGACGACTGAAAACTGGCTTCACTCGTACCTTAGCGCTTCAATCGGATCCAGGTTTGAGGCTTTCCAGGCTGGGTAGATGCCGAAGAGCAGGCCGATGGCGCAGGAGACACCGAAGCCGATGCAGACCCACATGGCGGAAAGTGCGGCGGGGAGGCCGATGGGGAGGAAATAAACAACCCAGGTAATCACGGCCCCGGTGGCCACGCCGAAGAGGCCGCCTACGGCGCAGAGGGTTACCGCCTCCGTGGTGAATTGAGCAAGGATATTTCGCCTTGTGGCGCCCATTGCCTTGCGAACACCGATTTCGCGGGTGCGCTCAGTGACTGACACCAGCATGATGTTCATTACGCCCACGCCGCCAACCATCAAACCGACGCTGGAGACAGCGATCATGAAGGCGACCAGGCTGCCGGTTAGCTGGCCCCAGAGCTTGGTCAGCGAATCCGGGCTCATGATTTCAAAGTTGTCGTCGGCTTCGACCTTGACCTTGCGGCGAATGCGCAGCATTTCGCGGATTTCTTCTTCGACAAGGTCCTTATTTTTCGGGTCGTCGTACTTCAAGGCGATGAACATGTCCTTGATTTCGGGGTAGAGGCTGTGGAAGGCGCCGAGGGGGAAATACACGCCGTTGTCAGCGGGATTCTTGCCGGAGCCGAAGGGCTGCTTGCGTTTGTCGACGACGCCGATGACGGTGTAGAGGCTGGAAGCAACATTGACGTCTTTGCCGATGGGGTCCTCATTGCCGAACAGGATCTCCGCGGTGTCGTGGCCGACGATGCATACGTGTGCATGGCGTTCGTCCTCGGCGTCGTTCCAGATGCGGCCTTCCAGCATGGTGAGGTTCGAAACAATTTGGACCTGGGCGGTGGCCCCCAGCAGAAATGCACCGGCCACCTTTTTGCCGTTGTACTTGACGCTGACGTCGCCCACATGGAACTGCTCATTGACGTGGCGGACTTCGGCGTCGACACCCAGCACATGGGGCATGTTCCGCAGTGCCAGCGCGTCATCCAGATTGAGCTTCCTGCGGGTGAGCATTTCGGTAGTGGGCTTGATGCCGATCATGGGCATGTGGAAGATCCAGAAAACGTTGGATCCCATGGAGGTGACCCAGTCGGAGACCCGGTTGTTGAGGCCGTTGATGACCGACGAGATGGTGATGACGGTGGTGACGCCGATGACGATGCCGAGGATGGTGAGTCCGGAGCGCAGCTTGTTTGTGCGCAGCGTATCGAGCGCCATTTTTACGGATTCGTGGCTGTGACCTTGTCGCACAAGGCACCTTGTCAGTGGTCAGTGGTCAGTGGTCAATTTCGATGCGGACAATTCTATCCGCATTTTTTTACCGATCGCTGTGATGTCGGACGCTTGATCGGGGCAATCGCATGAACAGCCGATGAAAGTCCGATCGATGTTCGTGCCGACGGTTGTTTCATAATGCACCTTCCTCTGTCAGCGTTGAGGATGCGGTCTTGATCCGGCTTGAGTTGCGCACCCAGTCTCGAAGCTTCTGTTCGTCTGTTTTGTTGAGTGTGATCCA
>Ga0182030_10000515_pt1 | contig 73217 bp, 63 predicted proteins | sample 812S3MmetaG_FD_121299 | JGI IMG/M metagenome (GOLD analysis project Ga0182030, IMG submission 121299) | Permafrost microbial communities from Stordalen Mire, Sweden - 812S3M metaG (Illumina Assembly) | ecosystem: Environmental > Terrestrial > Soil > Wetlands > Permafrost | place: Sweden...
GTCCGCCCACATAACACCAGTCGCCGTAGAAGAATGGCGCCCAGCCCCAGTTGTAGCCGGAAACAAAGGTCCAGCCCCAGTCCGGGTAATAACTCCATGCGCCGTCGTCGAAGGGATTCCAGTCCGCGTCAACCCCGTTAGGCTGCCACGCCACGCCGATGCCGGGTACGTCGGAATAATTTCCGTAGTAGCCAAGGTCGGCCACTCCTGCGGCGTTCGCATCATCGCTGCCGGAGAATTGCGCTCCTGTCGTCGAGTATTGATCGTCGTACGTATCGCGCTTCTGGTTCCATGCGTCTTCCGGTTCAACGGGAACGCTGTTCAGGCTGGCCGCGCTGCCCGGCTGCCCAAGAATATAGTTGTACGTCTGTCCGCTGCCGACCTTGGCGTCGCTATTTTGTCCCACGGCTTCGCCATCCGTCATCGCCAGCGACGCCGTCTGCTGATCCACCGTCAGGCGCAATCGCGAGGGCCGCGTAATCGCGAACGTCGCGCCGTCGGCGTCAACCAGGCGGAAATCGTCGTGATGATGCAGCCGCGCATTGACGTAAACCGCGCCGGAGTTCACCTGAATCACGTTGACCGGGTTACCCTTGGCGTTCGAAGAAAGTTCCACGAGGGTGATCTGCGCCGGCCCGGCCAGGCGGACGCTGCTGCCGTCCTCGAACTCAAGCTCGGCCTTGCTCTCATCGGCGGCGTAGATGCGCGCTCCGCCGATCACCGGCATATTGGTGATCGCCTGCTCCCAGCCTTCGCCGGAGTTGCGGTCGATCTGCACATCTCCCTGCGCCAGACTCAGGCGGACGATCCGCACATTGGACGCGGGGGCTGGCGAAGCCAATGCTGGCAACGCCGAAAGCACAACGAGAATGACGCTGATCCCAAGCAGCCGAACCCTGCGGGTAGTCATGGCGGCTCTCCTACTGCTGACAGTATGAACTCCAAGGCAGGGCCAAGGATGCGTAAATATTGTTAAGAATGATTTCAGCGCTTCAGTTGGCAGGGCTTTTCAGGATGCGCCGCGCGCGTTGCCGCGCAATGTTCATCACCGTAGCGTCGTCTGCAATGCGCGTCAGAATCGGCTCCAGTATCTGCCGCTCCGGAAGCCTCGGAAGCGAAACAAGCTCTTCCGCGCCGCGCAACGTGGAGTCGAGCGCCAGCTTATCGAAACGTAACTGAAACCGCAGTCTCTCCCCAAGCTCAATCGTCTCCGAGATGCCGTCCAGAAGTTCGGTGACCGCCCTCAGTTCAGGGGAAGACGTGAAGCCATACGAAATTGACGGAGAGTTTCCCGCGCCGTCCTCGTATCGCAACGTCTTCGTCCCCGTGAACGCCACCTTGGATTTGTCCAGCGAGTCCTTGAATCCGGAGAGCCGTGGCCCGAGCGCAAACACCTGCTGCCGCGATTTCGGCGAGAGCGTGAAGTTGAATTCGAAGGGCTCTGGCGTTGGAGCCGCGGCGTTCGCTTCCTGATGAGCGAGCGACCGGTACCTTGCGCTTCCGTCGGACTGCAACACCAGTTCAAACCACTGCGGATCAGCCGCGGGCCAGCGCTGCTCAAAGACAACGCGCGCCGCCGGGGCAACGGGCGCGGGCTGCGCCACCAGCGCGCAGGCCGTAAGCAGAAGCAGCGCAAGTGCGAGCCGTTTCATCTTCAACTCACCTCTGGGACGCCGCCTGCCGCAGCAAAGTGGCCGCCGTGTGAATATGGCAGATGGCGATTGCCAGCGCGTCCGCGGCATCCGCCGGTTGTGGCAACTCTGTAAGATGCAGCAGTCGCGCCACCATCACCTGCACCTGCGACTTCTCCGCTCGTCCATAGCCCACCACCGCGCTCTTGATCGCCAGCGGCGCGTACGCAACCACGGAAAGACCATGCTGCGCCGCTGCCATCATGGCAACCCCGCGCACATGCCCCAGCTTCAGCGCGCTCTTCGCATTCACCGAGTAGAAGACATCCTCGATCGCGACAACCTCCGGCTGATGTTCCATGATCAGCGCTGAGAGTCCGTCATACACTTTCTTCAGGCGGAGTTCGAGCGCTTCTTTCGTCGCCAGGCGAATCGCGCCCGTGGTAATGCAGGTAAGCGTGCGACCGTCGCCATCCACCACGCCAAAGCCCGTATATTCGCCCCCGCAATCCACTCCCAGAACCCGCATAAAAGAAGTGTAGCCGAAAGCTGCCATTGCCACAGCACGATTAGCCTGTCGCCCCAGCCGACTCTTTCTTGCCGGACGCAGAAACCCGCCGGGTGCCCCAGGTTCGCGCCGACGCTTTTCGGCGATAACCTGGGAGGTAGTGCCCTCAACCCCGGCACCGCTCGGACTTGTTCTTGCTCTTGATTTCTACTCAGGGAACATCTATGGGAACCGCGCCGACCCCGGCGCTTAGCTCCCTCTACTGCGGAGTTGCCGCCGTCGGCTGCACTACCGCAGCCTGTCCGCCTGGCTGCTGTTGTACGCGCAGCTTATACAGTTCCTGCATGTACTGGCCTGCGCCGCTCATCGGCTGTTGGCCCGACGAATCAGCTTTCGGCGGAGTGGCCTGCGCTGCAAATTGTACCGGGTCCGGCATCACGATTCCCTGCTGGGTCGCCGGATTCGGCGCATCCTTCGGAGCATCGTCCGTTGCCGTCGTCGCGGCGGAGGCTGTTTCCTTCGTCGCCGGAGCAGCGGCTGGGTTGGCAGGCGACGCTGCTCCCGGCAAAGCCGCGCTCGCGCTTGTCGAACTCGCCGCCGCCGCAGCATCGGGCGCAGGAGCCGCTGGCTCAGGCTCTGCAACCGGCTCAGGCGCCGGTGGAGGCGGGGCCGGCTGACGCGAAGCTGACATCCTTCCCGCCGCAGACGTAGGCGCCGCGCTGGAAGCCTCGGCCGCAATCAGCATCACCTTTTGCAAAATCGTCGAATCTTCCGCCGAGGAAATCAACACGTAACCGTACGAAGAGCCGCGCAGCAATCCCGAAACCACGTCGCCCGGAGAGCCCACCAGGTGAACCGCCGTCCGGTCGGCAATCTCCGGCATCGGATCGAACTCCGTGCCCGTCAGCTTGTGAATGGCAATCAGGATGTCGCTCAGCTTTGAATTCTGCGAGTCCACCGTCAGCACGCCATCGCGGAACGATACGCGCGGAGGCTGTATCGCCATCTCCGTCGGAACCATGGGTGCCATCGGCATCGGCAGTGCGGGCGCTTCTACCGTCTCAGGAGCCGGCGGTGGCGTCAGCGTTGCCTTGTGCCGGTACATCGCGCCGCGGCTATGGCCGCTCGCGTCCGGGACCATTGCCTCCTGACCTGCGGCCACGAGCGGAGCCAGAACTGCGAAAGCCACAATGCCTCTGATCAGACGGTTCATACTGAGTCCCCCAACGTTTTCCGCAACTCTCACACTGTGATGCTGCACTGGAGCGCCAACGCTGCCCCCTCGTTCTCTCTTTCAGTGAATTCGCACACCTGTCGCGCGATGGCCGCCCGTGGAACCAACCACCGCAACCCGGGCGCCGCCCCGGAATTGTACGCATCTCTTAATTCGCCTTGGCCCATAGCGGGGTCGGCATCGTCCAGATGAACCTTCATCAGCGTCCGTTCGCCCGGCAACAGCACATCGCCTTGCGCCACCCGCAGACTTTCCAGCGCGGAATCATCCGCCTTCGCATGGTCCAGCGCGGGCGAAATCTCCGGTGCCATCCAGCCCAGCTTCAGCCGAATCCATCGCCGCTCGATCGCCCCTGTATCCGGCGGATCGGGAATCCGCAACTCGCTCAACTTTGATGCGGCCACCGGCTGGCCCTGCGGAGTTGCCGTCGGCGTCGCCGGAGCCGGAGCAGGAACCCGCGCCGCCGGTGGAACCTGCGCGGGCGGATTTTGCACCGCCGGAGCCGGTGCCGGGGTAGTCGCCGGAGCCGCGGGTTTAGACGCCGGAACCGGTGCCGCGTGACGCAGTGAAACCGTGCTGCCCGTGCCAATATCCATTGGCTTCGAGGTTGCCGTCGAGTACTCCGGAGCGCGAACCAGGTGCGGCGTAATCACAAACACAACCTCACTCTGGTTCCTGTCCGTGTTTCGCGAACTGAACAGGTAACGCAGAATCGGAATCTGCGACAGCAGCGGGTAGCCGCTCGAGCTGTCCGAATCCGTGTCCTGTAGCATTCCGGCAAGCACGTTGACTTCGCCTTCCTTCAGGCGGATCTCGTGCTCGATCTTGCGTTGGCCGATCACCGGCTGCGTCACTCCGCCAACCGTCTCTTCGGAATCCACCGCCGAAATGTCCAGCGACACTTTCAACGTGATGTCGTTGTTGGCGTGTACGTGAGGCGTGATCTCAATGTTTACGCCCACGTCGATGTACTGGAACTGCGTCTGCGTCAGCGCCGACGAGGTCAGTGTGGAACTCGAAACGCCCGTCGCAATCGGCACCCGCTCACCGATCTTCATCGTGGCCTTCTGCCCGTCCGAGGCCCGGATCTGCGGATTCTGGATCAGTTTGCTTTTGCTGTCGCTGAACAGCGCGGTCACCGTGGCCTGCGGCAGCGTGACCGTGAAATTGTTCGAGTTGATCGTCTGCAGCGAGGTAAGCGTCGCGGCGGAGCCCGCCGCCGAACCGGCCGTGTTCATCGTGACCGTGGCGCTCGTCGGCAACGTCGTTCCCAGCGTCTTCAGCCGGTCGCGCGTCACCTGCATCACCGCAACTTCCACCACCACCTCGGGACGCGCCTTGTCCATGTCGTCGATCAGCTTGCCCGCAATCGCCACCTGGTCGGGCGTCCCGCGCACGATGATCGCGTTCAGGCTCGGAACAGCCGTGAGCTTGGTCAGTTCCAGCGTCGTGCGCAGCGTGTTGATCACGTCCTGCAAATCCGACGCCAGCGCCAGGTTCGTCAGGTAATAGGTCATCAGGATGTTCTGTTCGGCGTCCTTGCGCTTCGCCGTCGAGTCCACCGAAATCAGAATCGTATTCGAGGTCAGCGCCCGCCAGAACGTCTTCGACTGGTAGCCGATAATCTCCAGTGCCTGCGGCAACGTCACCGATACCAGGTCAACATTGATTGGCCGCGCGCTGTAGTCCGGATCAAACACCACGTTGATGCCCGCCAGCCTGCCCACCGTCTGGTAGATCGTCTTGGCGTCGCCCGTCAGTTTGATCGAGATCAGTGCGTTTGAGAGCGGAGCAAGTTCCGGCGGCGCAATTGCCGTATCCAGCCGCTTCTGCAATTCAGTGGGTTCGTTCGCGCGCAGTGACGTGGACTTCGTAGCCTTGGCCGCGTCCATCATCACCAGCGTCCGGCGAATATCCTGTTCGGCGATGAAGCTCGCCGGATCAATCACTGCCGCCTTGCGGAACTCCGCCAGCGCTTCTTCCAGCCTGCCCTCTTCGCGCAGCAGATGCCCGCGATGCACATGTTGCGTACCCGCCAGAACTCGCGTCCGGACGCTTGCCTCGCGGAACTCCAAATTCTTCGGATTGAGCTGATACGCCTCATTGTAGTAGGTGTAGGCGGCTTCATAGTCCTGCCGCGCTTCCGCGTCTCGCCCTTTCGAGTCGAGTGACGATGCCTTGCCGGCCGTTGCGGGCAGTGCCGCAAACAGCACCGCGCAGGCCAGCAATAGACAGATCCGGAAACTCCTGTTCATCCAACGGTCCTTTGCTGCCAGCATTCTTACTCCGGTTGCAAGATCCTGTGGCGCCACATCTGCGCACCATGCGCGAAACCCGTTACTTTGCCGACGCATTCTTTGCCACCGGCTGCTTTGCAGACGGTTTCTTCTCGGTCGAGTGATAATCCTGCGGCGTCACCACGTAGCAGGAGAGAACCGCCTGCTTATCCATCTGCGGCACCGGAGCGTTGCTCGTGTACACCAGCGCGTTCTGGCTGCCTCGGAAATTTCCGTTGCGGTCGAACAGGTAGCGGGTTGACACCGCACCCCAGCTCTCATCGCAACTGTCGTCGCGCCTCACGTTAAAGCGATGCACCAGCGCGTAGTCCAGGAATGATGTCGGCAACTCCGGTTCACGAAGATGAAAGCGATAGGAAACTTTCACCAGTTGCGGCGCATGATCTTTCATCCCCGACTCAATTTCAAAAAGGTATGTCTCGTGATTCAATCCAACCGACGTCAGCGCCTCCAGCGGCACCCGCGCCACAATTCGCGATTTCACCGAAAACCCTTTTGTCTTTGGACGAAGCCCCGCCTGCCCTGCCGCCGCCGGTTGCACCGTGGCGCAACCGCAAAGCAACAACACTCCCAGATGAACCATCCAACGCATCGGTATCCTCGGGTGAAACCTATTCCGCACGCCGTGGCAGCCTTCGGGCGAACCCAGCACAGCGAAGGCATACGCCTCCTCCTGCGGGGCCGGAGTGGTCGAGCCTGCACGCCCAGATACGGCACTCCAGTTGGAAAACCAGAACTTTGAAAAGAAGAGGAACGCTATCCCGCCAGGAACTCTCACAACTTCCCGGCGCCCATGCACGGCCCCCAAACCGGACCGCACTCTCTGAGATGAACTCCAGCTACTTCGGTTGCACGAAACACGGTAAGTATTGCCGATTTGCGAAAAAAAGACACGGTCATCACCACTAATGTGTCGGTATTATTTTCGAATTGCCGCCCATCATTGACCACCCGTCTGGTGGCCTGACGAAACATACTGCTCCGGATGCTTGGCAAATCCATCCTTGCAGCTCTTCGAACAGAAGTAGTAGGTCGTTCCCTGGTACTCCAGCGTGTTGCCCTCGGCAACCGACTTCGCGCGGTCAATCTTCATCCCGCACTTGTGATCCACCGTCTCGCCCGTGGCCGTCTTCGCCTCTTCCATCCCCTGCATCGCTGAGGAGTGATTCATTCCCGCCATCTCGGTGTGCTTCATCTCCGCCATCTTCGCCTGCTTCACCTCCGCCGTCTTCCGCGGAGCGTTCTCCATCCCTGGAGAGGACATTGGCGCCTCCGGCTTCGAGTCGCTCATTCCCGCCGCCACGGTCTTCAAGCGGCTCTCGGAATCCACCAGGAACGTTCCCGCCACCACCACGCGCTCACCCTCTTTGAGTCCCTTTGCGATCACCACTCGATCATCGAAGCGCGCGCCCGTCTCCACCTCGCGCGGTTCAAAGAACCCGTTGCCGCGATCCACAAACACCCGCTTGCTGCGCCCGGAGTCCAACATCGCGTCCACCGGAACGCTGACGCCCTCTGGAATTTTGACCGGGAGTTCGACGTCCACAAACATATCGGGCCGCAGAATGAACCCAGGGTTCTCCGCTTCCAGCCGAACCTTCATCGTGCGCGTCACCGGATCGAATTGCGGCAACACTTCGCTCACCCGCGCCTTCAGCGTCTTGCCCAGTTGCGGAGCCGTCACCGTCGCCACCATGCCCGGGCGATAGTACCGGGCCTCGTTCTCGAAGACGTCTGCCATGATCCATACCCGCCGGATGTCGGCAACCCGGTAGAATTCCGCCCCATGCTCAAAGCGAAGCCCCGAGGAGATATTGCGCGAGATAATAAATCCATCCGCCGGAGAGACCAGGTAAACGCTTTCCGGCAGTTGGCGCGACTCGTTGATCTCCTTCATCTGCATATCGCTCATGCCCAGGTTGCGCAGCCGCAGCGCCGCTGCCTCCACGCCGCGCCCGGACTCCTTCACGTTGATCGTCAGCCTGTCGGTCGCCACAAAATAGCTGTTGATCTGCGCCACAAACTCCGGCGAGTAGTACGTCGCCAGCTTCTCGTCTTTCTTGACGTGGCTGCCAATCGAAGCGTCAAAGGTGTCTCGCACCCATCCATCCACTCCGGCGTTGATCCGGTAGACCAGCCGGTCGTCGGCTGCAACCTTGCCAAGAATCCGCACCGTCCGCGTGCCGGAAATTTTCTCAGCCGCGGCCACCCGCACCCCGGCAAGTTGCTGCCGTGTCAAGTCAATCTGCACCGTGCCCACGGCCATTGCCCCGGAGCCCGCGTCGCTCGCTCCCGCTCCGTCCGCATAAACCGCTTCAAGCTGCATCCCGCAGTCCGGAGCGATCCCAGGCTTGTCCGACTTGTACGCCGGATGCATCGGGTCCACCCAATACAAAATTCGATGAGGATTCGCGGCGGCGACCACGCCGGACTTCTCGTGCTGTCCAGCAAAATACGCGGCGAACATTACGAGAATCAGAACCACGGCATAGATCGTTTTCTTCATTGCTCCCCCGCCTTCACCAGCCCAAACACACGTCACCTGCAATGTGCTCGATGGTTGGATGAGCAATTCTCGTTAAAAGAGGCACTCACATTGTGGATTTCTTTTTAGCCCCGCCCACCGCGCGATAACAAGGCACTCAAGTGCCACTCCTCCTGCCCCGCCTTGGCACCTTTGGGCTATCTTCGATCCAGGCTGCTCAATGAATTGAACGAATATCCAACTTGGGTTGACGCCTTATCTATTTGTAGCTACAAATAGATAAGGTGAAGGGCTATGAAGAAGCGGCAAAATCCTGAAAAGCTGGATAAGGAAAATCCCAAATGGTCGGCTGTTGATTTTGAGCGGGCACTCCCGCTCTCCGCGCTACCCAGGGGAGTGCAGAAGGCTATCTCAGCCCGGAAGCGGGGTCCGCAGAAGGCTCCGACGAAGCAGCTTGTATCGCTGCGTCTTTCCCCGGAAGTGCTCTCTCATTTCAAAGCGAAAGGTCCAGGCTGGCAGACTCGAATTGACAACACCCTGAAGTCAGCGATTCGAAAGGTCGGTTAATCGGAATCGGATCGGGCAGACCACTGACTTTTGTGACAAAGGCAAAAGGGCCGCCACTTTGTCAGTGGCGGCCCTTCTTTTTGGAATCGTTAATCTTTGGGCTCTTTGCGAATCTTCTTTTGTGCCCGCTTACGGGCCAGAGCCTGCTTCACGCGGAGCTTGGCGCCCGGCTTCAGATAGTAGGAATGACGCTTGACTTCCTTAATGATGTCTTCCGTCTGAACTTTGCGCTTGAAGCGACGCAGGGCGCTTTCAATGGACTCGCCCTCTTGCAGTCGAATTTCAGCCAAACAAAATCACCACCCAACCCAGCCATAATCGGCCATGCGTAAAGTCTACCATGAAGCCCTCTGCGCACAAACCCTCCAGCCATCTTCCCCGCCCGAATATTGCACTCTAGGGCCCCGCAGTGCGTGATTCGGATTGATTTCAGTCGTAGAATAGTGGCCGTCTTCGGAAGCTGTGAAGACCATGGCAACAGAACCAGGCACCTCTATCGGCTCCCCGGTGCGTCTCCGGTACGCACCTCGCGCAACCCACAACCGCGCACAGCAGGAGGTTCTATGCCCATCCAGAAGCTCAGACAGTTTCTTGACGAGAACCTGGTCAAGTACATCGTCATTACCCACAGCAAGGCATATACATCCCAGGGTGTAGCCGCAAGCGCTCACATCCCTGGAAATGAATTGGCTAAAACCGTCATGCTCAAGAAAGATGGCGAACTCTGCATGGCCGTTCTGCCCGCATCAAAACAGGTGAGTCTTGCTGCGTTCGCCAGTCTCACCAACAGTGCAGGCGTTTCGCTCGCCAGCGAGCGCGACTTCAAAGATCACTTCCCCGATTGCGAGATCGGAGCCATGCCGCCATTCGGGAATCTCTATGGCCTCCGCGTTTATGCGGACCCATTGCTGACCCGGGACAAGGAGATCGCCTTCAACGCCGGCTCGCATCGCGAGCTCATTCAACTCGCCTACAGTGATTTTGAGAGACTCGTGAACCCAACCATCCTGGACTTCGCGACCCGACCCGCCAGTCGCGCCGCATAAACAAACTTCAGGCCCCATCCTAACCTTCGTTGGTTAGGATGGGGCCTTTGACTTTGTCGTTGTTCTTCTCGTCGATTCGCCGCGGCCCTGCCGCCGTCTTGGCGAACGTGGGTTCGTTGCCCTTGCATTTCGACGGACAGGACTTACTGCTCAATCACCAGCACATGGAACGTTGCCTTCCCACCCGCGTTCGCAGCAGCCACGTTCGCAACCGTGTATAGCCTGTGCTTCTCCGCGTCCAGTGCAATGGTCTTTGCTCCCGCCAGCGTCGGCACATTCTCATAGCTCGTGTACTTGTCCGCCTCGTCCTGCCGGATGACCGAAACATTGCCTTCGCCATTCGACGTAAACACCAGCTTCTTCTCCGCGTCAAACGTCACCGCATCCACATGCGCGCCAATCGTCAGCTTCTGCACGTTCTTTCCGGAGTCCGCATCCACCACCACCAGCACGCTGTTGTGGCATCCGGAAAAAAGCCTGCGGTTTGCCGCGTCAAACGCCAGCCCGGTCGGCTCCTCGCATCCCACCAGCGGCCAGGTGCCAACAACCTTGCGAGCCTTGATGTCGATCACGGCGATCTCGGCTTTGTCTTCCAGGTTGACGAACACCTTTCCCTTGCCATCGGAGACGCCGGTCTCCGGACGCCCCGGCAGCGCGATGCTGCCAACCGCTGCACCCTTCTCAGGATCGATCAGCGTCACATCGTTGCTCGCCCCGTCAAACGTCGCAACCAATCCGGTCAGCGGCTCGAACAGAATCGCGTCCGGCTTGCCGCCGGTCTTCACCGTCGCCACCGGAGCCAGTGTCTTCAAATCGAAAATCAGTACCGAGTTATCTTTCCCGTTGCTCGCCACGGCCCGTCCCGCCTTGGCCGCAATGGCGACGCCGTGAACGCCATTCGTCCCCGCAATCTCTCCCAACAATTTGCCGCCATCCACATCCACCACCATGATGCGTGTAGCGCGGGCAATGAACAAACGCCGCGAAGCTTGATCGAACGTGAGGTAATCCCACCCGCCATCGCCGCCAACGGCAATGCGCTTTGTGACCTTGTATCCGGAATCGGCTCCAGCGGCAAACAGCGGAGCAGCAGCAATCACCATCAGCAGAACGGTGCAGAGGAAGCGAAGCTTTCGCATGAACATCTCCATAAATAACGTGAGAAACGGCGGCCCGCCGAAGCGGGGAAATCCGCGCAGCCCTTTGTGAGCTTTCTCTGCATTTAGTCTCTAACGCCAATCGTCAGGTTTCGTTGAATATCCGATGAACATTCCGTGTAGGTTTGTTGAATCGCGACCTCGAATCCCTCTTCCAAAGCCGCGAAAGAACCATCGCCCAGTCAATCAATACTTGCCATCCAAATGGTTAACCACTCCGCCAATCGTTCGCGACCTCACTCAACCATGTACCGTTCAGTTACTACGCCTTCTCCAACGATTCACCACATCGCCAATCCTTATCGACATTTTGCACCATTTATGGTGCAAAATGTCGCACTTGAACACAGATTTCCGTTCCCTTTCATAAGATTTCTCTCGCCTGCAAAAAAGCAGGCCGCCATCGCTGGCGGCCGCATGTTCATTGGCTCGAACGCGCTTACTCCTCGCCCCCAACCGCCGGAGGCAAAGTTGTCACCAGCGGCTTGATGATGTCGCTCAACACGTCCGGTTTGCTCTCGTCGCGCACCAGGTGAGGATGCCGCGGACCCTCGAAATAGCTGAGTGAAACCGTCTTGTAGTACTCCGTGTTCTCCACCAGCAACTGCATCGGAAGGTGCGTCTTCTGCGCCTCCCGCAGCCCCGCCAGCAAAAACTCATGTGAGTATTTCCGCCCATTCACGGCAATGATTTTCATCCCCGGCCCAATGCCGTTTTTCGCCGCGATGCCATCCTCGATTGCGTCGGCCACAACGCCGTCTTTCGCCAGCACAAGTCCTATGGAGGCGCTCTCGTCAAACCCGCGGCCCTGCTGTTCGCGCAGCTTCTCGATCACGTTCGGCCGATCGCTGTACACCAGCTTCCAGCCGCTGTTTTCAAGGCCTGCAAGCGGCGCATGTTCGGCCACGTTCAACACGCGGTCGGTCAAAAAACCGCGCCAGTCGTAGGGTTGCACCTGGTTCAATGTGCTGACCACATCTTCGAACGTATAGGTCTTCACCTCCGGCGGCGTGTTCTGTCCGCCGTGGAAAAGATGCGCAAAGTCGTCCATCGATTTCTTGCCGCCGCTCTTCTGCCGGATGATCGTGTCGGCCTCCAGCCAGATCAGCGCGCCCTCATCGTAGTAGTCCACGCTGCGCCGGTAGTTGCTGAAGGCTTCAGCGGAGCCATAGAGAGTCTGCGCCGCGGTTGCCGTGTCTTCCAGCGCGCGCCACTTGCGCCCTGGCCTGTGCGAGTAGGTCATCGCGACTTCGGCATACTGTTCGCGCCACTGCTCCGGCGTCTGCAAGCCGCTGCGCCCGGTCAGCACGTAGCCGAAATACTCCGTGAGTCCTTCATAGACCCAGAGCAGGTTCCCCTCCATCGGAGCTTCGTATTCCGGCGTTGCCAATCCCGCGGGACGGCGGTACTTGCCGTTCCATGAGTGCGTGTATTCGTGCGGCAGCAGCGAGGCCCCAAGCGCCCACAGCACTGGGTCCGTCAGGTAGCCTTCGCTAAGGCGGCTATCGTTGGACTCGTGATGCTCCAGGCCAAAGTGAGCCACATGATCGCTCAGAGTCAACAGAAAGTGATACTCGCGATAGTGCCGCGCGCCGTAGAGTGCGCCCGCTTCCGCAACCAGATTGTCGAAGGCTTTCTCCTGCCCTGGAGACATTTGAAGCGCAGCCAGCGAGTCCGCTGCAATATCCAGTTCGTGGGCTGGAGCCTGGCCCTTTTGCAGAGGAAGCTTTTTCAAGTACTGCCCCATCAGCACGGGAGAATCCACCAGCGTGGTGAGCGATGCAAGGCTGAATTCCACCGAGCCCGGAGCGCTGGATTCATTGGGCAACGCGCTTCCCCACTCCCAGTTGGACGGCAGTTTCAGCGAAGCTTTCACTCCGATCTCATCGGAGCCATATCCCTTCGGATAAAGCACCATCCAGTTCCACGAAAGCACCGCGAGCTTTTCGGTTGCCGAGGAGCCCGCGCTGAATCCGCCGGGCATCTCTACCGGGCTCAGGTAATCGAGCGCAGCATCAATGGAGGCGACGCCCTGCGGCACCTCGACGTGAAAGGCGTACATGTCCACCGGATCGCGATGCCAGTTCAGTGTGCGGCCATTGGCGCGGAAATAGATCCCGGCGGTATCCACAACAGGACCGGTCGGACCGTGCTCGCCAGGAATCCACTTGGGGTACAGAAGCACAAGGTCGCCGGACTTCGCTGGTATCGTCAGCCGGGCATGGAAGACTTTGCGCGGCGCGTCGGTGGCGTCCACCGCCACGGTCTCCACCATGGAGAATCCCGAAGTCTTGATCGAACTACTCTTGGCAGGACCACTCTGAGAGAATGCGGAAACAATTCCAAACACCACGACTAGCCACACATAAAGCAACTTACGCATTGCAACTCCTCAACGAGAATTACGAAACCGAAGTGCTTGAGTCCGGCACAAGTTTTCCGAGTGTATCAGATGCGGAACACAGCCATCGCGGCCACACCCCTCCTCTTTGTTATCATTCCCATGTGCGGCAAGGATCAAAACACGGACGCTTTATCACCTTTGAAGGTCTGGATGGCTGCGGGAAGAGCACGCATCTTGAAAGGCTGGCCGTTTTTCTGCGCGACCAGGGGTTGGAAGTACTGACCACGCGCGAGCCCGGCGGCACTGAGATCGGCGAGCGCGTGCGCGCCATTCTGCTGGACTCGCGCACCCAGGGGCTGGCTCCTTTGGCGGAGTTGGCGTTGATGTTTGCTTCGCGAGCCCAGCAGATTTCTGAAGTGATCCTTCCGGCGATGAATCGCGGCGCGTGGGTGTTGTGCGACCGCTATACGGATTCCTCCGAGGCTTACCAGGGAGCGGGCAGGCTGCTTGGTGTGGACGCGGTGCTGACCCTGCATCGCGTGATCTGCCTGGGGCTGCAACCGGACCTGACGCTGTTGCTGGACAATGACGTGGCTGCCAGCCTGGCACGAGCCCGTCGAAGGAATCTTGCTGCCGGAGGCGATGGCGACGAGAACCGTTTCGAGCAGGAGAACCGCGCGTTTTACGAGCGCGTGCATCAGCAGTTTCTGGCGATTGCGCGCCGGGAGTCAGAGCGCGTGGTGATGATCGATGCACGTCATCCGTTGGAAGCCGTACACGAGGAAGTTGTGGCCACAGTGCGTGAGCGCCTGCTGGCAAGACAGGGCTGAGCATGGGATTTGAGCAGTTTCGCGGAAACGCTCCAACGGTTGGCCGACTGCGCGAGATGATCGCCCGCGATCACCTGCCCCACGCAATCATTCTCACTGGAGCGCGTGGCGCTGGAAAGTTCACGCTGGCGCAGATGGTAGCCAAGGCGGTGAACTGTCTGGAGCGCCCCCTCGCCGCGGATGGCTTGCCCGACTTCTGCGGAGTCTGCCGGAACTGCGAACGAATTGCGCAGGCCGACGCGCTGGAGCAGCGCTTTGCGGAGGCCGTGGAAGCCCGCGAAAATATGCGCGACAGCGATAAGCGCGAGACGCGCATCTTCGTACAGACCCATCCCGAAGTTCTGATCATCCCTCCCGACCCGCCGCAGATGCTGGTGAAAGTGGACCAGGTGCGGCACGTGATCAGCGAGATGTACTACCGTCCCGCGGAAGGCCGTCAGAAGTTCTATATATTCTCGGAATCGAACTTCATGAAAGAGGCAGCGAACGCGCTGCTGAAAGTTCTTGAGGAGCCGCCGGACTTCGCCACGCTGTTTCTGCTCGCGGAAAATTCAAACGCACTCTTGCCCACCATCCGCTCACGCTGCATAACGCTGAGGCTGGCGCCCCTGACTGCGGAGGAGATCGGCGACGACCTTGCGCTGCGCACGGAGTGGACGGCGGCGCAGAAGAAACTGGTGGCGCGCCTGTGCGGTGGCTCCGTGGGCCGGGCCCGCAGCTTCGATCTGGGCGGATATCTGACGGCGCGCAAGGATGCACTCCTGCTGCTGACCACGGCCCTGGGCGAGAACGACCACTCAGGACTCTTCCGCGCCACGGAAGCCTACCGCGCCGGAGGCGAAGGAAAGGGTAAGACCGACCTGCTGATTTCCGTTCTCTACTCAGTGCTTGAGGATCTGATGTTCTTGAAGGCCGGCTCCGTGGAACTGCTGCGCAACCAGGATTTGCAGGCGGAGTTGGCCGGAATCGCCGGACAGGTGAGCTTTGACTGGATCGTGCGCGCCAGCGACGGTCTGGGCGATGTGCAGAATGGAATGCGGCGTAACCTGCTGCGTTCGCTCTCGCTGGATGGCTACTCAAGCTCGATCGAAATCTAGACCTTTGCAGAGATTTTCCGCTCCTCGGGCAAAGGTGCCACCATCCCGGAAACACCCACTTTCGTCACATAGAATTGATTCAGACTTTTATTGTTTTAGCCTTGTTCGTGTGGTAGGGTTTAGGCACGAATCGTTGAAATTTCTTTCCAGGAAAACAGCTCTCTCGCGTTGTTCTGTGAGGACACAGATGTGTCCTTGGCTGGGAGATTTCAGCGTACGTTGCAACTCTATTCATTACTCCCGCTGGGGAGAGGACTCGTATGAGAATCGGACCAGACTCTACCGCCGTGCTTCGGGCGCCAGAAGCGGAGAGCTTCGGAAACCGGAAATTGATCCGCCCTTCACTGAACCGCGAACAAGTCCGGGTAAGCGAAGTGGCCGCCGAGCGCCGCGAACGAGCAGTGCGCGCACCTGAACGCACTCCCGGCGTTGCCGCCAAGAAAACTGCGCCTGCGGAACAGACTCACGCAGAAAATTTCTACTATCAGAAACAGATGCAGAGCAAGACTCCGATGGTCGTGGTCACCCGCGATGGCGAGGAACTGCATGGCGTCATTGAGTGGTACGACAAACACTGCATCAAGCTGAACCGCGCCAGTGGTCAGTCCAACCTGCTGATCTACAAAGCCAGCATCCGGTACATGTTCAAGGAAGGCGAAGTTACCAAGTGACGCAATCCGCGCAATGATTTCAAAGCCCGCCTGCGAGCGGGCTTTTTACTTGGCAGCCTTGCGAAGGCGGTCGCGGATAGCCAACCCGATTCCATCGGCTGGCGGCAGTGGGCAGACGATGACTTCAACCCCCAGGTCATCCAGTGCGCGCAGTTGATGATACAGATCGCGCGCCAGCGCCCCCGGGTCGCTCCAACTCCCCCACGAGAGCACGGTCACATCCGGACGAAGTGCGGTCCAGTCCGCCGGCAGCAGCACGCCCACGCGATGCGCGATGGATTCGTGCGCGAGCGCGTGGTTGAGTTCGGCTTCGCTCTCCACCAGGACGACCCGCGCACGCGGTGCATAATGGCGAATTCCCAGGCCGGGAGATTCGAGCGATTCAGGCGGAGCTTCGTCGGAAATTTTGCGCTCCGCCACAACGACGTTGCCCAGCATCTGGCGAATCTGCTCTGCGGTAATTCCGCCGGGACGGTAGATGATGGGTGGATCGGTGGTGGGGTCCAGCACGGTGGACTCAACCCCGACCGCGCACGAGCCTGCGTCGAGTATGGCGTCAATGCGGCCATCCAGATCGGCTAGAACGTGCGAAGCGGCGGTTGGACTGGTGTGTCCAAAGCGGTTCGCGCTAGGGGCAGCGACCGGCACACCTGCCGCATTGATCAAGGCCAGGGCAACGGGATGAGAAGGCATACGCAATCCGACTTTCGCGCGTCCGGCGGTACAGATATCGGGAACGCGTGCGGTGCGTGGGAGCAGCATGGTCAGGGGGCCGGGCCAGAAAGCGGCGGCAAGGCGCTCGGCAGCTTCAGTCCATGCCAAGGTCAGCGCGCGCGCATCGGCTACGTTTGCCACATGTACGATCACCGGATCCCAGTGCGGCCGCTGCTTGGCCGCGAAGATCTTCTCCACCGCTGCGGCGTCCAGGGCATTCGCTCCCAACCCATAGACCGTCTCGGTTGGAAACGCCACCAGCCCGCCGGAGCGAAGAATAGCGGCAGCCTCAAGCAGGGCTGGGTCCGTCTCTAGTACGGCGGAGGTGAGGCGTAGGCGCAGAGTGCTCATCACCGGCTATAGCTTGGGCAGAACGATGCCTGTCTGATTCTGGTACTTTCCGGCCTTGTCTTTGTAGCTGACCTCGCAGGGTTCGTCTCCCTGGAAGAAAAGAATCTGGCAGAGGCCCTCGTTGGCATAGATCTTTGCCGGCAGCGGCGTGGTGTTGCTGATCTCGAGGGTGACAAAGCCCTCCCACTCAGGCTCGAAGGGGGTGACGTTTACGATAATTCCGCAGCGCGCGTAGGTAGACTTGCCAACGCAGATGGTGAGCACGTCACGGGGAATCTTGAAGTATTCAACCGAACGCGCCAGGGCAAAAGAGTTCGGAGGAACCATGATGCTGTCAGCACGGACGGAGACGAAGGAGCGCTCGTCGAACTTCTTGGGGTCCACCACCGCGGAGTTTACGTTGGTAAAAATCTTGAACTCGTCGGCAACCCGCAGGTCATAGCCGTAAGACGAGAGCCCGTAGCTGATCACGCCCTCGCGCATCTGCTTCTCACAGAATGGACTGATCATTTCCTGCGTTTGCGCCATCTCCCGAATCCAACGATCGCTCTTTATCGCCATTCGCCTCAGATTCCTCGCTTTTCTTGAACGGTCCTTCGCTCGCACATGCCCGCGTTTCCCGGCACTCGACTGGCTCAGACCCTGTGTTCGATGTAGGGCCATCTTAACATTCCGAGTTCTGGGCAGCGAGCCAGTCGTGATACTATCGCGCCAACTGCTTCAGGGAAGCTGTCTCGTGCTCCTGGAATGCGAATGCCAGGTGCGTTGACAATGCCTCCCGTATTTTCTAGCATCACAGGGTAAGCCCTTGATTTCAAATCTGAAACGCGGGAGCTGATCGCTTGATTAAACTCGACATCATCAACGAAGTGGTAAACCGCACCGGGGTCACCAAGACGAAGGCCGAGCGCGCTGTGGAGACCGTCTTCGAGAGCATGAAGAAAGCGCTCGCGGAGGGCGACCGCATCGAACTGCGCGGCTTTGGCGTCTTCAACGTTCGCCCACGCAAGACCGGCATTGGCCGTAACCCGCGTACTGGCGCGGAAGTGAACATTCCCCCGGGCAAGGCCGTCCGCTTCAAGCCTGGCAAGGAACTGCAATCGATCGATTAGTCCCCCGGCACTGGGCGACAATCCCGGTGCCGACTTATGTTCCCGAGCGCCTCCCCGATGTCTGAACCCATCTCCGACTCCCTGCCTGAGACCGCCGCGTCGCTTCCCCGGGAGTACGTCCATCGGGTGCGCTTTGCGCTGCCGCTGCTTCTTCTGCTGCTCACGTTCTGTACTACCGTGCTGGTTGGCTCGCGCCTGCAATACAACTTCAACCACAATCTGGAAGCTTTTATGAGCGGCAACGAACTGGTGCCGCTGTTTCCCGTGCAATGGCTATGGCAGAGCCCGCGGCTGCTTCTGCTCGGAGTTCCGTTCTCGCTGGCGATCATGGGCATCTTGCTGGCACACGAAATGGGGCACTACCTCTATTGCCGGCACTACGGCGTGCGTGCGACGCTGCCCTTCTTCATTCCTGCCCCCACCCTGATTGGAACGCTCGGAGCCTTCATCCGCATCGGCAGCTTCATTGAATCGCGGGCGGCGCTCTTCGATATCGGTATTGCTGGGCCCATCGCGGGCTTCGTTGTGGCCGTGCCAACGATGCTTGTGGGTCTGGCAATGTCACATCCTGTGGCGGGCAGTTCCGATCCGGATTTGCAGTTCGGCTTCCCGCTGATCTTCCAACTGGGACATGCGCTGCTGCACCACGGCGGCCCCGCGCTGTCGCACTACTATCTGCATCCTGTGGCGCTGGCTGGCTGGGCCGGAATGCTGGCAACCGCTTTGAACCTGCTTCCCGGTGGGCAACTGGATGGCGGACATCTGGTCTTTGCGGTCTCGCCGACGCTGCACAAGTTTCTCTCATGGGGAATTGTTGGGGCGCTGGTGGTGATGGCCTGGTTCTTCTGGGCGGGCTGGATGATCTGGGCAATTCTGCTGGCGCTAAGTGGATTGCAGCAGCCAAGCGTTCCGCTGTGGCCCTCCGTGGGACGCGGTCGCAGGAAGTTGGCGCTGGTTGCGCTTGCCATGCTGATCCTCACCTTCACGCCAGCCCCGGTGGCAGACAAGACATTCCCGCAGGTGGCGCACATGATCAAGCACGGTACCCGATAGCAAAACAGGAACTCCGCCGGAAAACATCAGATATTTCTCCCATTTGAGCAACAGCGCTCTCCCCCTTCCCGTCTATTACAGCTACAGCGGAGGGAAGGACGTATGAAGGCAGCCGTAAATGGCTCTGCGGTGGCATTGGCTCCTGCCGAAGAACAGTTCACGAGCTTCCTTGATAAATTCGAGCCGGAGAACCAGACATTGATTCGCGCCGTGCGAAAAGCACTGCGCAAGCGGATGCCCACGGCCAACGAGTTGGTATACGACAATTACAATTTCTTTGTCATTGGATACTGTCCATCGGAACGTCCTTCCGATTGCATTCTCTCGATTGCAGCCGGGGCAAATGGAGTTGGGCTCTCGTTTTACCACGGCGCGGATCTTCCCGATCCACACCATGTATTGCTCGGCTCAGGAAGTCAAAATCGTTTTATACGCATTGGGTCAGCAGAGGAGTTGAGGCGTCCGGAGATTGAAGGACTCATCGCCGCAGCTATCACGCAGTGCAAGACGCCTCTACCAGCCGTCGGATCAGGAAAACTTATCATTCGCTCGATTTCGTCGAAGCAGAGACCGCGTCGCAAGCCAGCAACGTAACCCGGGAACAAGGCCGCTAGAAACGGCTGCGCATGTGGATTTCCGCACCGCCGCGCTTGAACTGTACCTCATCCATGAGGTGATTGATGAGGTAGATCCCGCGTCCGTGATTTTCGTACAGGTGTTCGCCCTCGGTGGGATCGGGCAGCACTTTGGGATTGAAGCCTTGTCCCGGATCACTGACGACGATCAGCACGCTATGGTCATGCTCGAATATCACGGAGCACTGCACAAACTTTGTGGGATCGCCCGAGCAGCCATGTTTGATGGCGTTGGCAAGCGCTTCGGTCAGCGCGGTCTCAATCTCCAGTTCTTTGGCCTTGGCCTGCTGGCGCACCACCGCCATCACGGACTCCACCAGCGGCGTGATGGCGGAGACACGCGCGGGAATTGTCACTTCCATCTTCAGGTCAAAGCTGTTCGAAGCGCGCCGACGGCGTGGCGGGGTGGGAAGAATCCGGGCGGGCGTAGTTGGCTTGGAAGGCAAATGCGGCTCCAGGTCCGAGTGGGTATTGTCTCAGGACAGAGCAGCTTTGGCTAGTCGGGGAGAAACCTGTGATTGGCCGATAAGATCGCCGGGGCACACCTAGGACAACGACATGGCGTCCACGTCCACAATAATGCCGGTGCGCGGAATCTTCTGCTGCTGGGCGGTGGCAAGCATGGCACGCAGAACAAAATTCAAGCGCTCCCGGCTACCGGCCTTGAGTACAAAATGAAAGCGGTAATCCTTTTTCAGCCGCGTGATCGGCGCGGGCGCGGGCCCCATGACGCGCACTCCCTCGTGGCGAACCTGCTCAAACCACCGGCCCAGCGCCCCGGAGTAGCGCAGCGCCTCTTCCTGCTTGTCACTGCGCACCACGATGTTCGCGAGCGAATCGAAGGGCGGATAGTGCATCCATCCGCGGAAGCGTAACTCCTTTTCGGCAAAGCCATGATAGTCATGGCGCGCGGCGAACTGCACGGCGTAGTGATCCGGAAAGTGCGTTTGCAGCACGACCTTGCCCAGCATTTCGCCGCGTCCCGCGCGCCCGGCCACCTGTGTCAGCAGTTGGAAGGTGCGCTCGGCGGCGCGGAAATCCGGCAATCCAAGCGCGGTGTCGGCGCCTACGACGCCGACCAGGGTAACGCCGTGAACGTCATGTCCCTTGGCGATCATCTGGGTGCCGATCAGCAGATCGATTTCGCCCGCCTGGAACTCGCTCAACATGCGCTCGAAATCGTCATGCCCGCGCACGGTGTCGCGATCCATGCGTCCGATGCGCGCTTTGGGAAATGCGGTGTGCAGCAGGTCTTCCAACTTTTCTGAGCCGGTGCCGAGAAACTGCACGTACTCGCTGCCGCACTTGGGGCACGTCTTGGGCACCGGTTGCTGAAAGCCGCAGTAATGGCACAGCAGACGATGCTGACGCTTGTGATAGGTCATGGCCACGGCGCAGTCACGGCACTGAATGGTATCGCCGCAGGAGCGGCACATGACCCAGGCCGAGTATCCGCGACGGTTGAGCAGGATCATCGCCTGCTCGCCGCGCTCCAGGCTTGCTGAAGTCTCTTCGATCAGTTTGCGCGAAAGCACGCTCTCCTTGCCCGTCTGCTGAAACTCCTCGCGCATATCCACCAGTTCCACCAGCGGCAGGGGGCGCTCCTGCACGCGATCAGGCAGTTCGACCAGCGCATACTTGCCACGGGTGGCGTTGTAGTAGCTCTCCAGCGAAGGCGTCGCCGATCCCAATACAACGGTGGCGTTCAAGGCCTTGGCACGGACCACCGCGACGTCGCGTCCGTGATAGCGCGGCGTCTCCTCCTGCTTGTAGCTGTTGTCGTGCTCCTCATCGACAATGATGAGGGCAAGATCGCGCACCGGCGCAAAGATGGCCGAACGGGTGCCCACGGCGATGCGGGCTTCGCCGCGGCGGATGCGGTGCCACTGCTCGGCGCGCTCGGCGTCGCTGAGCGAGGAATGCAGGATGGCAATCTCTTCGCCGAAGATGCTGTAAAGGTCGGCGGCAACTCCCGGCGTCAGCCCAATCTCAGGCACCAGCAGAATGGAGCCTCGACCCGCCGCCAGCACCGACTGCATGGCCGCCAGGTACACCGCTGTTTTGCCGGAGCCGGTAACGCCGTGCAGTAATGCAACCTGAAACCGGCGCTCCTCGACGCTGCCGCGAATCTGCTGAAGCGCGTTTTTCTGGCGGACGGTAAAGAGAGACTCGATCGTGGTGCGCGGCTTCATCTGTGGCACGGCCTGCGCGGCCTGCTCTTCCACTATCTCCACCAGGTCGTGCTTCACCAGCGTTTTCAGTGAGCTTGGAGAAGTCCCGGCCTCACGCAGATCGTCCAAGCTCATGCGACCCTGGGACTCGCGCAGTAGATCGACAATGCGCTGCTGGGCTTCGTTGAGTTCGTGAACTTTCGAGTCGGCGGCTTCGCGCAGCACTACGATCTTGACCAGCCTGCGCGCGTCGCGGGCACCGGAAAGATCCTCGCGAACAATCCATTTCTTCTGCTGGAGCGCGCGCAACACTTCACGGGAGGCTCCTGTGGAGGAGCGCAGGCGTTCTTCGCGGAAGAGTTCGCCCTCGGACAATGCGTCAAGCACGGCATACTCTACGAGACGCTCTTGGGACTCGGTGCCGGTGCGGAGGAAAAAGCCCTCGGGCGCGGAGTCGTACAGCGCTTCGGCGCCTAGCTCTGTAATGCGGTAGCCAAACGCCTGGCGAAACTCTGCCTGCAAGGGAAGCATGGAGCGATACACTTCGCCGATGGGAGCAAGGTAGTAGCGTGCGATCCAGCGCCCCAGCGCCAGCAGATCCTCATCGAGCACCGGGAGAGTATCAAGCACCTGCAGGACGCGTTTGAGTTTGCGCGTTTCTGGAGGCTCGTTGTGAATCCGGGTCACGATGCCGGAGAGTTTCTTTTCCGCGCCCCGCCCGAATGGCACCACCACTCGCCCGCCTACCACCGGCTCAAGTTCTCCCGCCTCATAGGTAAAGATGAGGTCGAGCGGCACGGGCAAAGCGACATCGCAGTAGACAGCTTGCCCCTCGGGCAGCAGCGAGCCCTGCGTGGCTTCGGCAACGACAGGAGATTTTGCGGGCATCACGCCTCGGGAGTTGGTTCGGCGGCGCGCTTCGGTAGAGCCATACCCAGGTACTTCATTACCAGTTGCAGGTCCAGCCACGTTTCCTTCTTCTGGCGGGGATCGCGCAGCAGATAGGCCGGATGATAGGTCACGACGAGTTTGGTCGTGAAATCGGGATCGCGCTCCGGTGCGGCGTGCGGCACGATGGGATGAAAGTCATAGATGTGTCCGCGCAGGTTCGCCATCGAGTCCGAGACACCCAGCAGGTACTTCGCGGCTGTCGCGCCGAGCGCCACCATGATCTCCGGGCGCACCACGGAAATCTGGCGCATCAGGAACGGCCCGCAGGTATCGCATTCATCGCGCTCTGGAGTGCGGTTCTGCGGAGGACGGCACTTGACGACATTGCCGATGTAAACGTCTTCGCGGCGGATGCCCATGGCGTTGATCATGTTATTGAGCAACTGTCCGGCACGGCCCACAAAGGGCTCGCCCTGCGCATCTTCATCCGCGCCCGGCCCCTCACCGACAAACATGATGCGGGCGTGCGGATCACCGACGCCGAAGACGATGTTGGTGCGTGCCTGGCTCAACTTGCAGCGTGTGCAATCGCCAATGTCGGCGCGGATCACGCGCAGAGCGGCGGGCTTGTCGTTGAGCATCGCCGCAAGATGCGCGGCGTTGACGGCTGGTTCCTCACGAACCGCTTCGTTCGCGGCAGCGGCAGGCGCGCCGCCTTCAATGGCTGCCAGTTCTTCGCGCTCGATTGCCTGCCCAAAGGTCATGCCCTCGGGCACCGCGCGCTGATAAAGGTCGTAGATTCCAAGGTCGCGGTAGTAGCGAATGGTGTCCGCAACGGCCTTCCTGCTCTGTTCGTCCAAAACCTTTGCCATGCTTATGCGTTCACCTTGGGAGTTTGTTGCCTCGCTCGCAGCTTCACCACTTCATCGAGAATTCGTCCTGCCATCTCGAGCTTACTCATCTCCGGAATAACTGTCGCCTCATCGGCGGTGATGATCTCGCCGGAATTGCGCTCCGAACCAAAACCAATGCCGGGACGCGAAACATCGTTGAGCACAATGGCGTCAAGATGCTTACGTTCGAGTTTGCGCCGGGCGTTTTCGGCTGGGTTCTGCGTCTCGGCGGCAAAGCCGATCAGCAACTGTCCGGGGGCGCGATTGGAGCCGAGTTCGGCGAGAATATCTGCCGTGGGCTGGAGTTCGATATTGAGCGCGGCTTCGCGCTTGATCTTCTGCGTGGCGATTTTGGCCGGTGCAAAGTCCGAGACCGCAGCCGTCATGATGGTGATACTGGCGCGGTCAAAACGCGAGAGTAGTGCTTCGCGCATCTGGGCGCTGGTCTCCACCGACACAAACTCTCCGACAGCAGGAGGCGTGAGCGCGGTTGGCCCGCTCACCAGCGTGACCTGTGCTCCGCGCCGCAGCGCGGCCTCCGCCAGAGCGTAGCCCATCTTGCCACTAGAGCGGTTCCCCAGAAAACGCACGGGGTCAATCGGTTCATACGTTGGGCCGGCGGAGATCAGAACATGTTCGCCCTTCAGATCCGCGGCCTGCACAAGGCGCGCCAGCAGCGCCTCCACGATGACATCAGTGTCGGCCAGCCGTCCTTCGCCAGTCATGCCGCAAGCCAGGTAGCCTTCGCCCGGCTCGACGATGGTAACGCCGCGAGCTCGCAAGGTTTGCAGATTGGCTTGTGTGGCCGCGTGCCGCCACATGTTCACGTTCATTGCGGGAGCCACTACCACGGGAGCCGTTGTCGCAAGATAGAGCGTGGAGAGAAAATCTTCGGCCAAGCCGTTCGCAAAACGGGCCAATGTTGCCGCCGTTGCCGGAGCCACCAGCAGCGCATCAATGGACTGCGCCACGCCGATATGTTCGACCGAGGAATCAAGCGTCGAGTTGGAGTCGCGCTGGGAGAACATCTCGGTAATGACTTTTTCGCCGGTGAGCGCGGCAAAGGTCAGCGGACGCACGAACTCCTGCGCGGCAGTCGTCATGATGACCTGGACGCGTATGTTCCGGTCCTGCAGGCGGCGCGCAATTTCAGCGGCCTTGTATGCGGCGATGCCGCCCGTAACTCCCAGTGCGATTTTCATGTGCGTAATCTTCACTTGAATTCGATGCCGACGAGCACGGGAACGATTGCGACGGGAGCTCCCGCCGCAACTCGTCTGCCTGCTCAGTTCGCGTAATGCTAGGCGGCGCCGGATTCTGTATCTGGCTTAGGTACGACTGCCAGCGGCGTGGTCTCCCACTTTACTTTGTCGGCCTGTAGTTCCTGTGCGGCGATACGGCACGGTTTGGTGGAATCCGTAGCGACTAATGGGCTTGCGCCGGATTGCAACTGGCGCGCACGGCGCGCAGCCACCAGAATGTAGCGGTAATTGCTATCGAACCCGTTGTAGAGATCCACTTTGTTTCCCCCTGTGAATTACACGGTTTTCTTTCGAAAGCTTTCCAGTATAGGGCCAAGGCTTGGCCGGACGTTCTCCAGCTTGCGGCTCCGCGCCAGCTCTGCGAGCGTTTGCTCGTCGGCTCGCGTCGGTTCGCGGCCAGCCGCGCGAAGACGCTCGGTGAGAATAATCGCCTTCAGCGCCTCAATCGAATCGCCCAGTTGGTCGTTTACCAGAATGTAGTCGTATTCCTCGTATTTTTCAATCTCCCGGGTGGCAGTTTCCAGGCGGCGCTTTATGACAGCCTCGTCGGTCATGCGTTCAGCCGAACTGCGGCGGCGCAACCGTTTCTCCAACTCCTGCTTATTCGGGGGCAGGATAAAGATGCTGATTGCATCCGGCAAACTCACCTGCAACTGCGACGCGCCTTGTACGTCGATATCCAGCAGCAAGTCGTAGCCGCGCACAATCGCATCATCGAGAAACTTCTTTGCCGTGCCATAGTAGTTGCCGAAAACGTCGGCATGCTCAAGAAACTCTCCCCGCGCAATCATGCGTGCGAAGACGTCGCGGCTCGTGTAGTAATACTCCCTGCCGTTCTCTTCGCTCCCGCGCGGATCACGCGTGGTGTAGGAAACCGAGAACTCGAGCCGGTCCACCAGTTGCTTGATCGCCGTGACCAGCGTTGACTTGCCGCTCCCCGAGGGGGCTGAAATGATAAAGACCTGGGTCATTCGACGTTTTGCACCTGTTCGCGGGATTTTTCGATATCGCTCTTGAGAGCGAGGCCAAGCTCGGTGATGCGCATCGCATCGCCTGCCAGACCGGTGGTTTTGGAGAGCATGGTGTTGGCTTCGCGATTCATCTCCTGCAACAGGAAGTCGAGCTTCTTGCCAACGTCCTCGCCCTCCCCGAGCAATCCTCGGAAGTGCTTGATGTGGGTCAGCAGGCGCACGATCTCTTCCTGAATATCGCTGCGCTCGGCGAGCATGGCCGCCTCCTGCAGAATGCGGTCCGGGTCGGCCTTTCCCTCCAGCAACTCGGCCATGCGAAGTCGAATGCGCTCCAGGTGCGCTTGCAGCACGGCTCCCCGCAAGGTCTCCACCTCGGCGGTGTTGCGCTCGAGTTGATCCATGCGCGACTCCAACTCGGCGCGTGTATGGTCGCCCTCCAAACGGCGGTTGGCGTTCAAAAGGTCGATCAGTTCGGTGGCGGCTGAAAGCAGTGTCGTCTGCAACTCCGCTTCGTCGGGCATTTCACTGGAGGCCGACAGCACGCCATTCAAGCGAAAGATGGCGTTCATATCAATTTCGGCGCGCAAATCGAGTTCCTTTGACAGCTCGCGGAAGGCTTTCACGTAGCCGGAGACCAGTTCACGATTGACGCTGATGCCGGATGCGCCGGCGTACTCCAGGGTGAGGGTGAGTTCCACATGTCCGCGGTGCATCTTCTCTTTGAAGAGCTTGCGCAACTGCTGCTCAAAGAGATCGGACTTTCCCGGAAGGCGCAGGTGCAGGTCCAGGAAGCGATGGTTTACGGATTTTGCGCTGAACGTATAGGCAGTCTTACCGTGCTGGCCCTTGATCTGGGCAAAGCCGGTCATGGAACGGATCGACATGGCTAGTCTCCGCCTCCTTCCACGGAGGCGCTCTGTTTGGGCGCTTCGATATCTACAAATTGCAGGTCGTACAGACGGCGATAGGTTCCGAGCCGCGTCAGAAGATCGTCGTGCGACCCTTCGTCAGCGATCTTTCCCTGTTCCAGCACAATGATGCGGTCGGCGCGGCGCACGGTGGAGAGGCGGTGTGCGATGACGAATACGGTTCGGCCCGCCATTAGATTCTGTAGCGCGGTTTGTACCAGGGCTTCGCTTTCGGAATCCAGTGCGGAGGTCGCCTCGTCGAGAATCAGCACGGGCGCATTCTTGAGCAGCGCGCGCGCGATGCTGAGGCGCTGGCGCTCGCCGCCAGAGAGCCGGAATCCCCTCTCGCCGATCACCGTGTTGTAGCCTTCCGGCATGCGCTCGATGAAGTCATGAGCAAGCGCAGCCTGGGCGGCGCGTTCTACCTCCTGCTGCGAAACCTGCGGCTGGCCATACGCAATATTATTTCGCACCGTGTCATTGAACAGCATGGTCTCCTGCGCGACGATGCCGATCTGGCCGCGCAAGGACGCGAGCGACACGTCGCGGACATCCATGCCATCCACCAGAATTCGTCCCGCGGTGACATCAAAGAAGCGCGGAATCAGATGCACCATGGTGGACTTGCCGGCACCGCTGCCGCCCACAATTGCGAGCAGTTCGCCGGCTTTCACTTCAAGGTTGATACCCTTCAATACTTCGCGCGCGTCTTCGCCATCGTTGTAGGAGAAGTGAACATTTTCAAACTGGATGGAGTTGTGAAAGCCCGGCAGCTTGCGCGCCAGCGATTTCTCCCGCACCTCGTCCTTGGCGTCCATAAACTTGAAGACGGATTCCGACGCCCCAAGCGCCTGCTGGAAGCTGTTGTAGAACGTCGCAAATTTGCGGACCGGCTGATAGAGCATGATCGTCGCCGTGATGAACACCATAAATCCGCCAATTTTCATTGTGCCGTGGTTGATGCTGTCGCGCCCCAGCTTCAACAGAAGCGCAATGGCCACAGCGCCCAGCAGGTCCATCAGCGGAGAACTCACGGCCATTGCAATCACGTACCGCATATTGGCCGAGAACAAGCGCTTGGCAGCCGCCTTGAAGCGCATCGTCTCCCAGATCTCCATGCTGAAGGCTTTGACAATGCGATTGCCGGTGAGGGTCTCATGCAGGATGTTCTGAATCTCGGCCAATTTGTCTTGTCCGCGCCGTGTCGTACTTCTTACCTGCCGCCCAATCTTTCGCGAGCTCAACACGATCACCGGCACAAACAACAGCAGAATCCATGCCAGCTTGCCGCCCACCGAGATCACCAGCGCGACGGTAAACAGAAAAATGAAAAACTGTTGAAGAAACTCTGCCAGCACGCTGGACATCGCAAACTGCACCTTGTCGATGTCGTTGATGATCGCTGAAACCAGCGTCCCTGTCGGGTGTTTCTGGAAGAAGGCCGCCGAGCGCCGCAGCACACTGCCATAGATTTCATTGCGCAGATCGGTCACCAGCCCAAATCCCGCGTAGTTCACCAGGTAGGTGCCAACGTAGTCGAAGACGCCCTTCAGGAATACGGAAGCCACCAGCGCAAACGCAACCACCGTCCAGGGATTATGGAAATGGCTGGGAACAAGCTGCTCCAAATAAACTATGTGCGAGGTACGCGGAATCTTCAGCAGCGCCATCGAGCGGCCTGGCGTTTCCGGAGCCAGCACGCGGTCAAAGATCGGACCTAACAGCGCCACGCGAAAAGCTTCCAGCAGTCCGACCAAAGAAAACAGCACAACACTGGCGAACAACTGGGGCCAGTATGGCCGGACGTACCACATCAAGCGAATCAGTCGGCGCATGAACTACTCATTGGACGGCAGCGCATCCGGGATGGGAAATTGGGATTCAAACATTGATTCTACTGGAAGCGGCTGCCTGAAAACAGGGGCATCGGTGGATTCCGCGCCTATCTCGGGCTGTCGCGGTGCTCCACCTTCACGCGGTATCCGGCCTTCATGAGCTGCTTCTTGATCTCCTCGGCCATGAAGACTGAACGGTGCTGGCCGCCGGTGCAGCCAAAGGCGATCGTCAGGTAGCTCTTCCCCTCCGCAACATAGTGCGGCAGCAGGAACAACAGCATGTCCATCACCTTCGCGATGAACTCCGTGGTCTGGGGAAACGAACGAATATACTTTGCCACCTGCGGATGTTTTCCCGTATAGGGGCGAAATTCTGGAATGAAATGAGGATTGGGCAGGAAACGCACGTCGAAAACGAGGTCGGCGCTCTCTGGAACGCCATTCTTAAAGCCGAAGCTCAAGGTTGAGACCAGAAGCGGCTGGCGCTCCTCGCCTGTCGTCTTGAAAAGCTCAACCAGGTGGGTGCGGAGCTCGTGAACATTGAACTTGGAGGTATCGATCTCCAGGTCGGCGATGTTTCGAATCTGTTCCAGCCTGCTCCGCTCACTGGTGATCGAACTCGGCACCGAAGCCGCCGAACCCAGCGGATGGGGCCGCCGGGTCTCGCTGAAGCGCCGCACCAGCACTTTGTCACTGGTATCCAGATAGATCAGCGTAACGTCCAGGCGCTTCTTCAGGTCGGCGATAATCGCCGGAAGTTGCTCCAGGCGGCTGCCCTCGCGAATATCCACCACGATGGCAGCGTTCTTGTTGTCGCGGGTGTCCTGTATGAGCTGGGCAAAACTGGGGATCAGCTCTGCGGGAAGGTTGTCCACGCAGTAGTACCCCATGTCCTCGAAGACCTTCAAGGCTGTGATCTTCCCCGAGCCGCTCAATCCGGTGATCATCACCAGCTTGGCTTTGCCTGGTATCTTACGCACCGGCGCTGGAGGAACAGACTCAGAAGACTTGCGGGAACCACCTTTTCGAAGCTGACGGGCCATACGCGTAATTTAGCAGCAGAAGGTGATTGAGAGAAGGGCCTGGTGTCAATCTGAGAAGCAGAAGCAGTTGGCAAAGGCATTCCGCTTCCGTCCGCTCGCGGGGGCAAAACAGAAATGAGCGCGCAGGCCGGAACGATTCTCCGCCATGCGCGCTCACCCTGAAACTCTTCCCCGGAAGCGCTCTTTTAAGGCACTTCAATCAGCTCCAGCTTTCCGTCCTTGCGCCGATGCAGCACGCGCACAATGCCTTTCTTATCACGGAAGATGAACACGCCACGGTCGCGGAACTCACACTCTTTCACTGCCTCTTCAATCGTCATAGGCTGCAGCGCCACAGACTCCTGGCTCCTCACCAGGTGAGCTTCGGTCATTTTGGGCTTGGCGGGAAACTTATGCACCACCACGGGAACCGCCGTGACCGCAGCCGTTCCGACGGCAATCGGCAACTCCACCTCGGGAGCCTCGCGCTTCCAGGTGGGCTTTGCCGCCCGCTTCCCGTCACGCTTGCGGGTATTCAGTTTGAGCGCCTGTTTTTCAATGTGCTCCAGGGCCTCGTCAACGGCGACGAGTACGTCGGTGGCTTCGCCGTGGCCAACCAGCTTCTTGGTCCGCCGCGTCACCGTAACCTCGGCGATGCGGCGCTGTTTCTCTGCGGTGAGAATTACTTTACTGGTGCAGTTGTCGCCCAAAATCTTTGCAAGCTTCGCCAGTCCTGCTTCCACTTCCTTGCGAATCTTGGGAGTGATGTCGAATTGCCTTCCGGTATAATCCACGATCATTCGATTTCCCCTCCTGGGACCCTTGTTTGTCCAAAGCCCTGCCAATAAAACATATCGGCCAAATTCGTTGGCCCTGGATTCGAACACGAAGGCAAGCGCCTCCGCTCGCGCCATGAAAAATACCATGGGCGTTTGGTTATATCAGATGTGGAGAGGCGCTGCCAGTATTCAGAGTCTTTGCAGCAATGAATTTACTTTTTGACCCGCCGTTGATGGGTGCTGGGAATCTTCATGTCTTCGCGATACTTTGCCACCGTCCGCCGCGTGACCTGGATTCCCTGCGATTGCAGGATGCGGGTAATCTGCTCGTCGGTGAGCGGCCGCGAGGAGTCTTCTTCCTCGATCAGCTTCTTGACCCGGCGCTTCAGGATCAACAGCGATGTAGCGCCGCCCTCGGGGCCGTTGACGCTCTCGCTGAAGAAATAGCGCAGTTCAAATACGCCCTGCGGCGTGTGTGCATACTTGCTCGCCACCGCGCGGCTCACCGTTGACGGGTGTACGCCAATCTCTTCGGCCACTTCCTTGATCATCATCGGCTTCAGGTAGTCGATGCCAAAATCGAGGAACTCCGTCTGCCGGCCGATGATGGCGTAGCAGACCTTGAGAATGGTCTGTTTGCGCTGCTCAATGTTCTTGATGAGCTGGATGGCGGATTTATAGCGCTCCTTGACGTAGGTACGCACGTCCTTCTCATTCCCTTCCCGGCTCAGCAGCTTTTTGTAAGTCGGGTTCAGGCGAAGCTGCGGCATATCATCGTCATTCATCATCACCAGGTATTCGTCGGCCTGCTTGATGATCGCCACGTCAGGCTCAATCAACCGTGTCTCCGGAACGTTGTAACGCAGCCCCGGCTTGGGGTCCAGCGTGCGGATCAGCACCACGCAGCGCTCCACCCGCTCCATGCTCTTGCTCATCGCCCGGCCAATTTCGCGGATCTGCTTGTTCTGCAGCATGTGCAGATACTTATCCGCGATGACCATGGCGTCTTCCAGCAGCTCCGGCATGTCCGGTTCACCGCCCCGGTCATCATGCACCCGCTGAAGATCCTTGAGTTGGGACATCAGGCATTCGCGTAGATCGCGCGCCGCCACTCCCACCGGGTCCATCTGGCGGACCAGATCAATCGCTTCGTGTAATGCGTCGCGTCCAAACAGCGCATTGGAGGGAAGATTGGGCTTGGGAACCAGCTTGGGGCGCTCAACGGCTTCACCGTTGGCTGCTACTCCGGCTCCGCCTACGCCTAATTCCTGCTCCAGAGCCGCACCGCCCTCCAGCACGGCCAGCGAGCCTGCGCCCAACTCCAGCAGTTCCTCATCGGTTGCCAGAAGGTAGCCGTCATCGCTCAGATTCCCAATGATCAGCTCTGCCGCGGCCAGCACGTCATCCTTCACATGCATAGCGCCGAGCTGCCACATCAGATGGTCGGTCAGGGTTGTCGGCTTGGAGAGAAAATTCTCGAATGAGGGCTTTTCAATCGACTCCAGCTCGGTGTTGCTGCGGTACCCAGGGTCCAGGTAGTCGTTGAAAAACGAGCCGAAATCGACCTCCTCGAACGGGTCACGCTCCTCGGGAGTAGTAACCGGGGTTTCCGCGGTAGCGGCGGCGCTATCGCGCTCGCGCTTCTCCTCCAGCGCTGCAATCTCGTCGATCGTCGGCACTGTTTCCAGGTACTCGTCCAGCACCGGATTTTCGACCATCTCTTCGTTGATCATGTCCTTGAGCTCAAGCTTGTTGAGCGCCAGGACACTGACCATCTGCACCAATCCTGGAGTCAGGATCTGGCGTTGAGTGACCTTGAGGTTCAGCTTAGTCTGAAGAGATACCATGCACCAGTAATGAGGGGAGATGTCCCAACCTGATTCTAAACCAGAAACTTCAGTTCTACATGAGGGTTCGGCAATCAAAATGCTAAGAGCACAAACTTGGCCCTGCGCGGGAGCTAGACCAATGTGAAACTTTCACCCAGATAGACTCTTTTTACCTCTGGATCGTTCCCCAGCTGTTCAGGAGTTCCGGTACGGAAGATGCGGCCTTCGTTGATGATGTAGGCACGATCTGTCACGGAGAGAGTTTCGCGGACGTTGTGATCGGTAATGAGAACTCCGATCCCGCTCTCCTTCAGGGTGAAGATGATCTTCTGAAGATCGAGCACGGCGATGGGATCGATCCCGCTGAAAGGCTCATCGAGCAGGATGAAGTTGGGATTGATGCAGAGCGCGCGGGCGATCTCCACGCGGCGGCGTTCACCGCCGCTCAACGCGTAGCCCTTGTTCTTGCGGATGTGCGCGAGTCCAAGCTGATCGAGAAGGCCCTCCATCTTGCCGCGGCGCTCCTCCCAGGTGGAGCTTTGCGTCTCCAGCACAGCCAGAATATTCTCCTCCACGCTCAGCTTGCGGAAGACCGACGCCTCCTGCGGGAGATAACTGATCCCGTAGTTGCGCGCGCGCAAATACATGGGGACATCGGTGATGTCCACGTCGCCGATCATCACCCGTCCGGTGTCAGGCGGAATCAGGCCAACGATGATATAGAAGCTGGTGGTTTTTCCTGCGCCGTTGGGTCCGAGCAGTCCCACGACCTCGCCGCGGTTCACCGCAAGCGAAACGCCATTGACGACGCGGCGGCCGCGATACGATTTGCCGATCTCTTCGGTGGAAAGCGTCTGCATTAGTGGGAAACGTGGGTGTGGGTAACGGTTCGTGAGGAACCGTTGCCCTCGACGACCACCCTATCATCGTGGCTGTAGAAGGTCAACGAATCGCCTCGAACCGTGCCGTTCACCGGGTCGCTGAGGGTGGGAGCTCCTCCGGTCATGACGAAGGTTCCGGTTGACGCCGTGTACAACAGCTTTTCGCCCTCGGCGCGACGCTCCTGTTGCTGTACCAGGACGTGCGTATTGGCAACGATGTGGTCCAACTGGCTTGGTCCCGCCGTGCGCGAAGCGCTCAGCGCGTTCAGGAAAACATCCGCGTGGTCGGCCGTCATTACCCCGTCCTCGCCGCGTGCCGTCACTCCTCCGGAATAGCGCGCCTCCCGATCGTTGTCTGCATAGTTCAGCTTCGGCGCGGTCACCAGCATGGTGGAAGCCTTGCCCTTGGCATCCACCTGGAGAAAGACGCTTTGGACTGGGCGCTTGCGGTCTCCCATGGCCACAATGGTCCGGGCCTTCTGGTCAAAGTCGATGGTCTGCGCTTCCACGATGTTCGACCCTTGCCACAGCCGCGCGCCGCCCGTATAGTGCGCCAGCCCTGAAAGCTGCACGGCGTTCATGGCGTGTGAGGTGACGTGAACCGGGTCTGCGGTAGCCAGCAGCGCACCGTTGGGTTGGACCTTCAATTCGCTGTAGGTGGTCTTCACGTTGCCCTGTGCAAACGCCTCGCCAGTGCGGCGCAGCATCCGGATGCTATCGGCCGTCACCGTCATGCCGCCATCGACGATCCGAGGATTTCCCAGAAGGGTCAGAGAGTCATCCTGCGGAGAGTAATTGGCGCGGTCAGCAAAGCTGGTGCGGCCGCCTGGCTCGCTCGTCGAACTCTGCGCTTCCTTGTAGCGGAAGTTGCCTTCCTGTATCACGCGTGAAACCTCGCCCGCTGGAGTAAATTGCGCGACGATGGTTTCGCTGGTGCTCACCTTGTCCGGCAATTGAGGCGCTTGGCTGGTTACCTTCACGTAGCCGGCCCCATGCACGGTACGCAACTGGTTCTGATCTCCGAACTCAGCGGTAAAGTGATGCGCGTCGATCAGCGTCTGTTCGCCCGCATTCTTCGCCGAGGTGGCGCGCATAATTACCTGTCCCGGGGCCAGGGTTTCAGCCGAACTCAGAAGCCTTCCATCGCTGAGATGAAACGTCATGGCGTCGGAGCTGATGGAGAAAGCCTGGGGGTTCTTGCCTTTTTCCTGCGGGGCGCGGCGGAGAATCACTCCATGGTATGCGTCGATGGTTTGCAGACGAGACTCCCCGCCGCTCTCCTTCGCTTGAGCCGCCCCCTTATTCTTGGTGGCAGGGGCTGACGTAAAGTGCAGCAGCATCTCGCCGGAGTGTCCGTTGGCGGCCTGCTTGGCTGACTCCAGATCTACCCCGCCGGAAAACTGTGCAGTTTCCAGCGCATTGTTTGCCCCGAGTTTCAACTCAGCCTTCGGGGAGCGCACCTGCACGCCTGCGGAATCGCTCATGCGGACATTGCCCGCAGCGTGAACGAACTGCACCGAGTTATCCTCGGCCAGATCGATTGTGGCTGTATCGGCGAAGAGCTTTCGCTGTTCGCTTGTCACCTCCGCCGAATTCATGACCAGCACACGCGGCTCCTTGGTGATGGTCCCATGCAGAGCCTGGATGTGGGTCGCCTGCTTCCCCTCGGTCTGAATGTCAACGGCGGAGTGCAGAGTCAGTTGGTTGTTCTGTGAATCGTAAGTCGCGCCGTGGGCGGTTCCATTCGCTTGCGGCACGCGGAACTCGACAAGCCCATCGGTTTCTGCCATCCCCGTCTTCTGGTTGAAGGTCATTCCCTCGGTCCGCAGGTGGATGGGGTTCTGCATCTCGCGCGGCGGCGCCTGATCGTCAAGTTTCTGGCCTCCAGAGTTGCCCTCCAGGTCGATGTGAACTTCTCCCTTGGCAACCACGGTTCCCGCCTGCTGGTCATACTCGAAGTCGTTGCCGTAGATCTGGTCGAAGCGATCCGAGTTCCGCCCGTACACGATGATATTGACCTCGTGCAACCGGGCGCGCCCACCCTCTTTGTACTGCGTAACCTTGGAGGCGTGAATCGTGAACAACGTGCGTCCGCCTTCGCTCTTGGAAAGGGAAAATCCCTCAGAGGTCTGCTGGATGTCAATTCCGACTTTTGCGGGAAGATTTTTCAGTGCAATCCGCAACTGGAAGCGGGCATACAGATAGAATCCCGCGACCACCGACACTACGGCCAAGGCCATCACGGCAAACCAGATTCGCAGACGCGGGATCGAGACAGGCATTGCTCAACCAGTGTACGCGAGCGGCCAACTACCCGCACCATTCCCCAATTATGAATTCGGAGGCAAACTCACAGCTCAGGCGCAGGATACTTCGTCGTCAACCTTTGGATCGTGTTCATGCCACGAAAGGTCGCTCGAACTCCTACCGCTTTCTCAAACACGGCGTTCGAGAAACTCGATTCGCTCTGCCTCTGCCGGCTCAGCCAGTAGAGTTCGCTGCCATGGAGGTGAAAGTCATCCATCGCGGTTTTGAGTCCCAGCGCCTTCCGTTCGGCCTCCGCGCTCGGCGGAGCACCCAGGAAACCGACGCAAAATGTGACGGCGGAGGCCATCGCTTCATCTGGAAAAGGTTTGTAGCGCGCAATGGCCGAGACCTCGGCATCCGTGCGCAGAAATGTAGAAACCTCGTAGCCCAGCGATTTGTGAAGAGAGCGCGCAATCTTCTCATGAAGACCAGCAATATCCTTGGTGTTGGTCTCAAAGATCACGTTGCCGCTCGCGATGAAGGTCTCTACACTCGCAAGCCGCATCGATACAAAAAGCGCGCGAAGAGTCTCCATCTTTACGACGTGGCCGCCTACGTTGATTGCTCGCAGAAACGCTACATACCTTGTCATAAAGTCCTACCGGAGGTTGATGCTGCGGAGTTGGCAGACGCAACCTCGGCCCGCCGGAAGTCCGACAACACCAGTTGTAGAGCGCCGCCGAAATCCGGATGCGTGTTCTGTTCAATGCGGAACAACAGGTCCAGGGCATCGCCACCCGCAACCGGCTCAGCTTCCAGGCGGTATGCCATGCGCCAGCCCAGCGCATCCAACCCACGCGCCAGTCCGCCCGGCTGTCCATTGGCGCAGCGGCGCAGCTTTAATTTCAGATGCTTTTCGCGCATCACCCTGGGCTCGCCCATCACGGTTGCGCCCCGCGTTACAAAGACCGGCTCTGGATTTCCCATCCCAAATGGTTGCAAGGCGCGCAACGACTCCCAGAAGCGCGGGGTCACCTGCTCCATCGTGAGTTCACCGTCATACTCCCGCATTGGCTTCAAATCCTCGGGGGACAGCTTCGCCTTGGCGTAGTCGTTCAAGCGCCGTCTCAGTTCCGGAACATGTTCTGAGCGCATGGCAAATCCGACCGCGTGGGCGTGTCCGCCAAAGCGAAGAAACAACTCCGGCATGGTCTCCAGCGCGTCGAGCAAGTGGAAGCCTGGAATGGAACGGCCTGATCCGTGGGCCTCCTCGCCATCACGGGCGATCACCAGCGCCGGCCGTCCGAAGCGGTCCACCACGCGCGAAGCGCAGATACCGATCACGCCGCGATGCCAGCCCTCGCCATCCACCACCATGCAGGCGGCTTCGCGCAGTTCTTTGCTCTCTTCCACTTGGCGCAGCACCGCCTCCGAGATGCGCTGCTCCTCCTGCTGCCGAGCAGAGTTCAGCGAATTCAGCCGCTCTGCGAGTTCCTTCGCCCGCGCCGGATCTTTCACCGTGAACAGCTCGACCACGTCGCTCGCCACGTCCATGCGTCCGGCCGCGTTCATTCTTGGAGCAATCCGGAACGCCACATCCGTAGTGCTCAGCGCGCGTCCGTGGTTCAGTTCGCAAACCTGGAGAAGCGCGCTCAGCCCTGGATTCACGACCTTGCACAATCCTTCCAGACCAAGCGATACGAAGACGCGGTTCTCGCCCAACAGCGGCACCGAGTCCGCGATGGTTGCGATCGCAACAATCTTCAGAAAAGACGGAATCAGCCGCTCGCGGCCAGCGCGCTCCAGCAGCGCCTGCGCAACTTTGAAAGCCACTCCTGCGCCGCAGAGATCTTTGCAGGGATACCCACAGCCGGGCTGATTGGGATTTAACACGGCCAGCGCCTTGGGAACGCCTTCGGCGAGCGCGACCAGGTGGTGATCGGTCACGATCAGATCCACGCCAGCGCGCTCAGCGGTCTCAGCGGCGGCAAAGGCGCGAATCCCGGTGTCAACGCTGATGATCAACTTGATGCCGTTGGCGGCGGCGCGTTCGATCACCTCGTCGCGCATCCCGTAGCCCTCAAGCAGGCGATGCGGCACATGGAACTCACACTGGCCTCCGAGCAGTTCCACTGTGGTCTTCAGGATGACGGTCGCCATGGTGCCATCCACGTCGTAGTCGCCGTAGATCAGTATCGGTTCGCGGAGCGAGATCGCTCGCTCCAGCCGCTCGACGGCAGCCAGCATGCCCAGCATTTCCATGGGAGGGTGCAGATGTTCAAGGGCTGGATGAAGAAAGCGGTTGGCCTCTTCCACCGAACTGACGCCGCGCGCGGCCAGCAGTTCAGCGACAATCTCCGGCAGTTCCATGGAGGCTGCAAGCAGCGGGGCAATGCGTTGCGGGCTACGTCCGTTCGTAGCTTCCTGAACTCGCCGAATCCAGCGCACGCTCAGCGCTCATCCTCGTCAAAACCGTCTGCTGAGCCGTCAATCATGATGCCGCCGAGGTCGTCGGCCATCTCCTGCAAGGCTTTGTAGCCCTCGTACCACTCGGTGGAAAGCTCGCAGAGAAACATCACGCCCTGGTAGGGGAAGCCTAGCTGAATAAATCCGATGCGTCCGTAGTAAGAGCGAAGCTGCCGGGCCGTTTCCATATCCTCTTCGCGGCTGAAGCTGGAGCGACGCAACTCCGACAGAAGGAAGTCCACATCGTCGGCTTCCAGTTGAACCACATTCATGGTGAGGAACGGCGCCCCGGATGCTCGCGCGAGTTCTACGAAGTCTTTCCAGCTTTCGGTAACATCGTCGCCGTCCCAAAGCACACTGGGCATTTCATCCGGAATGTAGCCGTGGAATCGCTTCAGCCCCAACCCCTGGGTAAAGGCGTGCATATCATCGTGAATGCTGGACAGGTCTTCTAACATCGCTCTGCTGTTCTAACAAATGGTTGGCAATGCTGCAACCCGCCAAGTGTCCGCTCATCATACTCCCACCGCGCTTGTCCGGCATCGGAGGGTGCGAGCGTGAATCATTTTTCTTGCCGAAAGCTAATTTTTCGCGCTGGAGCGGCCGTTCCATAGGTTGCTGCGGATTGCAGGAGCGTCAGCCGCTTCACCTTAAACACCCGGATCGATTACAGCAGAGTACACTGGCCGTTTTACATCGGTTGACGTACTCCGGTAACCGGGCCAACGTCTTCATTCCATTGACTCGCCAGCAAAGCGGGCCGTAGCGTAAAGAGAGAACGAAGTTCGGACAGGAGTATGCGCGTGCAGGAGCAAAGAAAGACGACGAGGATGCAACGAGGCTTCTCGATCCTCGAAGTGCTCATCGTCGCGGGAATCATCGTCATCGTTGCCGCAATCGCTATTCCGAACCTTCTGCGCGCCCGTGTTGCCGCCAATGAGGCCTCCGCTGTTCAATCCCTGCGCGCCATCAACTCTGCCCAGATCGGCTACCTCCAGGTGTATCCAGACATGGGAACCTACGCCTGCCAGTTGAGCTACCTGGGACCGCCGCTGGGCAGCACTCCGGTCAACTCCACTGCCGCCGACCTGATTGACATCCAGCTTGCCAGCGGAATCAAGAGCGGTTACAGCTTCTACATGAACTGCACCCCTCCCGTCGGCGATGGCTCAACCGGGTACGAGGTGAAATCCGCTCCGACCGGCGCAAGCATCACAGACACCACCTGCGGCACCGATAATGGCCGCTGCTTCTACACCAACTACCACGGCTCCGTGTATCAGATGAACGGCGCGGGCAGTTCGGAAGGGACCGCTTTCAGTCTCTCCCCCATCTCTTAGGCGGCCGGTTCTAACGGACAGAGTTCGCACTGTGCTAAAATTTGGTGTTTACAGCGCTAGATTCGACACACACAAATCATGCTCTTTTCGAAAGAATACGTGGGCTATCTAGCCCGGCAAGTCGTCAAACGGCTGCAAGACAACCATTTCATCCAAACGCACGAGCCCGTGAAAGTCGTCGAGCGCGTCCAGAGTTCAATGGTCGAGGAATTGAGCCTTGAGGACCGAATCAACGATGAAGTACGCGTGATCCTTGAAGCGTACTCGGACGAAATGCGAAACCGCGGTGCGAATTACCAGGAAATGTTCAAGCGGGTAAAGAACGAACTGGTGCGCAAGTACAAGGCGGTGTTATGAGACTGTCTCGCGAAAAACTCAACAAGCTCGCCTCCGCCTCCACAGAACAGCTCGCCAGCCTGAAGGAAGTCGAGTTTCTCGAGGGCTACGACGACATTCGGCAGGAGTTGCGGCGAATTCTCGAAGACCTGCTGGTCAACGAAGAGAAGATCGATAAAGCTGCCCGACTCAAGATCGAGAGCCAGAACCGCATCATTCCCGAAGGCAGCCAGGAATGGAGCATTCTCTACCATAAGTATTACAACGACGAAGTCAAGAAACTAGGTATCTAGGATTTCTCTCGCTTTCAACCACGCCCCGCACTCGATGCGGGGCTTTTGTTATGGCGGAGCAACCGGGCAGAGCTGAACATTTTCGACGCCGCGGCGTCGGCTTCCGCTACACTTCTTATTCCTTGCGGCCATGGGGCAGCTATGTCTTTGCTTGCGGAGTTCGTCAAACAAGCGGCGCTCGATGAGGGCTTCTCTCTCTCCGGAATTGCACCGGCAGCTCCGTTGCGTGAGCTTGATTATTTCCCAACCTGGATTGAGTCCGGCTTCCACGGCGGGATGGACTACCTTGCAAAGACCAACGAGGCGGGCGAACTCAAGCGGGCGGCGCTGGCAAATGTAGCTCCGTGGGCGCGGTCGGTTGTAGTCTGCGCGGCCAACTACAACTCGGCGACGCCGTACTCAACGCAATGCGGCGACCCGGAGCGGGGGTGGATCTCGCGCTATGCATTCCTCCAGTCCGACTATCACGAGTTGTTGCTGGCGCGTCTGCGGCGGGTCGAATCGCGCATGGTGAAGCGCATCGCCGCCGACGGCCACCCTGAGCCGCGAACCTGGTGCTATGTGGATACCGGGCCGGTCGTCGAGCGGGTACTGGCGCAACACTCCGGGATTGGATGGACTGGCAAGAACGCCTGCCTCCTCAATCAGCAGTTCGGTTCCTGGCTCTTCCTCGGAGTCATCCTCAGTGCGCACAGTCTGCCGCCCGATCTGCCCGCGCCCGACCGTTGCGGCTCCTGCACGCGTTGCCTGGACGCCTGCCCAACCCAGGCTTTTCTTGGGCCGCGCCAGCTCGACGCCACGCGCTGCATCTCCTATCTCACCATCGAACAGCGCGAACCCGCCGCCGAAGAATTGCGTGGGAAGATGGGACGGCATCTGTTTGGTTGCGATATCTGCCAGGACGTTTGCCCCTGGAATCGCCGGGCTCCAGCCTCGTCTGATCCGGCTTTTGCGCCGCGTACCGAACTCGTCAATCCCACTTTGCAGTGGATTTCAGGTATGAACGTAGATGAGTTCCGGCGCGTATTCCGTGGATCGCCCGTGAAGCGAGCGAAGCTCAGAGGATTACTACGCAGCGCCGCTGTTGCCATGGGGAATAGCGGAGACCGACAGCACCTGCCGCGTCTGCGCGAGCTGGCGCAGCATGAAGACCCGGCCATCGCGGAACACGCGCGCTGGGCAATTGCAAGACTGGAGGCGACACCCGATGGCAATGACCATTAGCGGAAATTCGATCCACGCCAGCCGGTTGTTTGCCCGCCGGCCGCTTGACCTCCGTGCCCGGCTTGTAGCAATGCACTCGACCGAAGGGAGCGTCATAGTCCACGCCCGGACCCGCGATCTTTCCAGCACTGGCGCCGGACTCACGCTGACCAGTGAACTCCCTTCAGGAACCGAGGTTGTATTCTGCCTGCGTCTTCCCGGCACCGATGGACAGCTCTGCCTGCAAGCTGTAATTACCCGCCGCCGGGGATTCCGCGTCGGCGTTCAGTTCCTTTGCCCAACCGCCCAGCAGCGATTGCTGCTCTCTGAACTCTGCTGCGCCTGAGCCGGACGACATAGCATCCAAACGGAGTAACGGGCCTTGTCCGGCGCTCCGAGGGAGGAAGCTACAATGCGCGCGCGATGGTTGTTGCTGGCGCCCCTGCTGCTGACGCTCACATCCGTCTTACCCGCGCAGCAGTGGTTCTCGGTCCAAACCGACCACCTCATCAGCTACTCTGAGGGCAATGACCGGGGCGCGAGAGAGACAGCACTGCGTGGCGAACAACTGATCGCCGTCTTCGAAGAGATCTTCCATCGTAAGGACATCACATTTGCCACGCCGCTGTGTGTGCTGGCGATCCATGCTCCGCCCCCAGCGGATGCTCGCGCGGAAAACTTCTCCACACTGGCTCGCACTCCGGCCACCAACTTCGTGACGGTCGATCTCCAGCAGCCAGGCTCGTGGACCGAAGCCGCTCGTGCGATCGCCGCGCTCACACTGGAAGACAACTATCCACGCGCGCAGCCGTGGTTTGACCATGGAATTGCAAGCTACCTGGCCGGGGTACGCTTCAGTGGTGACCACATGGAACTCGGCGCTCCGCCGCCGGGAATGGTTCTGCCGCAGCCCGCCGACTGGATTCCGCTGGCACAACTGCTGGAGACGACCGACCTCGCGCAGCTTACCTCCGCACAACAGCAGACATTCGAGGCCGAGTCGTGGGTGGTGATGCGCTGGATCATCGGCAACAGCCGGCTGGCGCAGGCTGGCGCGTACTTAAACTCCGTACAGTCGCGCGGAGCCTCGCCGGAGCGGGCGCTGATCGAGGCCTTCTCCATGGGCTCCGCGGACCTTGACCGTGAGCTGCGCGAGTCGATGGGAAAGCTTGCGCCGAAAAGTGCGCCTGCGCCCCGCGTTGAGGGCAACCTTCTCAACTCCAGGAAAGTCTCCGCGCCAGATGCTTATGTACTCAAGGCGAACCTGTCGCTCTTCGGCTCCGGAGGCGATGAGACCTTGAAACAACTGATCGCGTTCATGCGGGAGAATCAGCAGAACGCGGCGGCGCATCGCTCACTTGCCTGGGCGTTCCTTCTCCGCCATGATCTGGAAAACGCAGTGGAGCATATCCGCCGCGCATTGGAGTTGGATGACGCCGACCCCACCATGCACTACCTCTATGCGCGTTGGGTAAACCAGGGCGACGAGGATGCAATCCGCCTTGAACACGCCGGGGTTCGCATGGGCACGGAACTCAAGGCGGCTCTGAGGCGTGACCCGAACTACGCCGCCGCCTTGGAGTTGCTGGGACTCGCTCAGTTGAACGACGGCGCAGCGAAGGATGCACTTCCAAATCTCCAGCGCGCCTCGTCGCTACGCCCGCGCAGCAACCGCTACTACCTGAATCTGGCGCTTGCTTACGAGGCGTCCGGCAATCTGGAGGCAGCGCGCAATCTTATGCTGTATGCCCGCGCGGGAAGTGATGCCACGGTCTCCGCAGAGGCCGGAACGCTGCTGAATGAGATCGGCAAACAGAAGAAGAAAGCCCAGCAGTGGGAGTCCATGGGCTTGCATCCTGATCCCAACGCGAAGCCGAACAAGTATGACAATCTGGACGAAGCAATCGCAGAGGACGAGGCCGCAGACGCCAAACGCAAAAGTCCTGAATCGGCTCAGGACACACGAAAAATCGAACACATGAAAGGCCGCATCATCGGCGTCGAGTGCGCGTCAACCGAGGCCGCAACTCTTACCATAAGTTCCGCTGGCCGCGTGTGGAAGATCCATGTGGCCGACCGCAATAAGGCCGTCCTGATTGGAGTGGAGCAATTCGACTGCGGCTGGCGCGGCACCGCTGTCTCGGTCAACTACAAGCGCGGCGGAAATCTCCAGGGCGACCTGGTTTCCTTGGAAGCGGATGCAATGCAGTGAACCACGCGGAATGCGGCGAAAATGAAAAGGGCCCTTGGGGGATAAGGGCCTTCTTTACATACAAATGTTGATGATTATCCGCGGCTCACGTTCTGGGCCTGCAGTCCCTTTGGTCCCTTAACGCATTCGAACTCGACAGTTTCGCCTTCGTTCAACGTGCGATAGCCATTTTCCTGAATCACAGAATAATGCACGAAGACATCTTCACCCGTACTGCGCTGAATGAATCCGTAACCTTTCGCGCCGTTGAACCACTTTACCGTGCCTTTTTCTTTCACGACTTACTCCTTTCACATCTTGCAAAGAAAAACCAGTATTCAAAGTTCCGCTTGCGCGGAAAGCCATTAAGGTCTCGTTACAGTCTGGAACCGGCCCAACAACAAATCCGGATTCCAGCATTTTTTCGCGACAAGACTTACGTTGCGGAAAAGATGCTGGAATCCGGACTTGAATGCTGCGCTAACCACCGACTGCACATCCACTCTGTTCCTTCACTGCACCGCAACAACCATGCAAACTGAATAGCAATTCAGCAGCATGAAATATGTAGCGCAACCTACTCAGGTTGGCAAGCAAATGTTATTGCGCCGCTACAAAAACCTCCCGGAATGGTGGCTTCTTTAACTTCCAGTGCAATTAAGTGAATGAAACTCAGGTGTTTCAAGAGGCAGTCAAACGGGTTTGTGTGCGCTGAGTTCGCTACAATAGAGAAGAGACATCATGACAATCGAGAGCACATCCACCGCCACGGCATCCGCTGTGGGCACCAGAAATTCTTCCACCAGCGGCGACCCCATCCAGGAACTGCGTAGTTCCATGCTGCAAACACTGCGGCGCAACGGGTGGTCCACGCTGAAGTACCTGGGCACGACGGAAGTACACACGTACGCATTTTCAGTGGCTGCAAACGCAATTCTTTCGTTCTTCCCGGCATCGGTTCTTCTGCTGACGATCAGCCGCCGCGTGTTTCACTCGCCATCGATGGTGAACGCGATCAAGCGCATGCTGGGAGCGTATCTGCCGAGCAATCAGGATTTCATCGTGGGCAACGTTGTGGCGATGGCGGCGAGCCATAAGATTCAACTGTTCTCGATCGTGATGCTGTTCATCAGTTGCACCGGCGTGTTTGAGCCGCTGGAAGTGGCCCTCAACTCGGTGTGGGGATTCAAGTCACGCAACTACCTGATGAACCAGGTCGTGTCACTGGGACTGGCGCTGTGCTGCGGCGTGTTGGCGCTGCTGAGCGTGGCGGGCACGGCTGGAGTGTGGGCTCCCGCCGCAGAGGCGCAGCTTTGGCTGGGCAGTCACGTTGGCAACGGAATGTTCTACTCGCTGGTGGATAAGATCAACGTGACGATTCAATTTGTCGCTTTGAAGATATTTGGAATGATCGCCAGTGTGCTGATCTTCTTCCTGATCTACTGGCGGCTGCCGAATGGAAAAGTGCCTTATAAAGCGGTGCTGCCGTCGGCGATCATCACTGGCGTGGCGTGGGAGATCGCGAAGTTGCTCTACGTGGCGTGCCTGCCATTGCTGGATTTCCGCGAGTCTTACGGGCCTTTCTATGTTTCAGTGACACTGATTTTCTGGGCGTTTTTCTCAGGTCTGCTGCTGCTGGGTGGAGCGCATCTTTCAGCACAGGACTCAAAAACAGCGCGAAGACTCTCCCTGATGACGCCCGCGCCGGAGGCTGCGGAAGCAACCAAGGATTGACTAGATAGGTAATCGTTGGAAGTCGGGCAGTTTACTTTTGGTTAATGGTTGAGTAAGGTCCGGAACGATTGACCGGAAAGACAACAGGCACCCCAGCGAAGGGGTGCCTGTTTCGTTACCTGGCTGCCAGCGCTAATCGACGGTCGGAGGGCCATCCTCGGGATGCTTGCCCGGCGTTCCGACGAACCAGTCGATCCAGTCGGTGACGGTCTTGTACCAGAGCTGAGAGTTCTGCGGCTTGAGAACCCAGTGGCCCTCGTCTGGGAAGTAGAGCATACGGCTGGGAACCTTGAGACGCTGCAAGGTGGTGAAGAGCTGGAAGCCTTCGCTGACATCGAGACGGTAGTCGAGCTGACCGTGGATGACCAGGGTTGGAGTTTTAAAGTTGGGAGCGGCCAGCGCGGGCGACCAGCGGCGATAGAGCGGACGATTCGACCACGGGGTTCCGGTGAACTCCCACTCATTGAACCAGAGTTCTTCGGTGGTGCCGTAGGCGCTCTCGGTGTTGTACATGCCGTCATGGGAGACGATGCACTTGAAGCGGTCGCTGTGTCCGAGAATCCAGTTGGCCATGTAGCCGCCGTAGCTGGCTCCGAGGGCGCACTCGCGGTCACGGTCAATGAAGCCATATTTGCGCTCGGCGTAATCGAGGCCGAGCATGAGGTCGTCAAAGGGACGACCGCCCCAGTCTCCGTTGATGTCATCGATGAATTGCTGGCCGTATCCGGTGGAGCCACGCGGATTGATCATGACGACGACGTAGCCGGAGGCGGCGAAGAGATTGGGATTCCAGCGGAAGCTCCAGTCGTCTCCCCATGCCCCCTGCGGGCCACCGTGGATGAGGAACTTGACGGGATACTTGTGGGAGGGATCGAAGTCAGGCGGTTTGAGAATGAATCCCTCGACCTGCTTTTTCTCGGCGCCGGTAAACCAGAACCACTCAATGGACTGCATCTGTATCTGCGACAGGAGCGCGTCATTGACGTGGGTGAGCGGACGCGCCGCGGGAGGCGCAGCGATGATGTCGTCCTTCTCATAAAAAACGGCGTGGGGCGTTTTGCTTTGCGCTTTGGAATGGTGCTTCGTGCTCTCCGCAGGCGGAGGCGCGAGAACATTGTTCACGGTGGAAACGGTGTACAACTCCGTGGGGAAACGAACGGAGTTGCGGGCAAAAACGATGGTCTTGCCGTCAGCCGTGGGAGTGGGAGCATCGTTGAAGCCGCGAACGATTTCCCGGGGCTGACCTCCGGAGTAATCAATGGCAAAGATGGGTGCCTCACCGGCCTCTTCGGCGGTGAAGTAGAGCTTGGAAGAGTCGGGAGCCCAGGCGACGGAATCGACCCAGCGGTCAAAGCCTTCGGTGAGGTTGACGATGTTGCCGGTGGCGCGCTCGATCAACTGGAGGCGGAAGCGGTCACTCTCGTATCCGGCGCGGAACTGGGAGCGGATGGCGATGAACTTTCCGTTGGGTGAGTAGAGGGGCGTGGAATCCGAGCCGTGATTGGCGGCGGTCAGATTCACCGGCTTGGCATCGGGCTTAACGAGCGAGAAGACGAAGATATCGCTATTGGTCGATGTGGCCTGCACCCCATCGAGATTGGCGGAGTAGGCGACTTCGCGGCCATCGGGCGAGAACTGGTACTGGTCTTGTCCGCCGAGGGAAAAGGGCGGAACGTCGTGGTCGCCGGGCGTGAGGTCGCGGGCGACGCAGGGCTCCGGGCCATTGCAGTTGGCGCTGACGAGAAAGAGATGCGAGCGCTTGCCGCTGTCATATGCGTTCCAGTGACGGTAGAGAAGCTGGTCAAAGACCTTGGCCTTCACCTTGGACTTCTCGGCGGCTTCGTCGCGGGCCTTGTTGCAGGCATCATTGTGGCAGTGGGGCCAGACGGAGGAGAGGAAGAGGATCTGCTTGCCGTCCGGCGACCAGACGCCGCCGTCGGCTTCCGTGGAGATGGTGGTGAGCTGGCGGGGGAGTCCGATGAGGGTTCCGGTTTCCGAGTGGAAGGCCTGCACGTAGAGCTGTGAGGCGCCATCGCGGACGGCAGTGAAGAGAACGCGCTTGCCATCGGGCGAGAAGCGGAGACGATCCTCGGTTCCGAGGCCGGGCTCGGTGAGGCGGTGGGGCATGCCTCCGGCGAGAGGGATGATCCAGATGTGCGACTTGCGGGAGTTCTCGGCAAGAGAGACGTCGGTGGCGGAGAAGGCGACCCAGCGCGAGTCAGGGGAGACGGTGAAGTCTCCGACGCGCTTGAGGTTCATCATGTCTTCAAAGGTGAAAGGGTGCTTCTGGGCGACGGCGGAACAAGAAGCGAGCAAAAGGATGGCGATGACAATGCGACGCGGCATGCAGGTGACTCCAGAGTGAGGACGATTGAGTTTATCGCATGGGGGGGGCTCGGGGGTAGGGCGGAGAAAGGGAAGACGTTTTAGATCGGGCCCATGAACTTCACGAGGAAGATCAAAGACAATGTAAGGACTACCAATAGCGCGATGGTCTTATGTCGGCTCGCTAACACTTTCATTGATAACCATTTTGGAGTGCTTCGGGGTGGATGAGCGCGTCTATCGCTGACGGAGGCGGTGCGAATCACTTCCAGCGTGACTCCCTGCTTGATCAAGGCATCGGCACCCTGGTTCTGGAAGCGCAAGATTCCGCGCAGCAGGTGGTCAGTATCAATCCAGAATTCCCAATCCCGGTCGGCTTCCATGCTGGCGTAAGCTAATACCTTTTTCGAATCATCATCCAATGGAATTTCTTTATCGCGAAGATAGGGGAACGCAGTAATTGGCAAATGGGGGATGCCGACCGAGGCTCGAAGGGCTACAGCATGGCTCTTCAGCGAACCAAGGCTAGCGGCGCGCGTATCTTCCTCCCAAGTCATCCCAAGGAGAATATCTTTAGCGCGAATGAACTCCTCATCGCGGTGAGCCGCTTCCAGCCGTGCGAAGAAAATTGCTCTTCGAGCTTGCTCGGTATAGCGACTGAACATTGAAGTCATGCTACTGATCGTGCTCCTATAAGACCGCCCCGATAGCAAGCGATTATAGCCGGAAACAGACAATTGGAAAGCGTGTGCAGTGGCAGGTTGAAAAGTCTCTGGGGATGGCTCTAAAGACTTGGGGCGGGCGGGGGTCCTTCGCTGTGCTCAGGATGACACGCTAAATACAACTTCAAAACAAGAGCAACGTCGCGAAGAATAGAAGCAACTACTCCACCCTCATAGTCAGGGTGACCAGCTCAGTGGGGACCAGAGGTTCCGGCGGGGTGAAATAATGTGGGCTGAGACAAAGCGGATGGAGAACGCATGAAAAAAGAAGAAGCGCTGCAACTGGTGAAGGAGATGGAGGAGTTCGTTCTACGTGAGGCGGCGGCGGGGTGGAATCAGGGAGCGGATGCGTTCTTCCGGGAGCGATGCCGGTTGTTGAAGATGGCCGTGCCGCACAATTCCGAGTGCGGCAACGTGGTGAACTGGGCGGGAATTTATTACTCCGCTAACAAGTGGGAGCGGTACGGGGATGCGAAGGTGCGCGAGTTCTTGGAGAAGGCGCTGGGACGGGTGAGGGCGAAGACGGAAAACTACTACAAGTGGATTGCGGACTGAGGGAAGGCAGAGGCGAGGTTGCACAGGTTGCGAAGGTTGCGCAGGTTAAGAGCAAGAGCAAAGGCAAAGGCAAGAGCAAGGGCAGAGTCAACAGACCCACATCTGCCGAAGGAGGGCAGATATGGGGCACCAAGAACAGACCCACATCTGTTGACTGCGACAGATATGGGCACCAAGCCGGTTGAAATGCCTCTGGGACGGCATGCGAGATTTGAGCCGCGCTGGGGTCCCTCGCTTCGCTCGGGATGACACCAAAAATCAAAATCTGGAACCGAGATCAGGAACCGAAATCAGGAACCGAGATCAGGAGTTGAGATGACAATTGCCGCTTGGCGGCGGGAGATATAACATCGCGGGTATGGCTGGAGATCAGGAAGAGCGTTCGCGTCTGGTGGCCGGTGGGCCGCTGGAGGGCGAAGAAGGGTTCGAGCTGAAGCTGCGTCCGCAGCGGTTGCAGGAGTTTATCGGCCAGCCGAAGGTGAAGGAAAACCTGGCGGTGGCGATTGCGGCGGCGCGGGCGCGCGGCGAAGCGCTGGATCACATTCTGCTGTATGGGCCACCGGGGCTGGGCAAGACGACGCTGGCGACGATTATCGCCAATGAGATGGATGCGGCGTTTCAGCAGACATCCGGGCCGACGCTACAGATCAAGGGCGACCTGACGGCGATCCTGACCAACGTGCAGGCGCGGCAGGTGCTGTTTGTGGACGAGGTTCACAGGCTGCAACCGGCGCTGGAAGAGCTGCTGTATTCGGCGCTGGAAGACTGCCGGCTGGACATCATGGTGGGGCAGGGGCCGTCGGCGCGGACACACTCGTTTGAGATTCCGGCATTTACCTTTGTGGGGGCGACGACGCGGATCGGGCTGCTGTCGGCTCCGCTGCGGTCGCGGCTGGGACTGGTGCTGCGGCTGGAGTTTTACTCGCACGAAGATTTGAAAGTCATCCTGAACCGCTCGGCGCAGATTATCAACGTCGGGATTGATGACGACGCGGCAATGGAGATTGCGACACGGTGCCGCGGGACACCGCGCGTGGCAAACCGTCTGCTGCGGCGCGTGCGCGACTACGCACAGGTGCGGGGAACCGGACATATCGATGTGGCTACGGCACGGGCCGCACTGGAGATGCTGGAGGTGGATCAGCATGGCTTCGACGAAGTGGACAGGCGGCTGCTGCTGACGATCATTGAAAAATACCAGGGCGGCCCGGTGGGCGTGAACACGCTGGCGGCGGCGCTGGCGGAAGAGCCGGACGCGATTGAGGAGATCTATGAGCCGTTCCTCATACAGATTGGATTTCTGGACAGGACTCCGAGGGGACGGGTGGCGACACAGTTGGCTTACAAGCATTTTGGAGTAGAGCCTCCGAAGAAACAGAATGTGTTGTTCTAAAGCAAGTTGCACAGGTTTCGCAGGTTAAGAGCAAAGGCAAACGCACAGAGGAGAGTGCGGAGAGTTATCCACAGAGATTGTTTGCAATTTAACGTGCCCGCAGAAACTCATGGACTGAAAATGGGTTTGGACGTTCAGTAGCCAAATAAAACTCGCAGAGGATATTGAACGATGAAGAGCTATGCAAAGTTGATTCTGATGGCGGCGTTCGCGGTTCTGATGATGAGCGCGTTTGCCGCAGCCGACACGCCGGGAGCGCATCCGGCCTATCTGCACGCACTGACCGATCTGCGACACGCGCGGGCGCATCTGGAGCGGATGACTCCGAATGAGCGGGTGGATGCCGACGAACAGCGGGCCATCGATGAGATCGACGCGGCGATCCGCGAGGTGAAGGAAGCGGCGATCGACGACGGTAAGCCATTGAGCGATCATCCTCCGGTGGATGCACGCTGGAAGAGAGCCGACCGGTTGCACCGGGCGATGGAACTGCTGGACAAGGCGCACAAGGACATCGACGAGCATGAGTCGGATGCCTGGGCGCGCGGGTTGAAGCATCGCGCACTGCACCACATCGACGAAGCGCAGAAGGCAGTTCACGACGCCGCCAAGGTTGAACGGCACGAGTAGGGAAATGTAAGGTTTCAAGGTTTCAAGGTTTCAAGGAAAGGGCAGCCTTTGCGGGCTGCCCTTTTTGTTGGCTGAGAGAGATAAAACCTACTCTTCTTCCTCTTCTTCCAAGCCGGCTCCGGCTGCCTTGGCGGCAGCGATTACTTTTTCCTGCTGCAAGGCTGGGACGTAGTCGTAGTGGTCCATTTCCATGCTGAATGCGCCACGGCCCTGGGTCATGGCAGTCAGGTCGGTGCCGTAAGTGAGCATTTCAGACATGGGGCAATGAGCGCGAACGATGGTTGCGCCCGCCCTGTTGTCCATGCCCTGGATGCGGCCTCGACGAGAGTTCATATCTCCCATTACGGCTCCGGCAAACTCGTCGGGAACGGTAATTTCTATCTGCATGATGGGCTCGAGAAGCGCGGGCTTCGCCAGCTCCATGGCTTTCTTGAAAGCGATACGGCCCGCCTTCTTGAAGCTCAATTCGTTGGAGTCAACGTCGTGGTAGCTACCGTCGTAGAGGCTGACCTTGAAGTCGACGACGGGGTATCCGGCGAGGAAACCACGGGCTGCGGCTTCGATGATTCCCTTTTCGACGGCGGGGATGAAGTTCTTGGGAATGGAGCCGCCAAAGGTGTCATTGGTGAACTCGAATTGGCCGCCGCGGGGCAGGGGCGACATACGGATTTTGCAATCGCCGAACTGGCCGTGTCCGCCGGACTGTTTCTTGTGGCGTCCCTGAACTTCGGCGGAGCCGCGGATGGTTTCGCGGTAGGGCACCTTGGGGGCCTTGAGGACGACCTCGGTGTGGTAGCGGCGCTTGAGCTTGCTGACGATCACTTCAATGTGCTGCTGTCCGGTTCCGGCGATGAGGAAGTCCTTGGTCTGAGCATCGCGGAAGAAACGGAGCATGGCGTCCTCTTCCATGAGTTTGTGGACGCCGACGCCGAGCTTGTCTTCGTCGGCGCGGGTTTTAGGCTCGATGGCGAAGGTGATGGCAGGCTCGGGGAGCACGATGGGCGGGTACTGGATGGGCGCGGACTTATCGCCGAGAGTGTCTCCGGTGAGGGTTTCCTTGAGCTTGGCAACGGCTCCGATGTCTCCGGCTGAGAGCTCGTTGATGGGAATGAGCTGTTTGCCGAGGACGACCGAGATGTGGGCAAACTTTTCCACGGTGCCTCGCTGGTAGTTGGTGACGGAGGCGTCATTCTTGAGGACGCCGCTGACGACCTTGAAGTAGGAGATGCGTCCGGCGAAGGGATCGCTGACGGTTTTGAAGACGAAGAGCGAAAGCGGCTCAGATGCGGCAATCTTGCGCGCAGGAGGCTCGGCGCCGGGAGTGGCAGGGACGCCTGCGATGGTCTTGCGCTCGGTGGCCGCGGGGACGTAGTCGATGAGGAAGTCGAGGATTTCATCGCTGCCCATGTTGCCGAGGCCGGAGGCGAAGAGGACCGGGAAGAGACGGTCGTCGCGGATGGCGTTGTGGATGCCGGTGACGATATGCTCGACGGCGATGGTTCCGGTATCGAAGTACTCGCTCATGAGTTCGTCATCGCCTTCTGCGACGAGTTCGACGAGCGCTTCATGGGCAGCCTTGGACTGCTCGGCCATGTCGGCGGGGATGTCTTCGACGCGGGAGCGGCCGTTGCCGCCCATCTCATAGTAGTAAGCCTTCATCTTGACGAGATCGACGACGCCCTTGAAGTTCTTTTCGGCTCCGATGGGGAGCTGGACGGGGACGACGCAGCGTCCGAAGGTGGAGGTGAGCGACTGCATGACACGCTCGAAGTCGGCGCGCTCACGGTCCATGCGGGTGCAGATGACGACGCGCGGAAGGCTCAGGCCGTCCGCAAAGTTCCAGACCTTCTGGGTGACAACCTGAACGCCGGAGACCGAATCCACGACAACGAGGGCGGTATCGACGGCAGGGATGGCCATTTCGGCTTCATGGACGAACATGTTGAAGCCGGGAGTATCAATGAGATTGATCTTGACCTTGCCCCACTCAATGGCGGCGAGGGAGGCGGAGATGGTCATCTGACGAGAGATTTCCTCTTCGTCGTAATCGGTTGCGGTGGAACCGTCATCGACCCGGCCAAGCCGGGGAGTGCTGCCGGCAGTGAAGAGCAGGGCCGACACAAGAGAGGTTTTGCCTGAGTGGGAGTGGCCAATGACAGCCACGTTGCGGACATTCTCACCTTCGTAGGTCTTCACAGAATAAACTCCCGAGAGCATTGATTCGAAGGCGCTGCCTCGAACTCGTGGAGATCCGCGGAAACGACGGCGGCAACCACGCGAGCGCGTTGCAGAACCATTCGCCTACGGCGTCTGCCTGAAAAGGCGGCAAACGTCTTGCTGCGTTCATCGGCCATTCCGCTGCCCAAACGCGCCAGAGACGCGCCGTGAGGCTCCCAAAAGCGGGACGGAAGAGCAGAACCAGATGCGCCTTGCGGCACATGCCGGAAAATTACCAAAGCAGAGAATCGTAGCACAGGGCCGGAGCTGGCTCAATTTTCATTGAACCGTGACAATTCCCTTCCCTTTGTGTGATACACGAGGGCGCGGGAGGGCGCGTAGTCATGCGTCACAGAATGATGTGATGAAGCGGGGAAAAGAGACTTGCACCTGGTCTGGTAAACTTCGACTATCGGTCGCGGCTACAATCGGAAACAACACTTGTGAAGCCATGAACACTCTCGAAGCCATACGCATCGCGCTGCAATCGCTGTGGGCCAACAAGCTGCGCAGCGTGCTGACCCTGCTGGGGGTGGTGATTGCGGTGGCAACGGTGATTGCCGTGGAGACGTTCGTCAACGGCATCAACGGGTATGTGGCGGAGAAGATCTTTAACCTTGGGGCGGACGTATTCATCGTCTCCAAGGCTCCAAACGTGATTACGAACGCCGATCAGTTCCTGGACAGCCAGAAGCGCAAGGACATCCACTACGACGACTTCCTGGCGGTGCAGGAGGCGTGCCTGGCCTGCAAGAACGTGGGAGCAAGCGCCAACCAGAGCGACGTAAAGGTGAAGTACAACGAACAGAACAGCAATGACTCGCGGGCCTTTGGGTGGACTCCCGGGATGACGGCGATCTACGACCTGAACTTGAAGTCAGGACGGACGCTGACCGAGGCCGACGTGAATGCAGGCTCCCCGATTGCCGTGATTGGCAACGACATTGCCGAGAACCTGATGGTGGGCGTGGATCCGCTGGGCAAGGAGATTCGCGTCAACGGGCAGATCTACACGGTAATTGGAGTGGCGGAGCCGAAGGGGAAAACTCTGGGCCAGAGCCAGGACAACTGGGTGATGCTGCCGCTGTCGTCGTGGTACAAGCAGTTCGGCTCGCAGAAGGTTTCAATACGCATCTGGGGAAAGGCGGAGGGCGTGGGCGCTCCGCTGGAAAAGGCGATTGACCAGGTGCGGGTGGTGATGCGGGCGCGGCGGCACGACGCTCCGGGCAAACCGGACAGCTTTGAGGCCGAGACGAACCAGAGCTTTCTCTCGATATGGGCGAACCTGAGCAGCAGCTTCTTCATGGTGGCGGTGGCGCTGGCATCGATTTCACTGATTGTGGGCGGCGTGGTGATCATGAATATCATGCTGGTATCGGTCACTGAGCGGACGCGGGAAATCGGCATCCGCAAGGCGCTGGGCGCACGCTCCGGCGACATCATGCAACAATTCCTGATTGAGAGCTCGACACTGGCGCTGGTGGGTGGGGCGCTTGGCGTGGCGCTGGGCGTAGTGGTGGCAAAGACCGTGACCATCCTGATTGGCATGCCGAGCGAAGTGAAGATGTGGACGGTGTTCGCCGGGTTGCTGATGGCAGGAGCGGTGGGCGTGTTCTTTGGGGTGTATCCGGCGCGGCAGGCGGCAAAGCTGGACCCGATCCAGGCGCTGCGCTTTGAACTGTAGAGATTAGGTACTCCCACTTTCGCCAAAGGAAGGCGGATGTGGTCCATGAGTGAGCGGGGGAAGCGGCATGGCATCGCGCGGTGAATTCCGAGAGATCTTCCGGCTGGCATTTGAGACGCTGGTGCGCAACAAGATGCGCTCGGGGTTGACGATCCTCGGAGTTGTGATCGGCGTGGCGACCGTGATCACGATCTCCTCCGTGGTGCGCGGGCTGAACAGCAACGTGCAGAACATGGTGCAGCAGATGGGCTCGAACATCGTGTTTGCCTTCCACATGGACGTGATGAACTTCGGGCGTCCGACGGCGGAGATGCTGAACCGGAAAGAACTGACCTATGAAGACGCCGAGGCGATGAAGGATCTTCCGCATGTGAAGGCCGTGGCTCCGTCGATACGGATCTTCATGCCGCAGTTCGGAGTGGGCACTTACTCGGTGAAATACGAAGGGCACACGGCGAAGAATACGATCCTCGAAGGCAATACGGCTGACTCCCGTGAAGTGTTTGATTACTCGGTGGCCAAGGGACGCTGGTTTACACAGATGGAAGACGAGCAGCGGCTGCCGGTGATCGTGATTGGCAATGACACGGCGCAGGAACTGTTCGCCGAGACAGACCCGCTGGGCAAGGAAATCAACATCGAGGGCGAGTTGTTCACGGTGGTCGCCGTGGCGGAGAAGAAGAAAGACGCGTTCAGCGGCGGGGCCAATCCGGAAGACAACATCGTGATGTTCCCGTACTTCACGTTCAGGAAACTGCATCCGGAGCAGAAGCAGAACTGGATCTCCGTGAAGGCCACTTCGCAGCCGGAGATGGCAATGGCGCAGGACGAGATGCGCGACCTGCTGCGTCGGCGGCGAAAGCTGAAGCCGGACCAGCCGGACAACTTTGCGGTGTTCAGCCAGGATTCGATTGTGCAGGTGTGGAACCAAGTGACGGGCGGCGTGTTCATCTTCATGTTCGCCGTGTCGAGCGTGGCGCTGATTGTGGGCGGCGTGGGGGTGATGAACATCATGCTGGTTTCCGTAACCGAGCGGACGCGAGAGATTGGCGTGCGCAAGGCGGTGGGCGCGCGCAAGCACGACGTGCTATTGCAGTTCACGATGGAGGCCGTGGTGCTGACGGCGGTGGGCGGCGTGGTGGGAATTCTGATTGGCGGCGTGCTGACCTACCTGATCGCCGCGCTGGTGCCCGCACTGCCAGCGACGATGAGCTTGCAGTGGACGGCGTTTGCATTCGCGTCCTCGGGATTCATTGGGCTGGTGTTCGGGATTTATCCGGCATGGAAGGCGGCGAATCTGGACCCAATTGAGGCGCTACGGTATGAGTAGAGGTATCATGCTTGCTATGAAAAATCTTGGACGTGCTCTCGTTCTCGTCGCCGCGGTCATGGCCTGCGTTATGCCGTCGGCGGCTCAGCAAAAACGCATCAGCCCGCATGAAGTCATCAGCACAGTGATCGACGGCAACCGGGTCACCGTTGTTTATGGACGGCCTTACACGAAAGACCCCAAGAGCGGCGAGCCTCGCAAGATCTGGGGCGGACTGGTGCCCGACGGCAAGGTCTGGCGCACGGGCGCCGATGAGGCCACGCTGCTGATCACGCAACAGCCGATTGAGCTGGGCGGAGCGACGATTCCAGCGGGCGCTTATACGCTGTGGACCCTGCCCGCGGAAGGCAAGGCCAAGCTGATCGTCAATAAGCAGATTGGCCAGTGGGGCGAAAATTCGCGCGACCCGAAGCAGGTTTATGACGAGGCTCTGGATTTGACGAGGGTTGAACTGAAGAAGGAAGCGGTGGAGCAACCCGTGGATCAGTTCACCATTTCCATCGAAAAGAACCCGGCGGGCGGCGGAGCGCTGAAGTTGACGTGGGAGAAGACGCAGTACTCGGCGACGATCAAGGTTAAGAAGTAAATCCACACAAGCGATTGTGATTCAAACAGCCGGCGGGGTTCATACCCTGCCGGTTTTGCAGTCAAGGACGCCGAGGCTGTAGTGATTCATGAGAAGGCGGACGCTCTCCGGCACAATGCCGGTGACGACGACCGCCCAGCCTTCCGGCGATTCGCGAATGACGGGGTCGCTCTCAAACCAGAGGCGCAGACCTTTGCCGATGGCTTCCGCGATTTCTTTGTTGCTGACCGAGATGACCTGCGATTCCATGCTTTGAGTTCCTCTTTCGCCGCGAGTCAGGCCGCGCCGCTCTGGGCCTTTCTTGCGCTTTCCACGGTGGGGAAAACTTCGAAGAGCTTATCCAGATTGGTGAGCTTGAAGAGCTCGCCAACGCGCTCATTGACGCCGACGAAGAGCAGCTTGCGGGCGTGCCGCTGGTGGGCAACGTACGAGTTGGTGAGGATGCCGAGGCCCGCGGAATCGATGTAGGGAACATCGGTGAGGTCGAGGATGGTGGTGACGGACTCCGAGCGCAGGACCTCCTGAAAGGCAAACATGTTATTGAGAACCAAGGGGCCGTGCAGGTGGTAGACGTGCTCGTCTGGAGTTGCATTGGGCAGGAGTTCGAACGTGAATTCCTTCGAAGGCATCGGCTGAGTATATTGCAGGGTGGTGACGCGTTTGTTAATAGGCGGTTAAATTTGCGGGCGAGCGTCACGATTAAGGGCACGGCCGAAGCCGTGCCCTTTGTGTTGCGGAAAACCAGTTAGTCGTGAACGCCGTCCATGAAGGCGCGGAGTTTGCGTGAGCGCGAAGGGTGGCGCAGCTTGCGCAAAGCCTTGGCTTCGATCTGGCGGATGCGCTCGCGGGTGACGGCGAAGGACTGGCCGACTTCCTCCAGCGTGTGCTCGCTGCCGTCTTCGAGGCCGAAGCGCATCTTGATGACCTTCTCTTCGCGCGGAGTAAGAGTGCGAAGAACCTGCGAGGTCTGGTCCTTGAGGTTGACGTTGATGACAGCCTCTGCGGGCGAGACGACGGCGCGATCCTCGATGAAATCTCCAAGATGCGAATCTTCCTCTTCACCGATGGGGGTTTCAAGGGAGATGGGCTCCTGGGCAATCTTCAAGACCTTGCGGACCTTGGCGACCGGGATGTCCATGCGGCGCGCAATCTCTTCGCTGGTTGGCTCGCGGCCAAGCTCCTGCACAAGCTGACGGCTGGTGCGGATGAGCTTGTTGATGGTCTCGATCATGTGTACCGGGATGCGGATGGTACGGGCCTGATCGGCGATGGCGCGGGTGATGGCCTGACGAATCCACCAGGTTGCGTAGGTGGAGAACTTGTAGCCGCGGCGATACTCGAACTTGTCAACGGCCTTCATGAGGCCGATGTTGCCCTCCTGAATGAGGTCGAGGAACTGAAGGCCGCGGTTGGTGTACTTTTTTGCAATGGAGACGACGAGGCGCAGGTTGGCCTCGATGAGCTCGCGCTTGGCGTGCTCGGCATCCATGTCGCCTTGAATGATCTCGCGCTGGGTGCGCTTGAGTTCGGTGAAGACGGCTCCGGCTTCCACCTCGATGCGTTCCATGTCGGTGCGCACGGTGCGAATCTGCTTGCGGATTTCCTTCTTCTGCTCCTCGTTCTTGGTGAACTCGCAGCGTTTCTCAAGATTGAGAACCTGGCGGTCAAGGGCCTTCATGTTCTCGACCGTTTTGTTGACGCGGTCGATGAGGCGCTTGCGCTCCTGGTTGGTGAAGCGCAGCTTGCGGATCGAGCGGCTGACTTCAACCTGGGCGCGGCCAAGACCCCAGTGAATCTTGCGGTAATCCCTCTGCTTCTTCTTGTCCTTGCCGGGAGCGCCAACTTCGGCGAGCTTGACGGCGAGGGCGAGGCCCTTTTTGTAGTGGCGCGCAAGGTCGTCGATCTTGCCGGTGATTTCCTTGAGGCGGCCCAGCATCACTTCATCGGTGATCTCTTCTTCGTCGAAGACCACGACTTCTTTGACGGAGCGGACGCCGCGCTTGAGGTCGTCGCCGATGGCGAGAACTTCACGAATGACGATGGCCGAACGCGAGAGAGCCTTGAGCACGCGGATCTGTCCGCGCTCGATGCGCTTGGCGATTTCGACTTCGCCTTCGCGGGTGAGCAGCGGGACGGTGCCCATCTCACGCAGGTACATGCGGACGGGATCGTTGGTCTTTTCAAGGGCGCCGGGAGTCAGGTCGAGTTCAACGTCGTCAGACTCCTCGTCGGGATCGAACTTCTTCTCCGAGGGGAGCTTGGTGTCTTCAAGGACGTTGATTCCCTGTGTCCCGATCATTCCAAGGAGGTCGTCGAGATCGTCGGGCGAGTTGATGTCGTTCGGCAGAAGATCATTCACCTCGTTGTAGGTGAGAAATCCCTTTTCCTTGCCGGTATCAATCAACTTCTGAATATCTTCGTATTTATCGTCGAGAGCCAAGAGCAATATCCTTCACTGGCGCCGTAGGCAGCCGAAAAAATCGTCAGCGGCGGCGAGGAGTCCGCCAAAAAGTCACAACTCGGCGTTCCGGCCTGGAAGGGCCGAAGAAAATGCCGAGGTCCTCGAATTTCACCGCGTAGTACACAAGAAAGCCCGCTCCGCTACGGGCAAGTCGCCATTATGGCGAGGAGGCATTAAGCCTTTAGATGGCGGAGAGTCGTCCCGAGTTTCGGGTACTACGCTATTTTTGCAGAGAAGTGGTTGGAACGCAAGAGCGGAGGCGCTGCGGAGAGGAAGAGATTAGGAGCTAAAAGCAAGGGCGGAACAGGGGGCGAGACGACACCCCAGTCCCGCGCCTGTGGAGGACGCGGGACTGGGCTAACCGTCAGATTCCAAAGGCCATCTTCGCCAGCAAGTAGGCGGTGACCGTGGAGACGCCGACGCCGATGAAGCCGGGGATCATAAAGCTATGATTCAAAATGTACTTACCCATGTGCGTAGTTCCAGTGCGATCCATGTTGATGGCGGCCAGATCGCTGGGGTAGAAGCAGAAGAAAAAGTAGGCGTAGCTGGCCGGCATGAGGCCGAGCATAAGTTTGGCGGGCAGGCCAAGAGCTATGCCGAAGGGCATCATGACGGTGAGCGTGGCGGCCTGGCTCTTGACGAAGGCCGAGACGCAGAACATGGCGATGGCAAAGGTCCAGGGCGCGGCCTGCACCATGATTTTCATCTTCTCGATGAGGAAGGGCTGGTTGGCCGTGATGAAGGTATCGCTCATCCAGGCGATACCGAAAATGGAGACGACGGCGGTCATTCCGGCGGCGAAGACGCTGGCCTTGGCAATGTCATAGGCCTTGACGTTGGTGGCGAAGAGAATGATGGCTCCCACGCCAAGCATCATCATCTGCACGACGGTGGTCATGGGAATGGCCTTGCCGTTGACCAGCGGAAGAATGTTCGGCAGGTGGTATCCAGAGGCGACGAGCGTGTCGCGCAAGGCGAGGATGACAATGAAGAGCACGCCGGAGAAGAAGATCGCCACGGAGGGCTTGGCGGTGCGCGGCAGTTGCTTGTCCAGCGTGGTGATGGTGACGTCGAGTTGTGAAGCGAAGACAGGGTCTTTCAGTCGCGCCTGGAACTCGGGGTCTTTGTCGAGATCCTTGCCGCGGTTGAGGCTCCAGAGAGCGGCGGCGAAGACGCCGACGAGGCCGGCGGGAAGGGTGATCTTGATGATGTCAAAGATGGTGACCGGAGTGCCCATGCGGATGGAGTAGCCGAGGAAGGTGGTTACGGCGGCGGCTACGGGGCTGGCGGTGATGCCCATCTGGGCCGCGATGCTGGAGACGGCCATGGGACGCTCGGGACGGATGCGGGTCTTCCAGGCGACGTCGGCGATGACGGGATAGAGAGCGTAAACGGCGTGTCCGGTGCCGACACAGACGGTGAGGAAGAACGAGCAGAACGGAGCCAGCAAGGTGACGCGGTTGGGATGCGCGCGCAAAAGGCGCTCGGTTAGCTGGACGAGGTAGTCAAGGCCTCCGGCGACCTGCATGGCCGAGGATGCGGTGACCACGGCAAGGATGATGAGCATCACCTGGATCGGCGGCTCCGAGGGCGGAACACGGAAGACAAAGACGAGCACGGCAACGCCGAGTCCACCGATGAGTCCCAGGGCAAGTCCGCCGCGACGGATGCCGAGAAGGATGGCGGTGAGGACCAGGAAGAATTGTATGAAGAACATCAGCATAAGCAGTTCCTTGAATGAATGAACAGAAGTGTGAAGTGATGCGCCGTGTTACCCAACTTTAGGAGGGATTCAGTATAGCCTTGGGGATTGGCTTTGGATCGACTTTTTGACGCAGTTCTTACAGAGGCGCGACTACGTCCGTCCAGACCTTGAAATTCTTCAGGGTGTTAAATCCGAAGGTATTGCTGATGGGAACATCTGCCGCATCGCGGCCCTGGGCCATCAACACCCGGCCAATGCGGGGCACGTTGTTGCGAGGGTCGAAGGTGTGCCACTGGCCGCTGAGATAGGCTTCGAACCATCCGGCGAAGTCTCCCAGATACGGAGGCTCGGTTCCGATGTCGCTAAGGTATCCGGTACAATAGCGCGCCGGGATGTTCATGCACCGGCAGAAGGTGATGGCAAGATGCGCGTAGTCGCGGCATACGCCCTGGCCTGTGTTGAAGACTTCCCACGCGGATTTTGTGGGGTTGGCGAATTCATAGCCGAAGGCAACATGGTGGTGAACAAAATCACAGATGGCCTGCACCCGTTGCCAGCCGAGCGGAGAGTGGCCGAAGAGATCCCAGGCCACTTGAGAGAGCCTGTCCGTTTCGCAATACCGGCTGCCCAGAAGAAATAACAGAACATCTTTCGGCAGGTCCTGTACCAGATGCTGCTGCGCCCAGTCGTTGCGGACATCGGGAAGGCCCGTATCCCTGACCATGCCATCCGCCGTGATGCGAATCTCGCCGGACGGCGCGACGATTCTGGTACACCAGTTGCCGAAGGCATCGTCATAAAAGGAAATCGGCACAGCAGGGGTGGTCGTCAGAGTATCTGGCACAACAAGGTCAGCGATGCGTGTGCGGTGAATGTTCAACATCAAAATCATGGGAGTTGGCTGCGGACATTCGTAGATCAATTCATAGCCAACGCGGAGTGTGATCATGATGTGGCTTCCTTTGTCCCACTAATTGGTTCGATGCTACGAACGGGCACAGCAGCGATTGGCCGCCGCAGGTTAAACCCCAAAGGTAACACTCCTTGGAGATGGATTGTTCCAAGGGAAAACCTATAGGTGCTATCAAATCTTCTTATTGGCCGGGAGGGTTTGCCGCTGCTATCTTTCGGCAATGCCGGTGAAGCCCTTGAAAACTCCCTCGCGCGGGTTGTTCGAGCGCTACGAGGTGGGCGAGTTCTACGATGAAATGTTTGCGGCTCCGGGAGAGCCGCGGCCTCACTATGCCAAGTTATTCCAGACCTTGGCGGAGATGGCTCCAGAGCAGTTTGACGAACGGCGCAAGATTGCGGACCTTTCGTTTCTGCTGCAAGGCATCACATTTACGGTTTACAGCGACGGCGCCGGAGCGGAGCGGCTCTTCCCTTTCGACCTGATTCCACGCATCATTCCGCATCCCGAGTGGGATCGGGTGGAGCGCGGGCTGGCGCAGCGGGTTACGGCGCTGAACCTGTTCTTGAAGGATATTTACGGGCCACAGAAGATACTGGCCGACAAGCGGGTTCCCCGCTCGCTGATTTACTCCTGCAAACACTTCCGGCGGGAGATGGTGGGGCTACAGGTGCCGCGCGGTATTTACGCGCACATCTGCGGCATCGACCTGATCCGCGATTCCAGGAGCGGCGACTACCTGGTGCTGGAAGACAACGTGCGCACGCCGAGCGGCGTCTCCTACGTGCTGGAAAACCGGCTGATCATGACGCGGACGCTGCCCGAAGCCTTCCAGGCCTACGGGGTGCTTCCGGTGAACCACTATCCCACGGAGCTTTGCCGGATTCTGCGCAGCCTTTCGCCAAGGGGTGGAGGCGAGGTGGAGGCCGTGCTGCTGACTCCGGGAATTTACAACAGCGCGTACTTTGAGCACAGCTTCCTGGCCCAGCAGATGGGGATTGAGCTGGTGGAAGGGCGCGACCTGATTGTGGATGACACGGTCGTCTACATGAAGACCATCCACGGGCTGCGGCGGGTGGACGTGATCTACCGGAGGGTGGATGACGACTTTTTGGACGCGCTGGTTTTCCGCAGCGACTCCTTGATGGGCGTGCCGGGATTGATGGGCGCATACCGGGCGGGCAACGTGGCGCTGGCAAACGCGGTAGGCAATGGCGTGGCCGACGATAAAGCGGTGTACGCCTACGTTCCGGAGTTCATTCGCTATTACCTGGGCGAGGAGCCGATTCTGGGCTCGGTGGAGACCTATCTTTGTTCACGTCCGAAGGATCTGGCGTATGTGATGGAGCACCTGCCGGAGCTGGTGGTGAAGGCGGTGGGCGAGTCAGGCGGCTACGGGATGCTGATCGGTCCGGCCTCGGATGTGGCAACCGTGGAGGATTTCCGGGAGAGGATCAAGGCCGATCCGCGGAACTATATCGCACAGCCGCTGGTTGCGCTCTCACGAGTGCCTTCCTACGATGCGACGCAGGAGAAGGTCGGCGGGCGTCATGTGGATCTGCGGCCATACTGTTTGTTCGACGGCGAGAAAGTCACGGTGGTTCCGGGCGGGTTGACGCGGGTGGCTCTGCGCGAAGGCTCGGTGGTGGTGAACTCCTCGCAAGGCGGCGGCAGCAAAGACACCTGGGTTCTGAGAGAAGAGGGCTGAGAATATGCTGTCGCGTATCGCAGACTCGCTGTTCTGGCTGGCCCGCTACATGGAAAGGGCCGAGGATACCGCGCGCATTCTGGATGTGAATTACCACATGCTGCTCGAGGAGTCCGACAAGTTCTACAAGCTGCGCTGGGATCCGCTGCTGGTGATGGCCGGAGAAGAGCCGCGCTTCCGGACGCTGTACGACGAGGCGAACGCGCACACGGTCTTCGAGTTCCTCGCCTTCCGGCAGGACAACCCGAACTCGATCCTGCAATGCATCTCAAAGGCGCGGGAGAACGCGCGCACGATTCGCGACCGGCTCTCCCGCGAAATGTGGGAGGACATCAACGGGCTGTATCACGCGGTGAACGGCTTCGATGCGCGGCAGGAGATCACGGGCGGCCCGCACCGCTTTTGCGACGCGGTGAAGTTCGGCAGCCACCGCTTCCATGGCGTGGCCGACGCAACGCTGCCGCACGACGAAGGCTGGCAATTCCTGCGGCTGGGCTGCTACCTGGAGCGGGCGGAGATGACGACGCGGCTGGTGGACGTGCAATACCAGTATTTGCTGGAAGCTCCGCAAACACTGGGGCAGCCGGATAACCACCAGTGGATGGCGGTGCTGAAATCCGTGGGAGCCTACGAGGCTTACCACCGGAAGTACTACTCGCAGATCCAGCCGGAGCAGGTGGCCGAGATGCTGATCCTGCATCCGCAGCATCCACGCTCGATTCTGTTCAGCATCAACGAAATGCACTTTGGACTGCGGGCCCTGAGCGGAACGGCGCCGGGATCGTACTCGAACGAAGCCGAGCGGCTGACGGGCAAGTTGCTGGAAAGCCTGCGCTACGACAAGATCGAAGAAATCTTCGACCGCGGGCTGCACGGCTACCTGACCGAACTGCTGGGCTCGTGCCTGACCATCGGCGAGGAAATTGCGCGGAGTTACTTCTACTACGGGGTGAGCGCATGAACCGGTATCACTTGGTACACATCACGGAGTTTCACTACGATGGGCCGGTTTCCGAGAGCTACAACGAAGTGCGCCTCCGTCCGCTGACCGACGAAAAGCAGAGCTGCCTGTCATTCAAGCTGACGACGCATCCGCCATCGGTGCCCAAGAGCTACCAGGACGCCTTCGGCAACTGGGTTCACCAGTTCAACGTGCTGAAGGAGCATCGCCACCTCAAGATTGAAACCGATTCGGTGGTGCTGCGGCTGGACACGCCGGAGATCGCTCCGCTGACCACTCTGCAACAGGTGGACGATGCGCAGGAAGAGTTGAACGAGGATTTCTACGACTACTTGGTGGACAGCACGTACGTTCCCCACCTGGCGGAGTTGGATGAACTGATTGCCACCGCCACCAGCACCAGCGATGGCACGGCCTTCGGATTTGCGGAGGCGGCGTCGCTGCTGATCCATGAGCGCTTTCAATATGTGAAGGGCGCGACGCATGTGCAGTCCTCGATTGTGGACGCGCTGCGGCAGGGCGCGGGAGTGTGCCAGGATTTTGCTCACCTGCTGCTGGGTACGGCGCGCAAACGTGGAATCCCGGCGCGTTATGTCTCCGGCTACCTGGTGCCGCAGCGTGCCGAGAATCCCGTATCGGCGCTGGAGGAAGTGATCGGCGGCCAGGCCTCGCACGCCTGGGTTGAGGTGTACATTCCGGGATGCGGATGGATGGCGCTGGACCCGACGCTGGGCATGGCCGTAGGTCCGCGGCATGTGCGCATCGCCTACGGACGCGACTACGGCGACGTGGCTCCGGTGCGCGGACTCTACAACGGACACGCAGGGCAGCGGCTATCGGTGGACGTGCAACTGCGTCCGGACGTGGACATTGACGGACACGAACAACTGAACAGCACGGCCGCAGTTCCGACGGAAGATGAAATTCCGGAAGAGCGGCCGAGCCAGCCAATGCAACAGCAGCAGTAGGAGCAAGGTTTCGCAGGTTGCAAGGTTTCAAGGTTTCACAGGTTAAAGGCTAAGGACAAAGATCGCCGGGTGCCCCACCTTCGCGCCGCGGGTGGCCCATTCAACGCGCTTTTCGTTGAGTGGGGCAGTTTCTGGCGGGTGGGACGGCCTACATTTTCATTCATCGATATCCTACAGGGTGCCCCATCCTAGCCTTCCTTTGGCTAGGGTGGGGTCTTTGACTTTGGCTGTCAATCTCTCCTGCTCATTCCCTCGGATCACTCCTGCAAGCCGGGCGTCCCAGAGTTGGCAGCATTCAACTCACCGGCTAGGCCGCCTTTTTCCCCGCAGCCAGATTCTTAACGTCGGCAGTCGTCAGCGGATTTCCTCCGATCGCCCATTCGCCACTTTTGACGTCCTCAATCACAACCCAAGTCACCGGACGCATATTTTCCCCTTCGACTGAAACCATTGCATCGGTAAGCTTTTGAACGATCTCCCGTTTTTGCTCATGCGAAAAAACGCCTTCAATCACTTTGACCTGAATCAACGGCATTGGACTAACCTCCAGAGAAGTTGCAATGGGTGCGACTCGAAATCGCATTCAGCGTTCTCGCAAGCCAAGCTGCAATTCGGAGCACAGGAATGCCACACTCAGAGCATATTGCTAGACCTTGGATTGCGGATAAGGCAGCTAATGTTGCATCTTGTTTCCGAGGCGGCGGGGCGATGTGTTCTGCTCGTGTGAGCAATAAGGCGATTAGGCAACAGTTATCGCACTCACAACGCGCCTACGATGTGCCGTTCTTGAACGATGTGTCCATCTCTAAGTGGGTCATCCTGAGGCGTAGCCGAAGGACCCCAGACCAGCTCACATCCACACATCCCGTCCCAAACTTTTCGGCCACCAAGATAGTGAGCTACTTGGCGATGTTTCGCTCACAATCGACGAATCCCAACAAAGCAATGCTAAAAGTGCGCGGGTTCCATCAAGCCCATAAGCTCAGGACGATCTGAAAGCCGCTCTTTGAAACAGGCCGAATGACAAAACCACGTCTGCCACAAACCACTGGAGGTTTCAACAGTCAGTCGGCATGGGTCAACACTCGTCTTGGCCATGTCCAGACCGCAGAAGCAGCATGGCCCCCATTGCACTATTTCACTTGGCATTGCTGTCTCCTGATTCAGATTATCCGGCAGGCGGGGGCCCCGGAGTTGCAGCTTCTCCAAAACCGGTCAAGAACGCACCCTGTTCATGAATCAAATTATTGAGAGAGGTTGACCACCTGCGGGCTGCGGATACACTTCGTCATAGAGCGGCCTGTAGCGGCTTGCGAGATAGTAAATGGCATAGGCCGGAAAGAAGACCGAGACGGGAGCACCCAGGAACCCCACGACGTAGAGGATGGCCGGCAATCCGACAAGGAGTCCAAGCAGAACTCCGGCGGCGATGGCAAGGGCACCGCCTCCGATCACCTTAAAGAGCACGAATCCAGCGGCGATCGCAATGCCCACGGGAATAATCATGATCAGCAGACCCACGAGCAGCACCAGCGCGTAGGCGATGAACGCTCCAATTGCCAACACAATCTTGAGCAGGATGTATCCGATAAAGCTCCCCGGCTCAGCCATGATCCAGATCCAGAGGCGTCCCCAGCCTTCGGTGCAACTGACTCCCTCAAACATCATTTGAGGAATCACGAAGTCCTTGGTCATCACCATCACAACGGCAAGCAGTATGCCAAGGAGCCCGAGCAGCATCAGGGCCCCGACCAGTTGCGCAACCGCGGAGAAAAGCTCCGGGCCACCACCGCCAGCCTGGATCACCCTGAAGAGCGGCAGGCCCACGAGGTAGATTGCGATTGCGACGAAAGGAATTCCTACAATGAGCCGAAATAGAAAATAATCCCAGCCCGGATGAGACCAGCGCGCAAACCCTTCACGAATGCGGGCCTTGTCACGAAGCACCGCCTCATAGAGCACGAAGCGCAGCACGCTGCCGATGTAGAGGAAGAGCAGAGAGACGAGCACCACTGCGGCGATCACGGCGAAGATGATGTGCAGGTGCTGAGGAATCCACCCCGGACTGAAGCCGTGAGGAGCGGAGTGTGGGAAGGTGGGAATGCTGGGCGTGGCGCCCGTGTGCCGGCGGCTGCTGCCACTGCTGTTGAAGGAGAGTTCGCCAGCGAAGACGCCAATCACGGCGATGCGCGACCAGTATCCGAAGCGGAAGGGCTGGAACAAGCGCTTCCGCATTAATGCGAGAGCCGGACGAACGCAATCCACACAGGAGACGCCTGCCATAGTCACCTCGTTCTGCATGTGATTCATCCACGGTAGGTTCGTTGCGCACCGATGGTCAATGAGAATCACATAAATTCACGTACAAATATACCCATTTCTGGGCGAATGCCGCGGGTCAGTAGTGAAAGCGGTAGCGGAGCTCGGCGTAGATTTCACGCGGAGAGTTCCAATGGAATCCGCCGAAGGTGACGCTGTTGTCGAGTTCGACGCGGCGATTGGCTACGTTAAGGCCGTTGAGTGAGAGAGTGCAGCGCTCGCCGAGTTGCTTGCTGAGGCCGAGGTCGAAGGTGGTGTGCGCGGGGAGATAGGCTCCGGGGTAGGGCTGGCCGGGGAAGGCGTTGCTGAATCCGGAGCCGTAGTTGACGTTGGTGGAGGCGTGCGCGCGCCAGGGCAGGATGAGGTCTCCGCCGACGTTGAGGGTGTTGCGCTGGTCGTGATCGAGGGGCGAGAGTCCCGAGGGCAGAGAGAAATCAGTGAGGCCGCCGGTGATGGCTCCGCCGCCTTCGGCGATCTGGTTGGAGTAGGCGAGGTGAAGCTGTCCGCGATGGGCGATGCGGGGAGAGCGGAGGGTTAGCTCCCAGCCGCGGATGAGCGCCGACTGAATGGTGATGGGGAAGAAGAGATTGGATTCGCCAATGTTGTTGTGGTCGAAAAAGTTGACGACGCGGGTGCGGAAGGTGTCGGCATCAAGCACCCAGCCGCGATACGGAATGGCAACGCCGAACTGGAATTCCTCATCGCGCTCACCGCGGAGAGGGATGAATCCGAGGTTGTTGTTGCCGGCAAACTGCACGAGCGGTCCGGAGGCGGTGATGAGCGGCGGCGCCTGGTAGAAGTGTCCGTAGAAGCCGCGCAGGGTCCAGTGAAGATGCGGGATGGTGAGGGCCGCGCCGAAGCGGGGACTGATGGCACTTTCGGTAACACCTCCGCTGAAGTGGGTAGGGCGCGCGCCGAGGGTGAGAATGAGCCAGGGGGCGACGGTGAACTTGTCATCGATGAAGAACGAGGCGAGGCCGCCGGTGGGACGTTCGGTGGTGAACGGAAGATTGGAGCTGCTGCCATCGGTGAAGGTCACGCCGAAGCCTTCGTTATCGGTCTGGTAGAAGTCGTAGGTTCCCACTTGCAGATTGTTGCGCGGCAACTTTGCGTCGAGGCTGATCTGGCCTCCGGCGTAGGTGGAGGTGCGGGGCTGCGAGGTGATGGACGTGAGGTCGCTGGGAGATCCCTGATAGTTGGCGCTGTTGCGGTGATAGAAGGGTGAGACGGTGAGCAACACCTTGGAGTTGAAGGTGTGGACCCATGAGAGGTTGAGAAGAACGTCGGACTCGTGGTCGCCATCGCGAAGGCCGATGCTGGGGTACTGGGCGCTGAAATTATTGGCGGCGATGGGAGCGTTCTCGATGTCGTTGGGGAACGGGTCGTAGGGGATCTGGTAGTAATCGCGGCGTGCCGAGGTGATGAGGCGGAGCTGGTTGGAGGGATCGAGGTTGAAGATGAGCGAGCCGAAGCCTCCGAAGCCGTTGGCGCGGTCATGGACGACCTGGGGAACCGGCGTCTGGATGCCGAGGTCGCTGCGATTGCCGTTGACGCTGGCGTAGTAGGCGAAGCGCTCGGTGTGGCTGCCGAAGCTTAACTGATCATTGGTCTGGTAGAAGTTTCCGGCGCTCAGAACAAGCTCGGCCTCGTTGTTGCGCTCGAATCCGGTGCGGGGAACGATGTTGAAGACGCCGTAGGTGCGGTCGCCAAACTCGGCTCCGTAGCTGCCGCGGCTGATTTCAAGGTAGTCGATGTCCTTGGGATCGAACTGGGGGCCGAGGTTGGAGGCGATGTTGGTGTTGGGGATGGGGACTCCGTCGATGAGCCAGCTTGTCTGGTGGCCTCCGCGAATGTGGAGCTGATCGTGGGTGACGTAGGCGCCGGGAACGTAGTCGGTGATCATGGCGAGGCTGTTGCTTCGAGATGCGCCGGGGGTGCTTTGGATGTCCAGGCGGTTGAGCATGGTGGTGGGCGTGGAGGAATCGGTGGCGAGCAGTTCGGGCGCGCCGCTGACATCGACGACGGTTGTGGCACCGGCAGGAGCGAGCTGGAAGTGCAGCACGGGCTCAGAGCCGGAGTTCACGGCGACGTTCTGCGTGGATTGGGCGAAGGTGGGACTGGCGACGGTGATGGAGTAGTCGCCAAGCGGCACGGCCTGAAATGAGAACTCGCCATTGGCATTCGTGCTGACGACCATGGACCAGTCCGAGGTTAGCGATTTGAGGGTGACGCTGGCGGCCTGGATGGGACGGTGCTGCGGATCATGCACGACTCCGCGAGCGGCTCCGAAAATGGTGGCGGGAGCCGAGGTGGTGACAAGGGCAACGACCGCCCATAAGAAAAGAATTCTGAGGGCCATGAGGTCTCTCCGAACGATTACGTTCTGCCAAAAGGGCTTGCAGCCTACTGGGCAACGGCCACGAAACCCTGGAGAAGCGACGACGAGCCGGGGCTGACAGACAGGGCCAGGCGCGCTTCAAGATGGTGCGAGTTTAAGTTTGGCTAGAGAGAAAAGGCGGGAGGTCCGCGTCCTGAGTTGAGGATTCGCAGGACAGAGGCACGAGGCGCGGAATCGCGCTGGGAGAATAGAGCCGCGGCTGGCTGCTCAAGGGAGAAAGATTCCGTGGAGGCAGCTACGTTGCAGCGGTTGAGCACGGAGCCGAGAAGGCGATAAGGACACTGCGGAGAATTTGCGCGGAAGCCGGGAGCGCCATCGTCTGAGCGCGCCATGGCAGCCATGGAACAGTGATGCATTCCCTTGCCACGGCAGCAGGCCGGAAGATCAGCCTCCGACGGACCGAGAGCGGCCGGGGCTACGTATCCCCAGAGGGTGACCAGCAACACGAGATGGGCCGCGAAACGCACTTTGGCGTTTGGATGCTGCCAGCTCACAAAAGGATGCGAGAGACGAAGCGCGGCTTGGGTTGAAGGCGAGGCGCGGAAGCGCATGAAAACGATTCCCTAAAGAGGCGCTTATCACCTTACGGAGCGTTAGGTGTCACAGAAGAGGGACGGAGCGTAGAGCAGACTGGACGGTCGATGTGACAGGTCTGGCCGTTCACGTTGATTGGGCCTTATGAGCCAGAGTTCATTTGTGCAATTTATTTTATTCGCAAGAAGAGGAATTATGTCTAAGAACAATCTTGATATGAGCCGCCGGTCTTTGCTGAAGACCATGGCGATGAGCGCTGCAGCCGTGGGTGGCGGGCTGGCGCTGAATATGGCCGCTCCGGGAACGGCTGACGCGCTGGTGAAAAAGCTTCCGGCATCCTGGGACGAGACATGGGACGTGATCGTGGTGGGTTCGGGCTTCTCCGGACTGGCGGCGGCAGCCGAGGCGGCCGGAGCGGGAGCCAAGACCGTACTGCTGGAAAAAATGCCGACCTACGGCGGCAATTCGATCATCAACGGCGGCGTGTTTGCCGCATGGGACGACCGGTGGCACTACCGGGAAAAGCTGAACCTTGGTCCTGACAGTCCGGATCAGCACTTGAAGGACATTCTAAAGGGCGGGGATTACTACAGTATTCCGGCGCTGGCGAAGCAGGTTGCCGACGGCGCTGCCGACGCGCTGGAACTTTGCATTGAGGGCGGCGCACAACTGCGTCCGACGGTGACCCGCGCTGGCGGCCACACGGCTTACCGCACTCATGCCGCCGCCACGGGCGTAGGCCGCGAGTACACGGAAGCATTGCGGAAGATCGCCGAAAAGAAAGGCATCAAGCCGACGCTGAATACACAGGTGACGTGGATCTATCGCGCGGACGCCGATCCGAAGAGTCCGGTGCTGGGAGTTGAGGTGAAGCGCGGCAGAAAGGTTCTGAACCTGAAGGCTACGAAGGCGGTGATCCTGGCCAGCGGCGGCTTCAGCCAGAACGTGGAAATGCGCAGCGCACATAATCCGCGGCTGACGGCGGAGTACAACTGCACCAATCACAAGGGAGCCACCGGAGAGGTTCACAAGTTTGCGCAGGCGGTTGGCGCCGACACGCTGCAGATGAATTTCATCCAGCTCTATCCGTACGCCGAACCAGAAACCGGATTGCTGGACGCGCAGGCGGTGTATCCGTTCAACGGTCCGGGCTACGGGATTCTTTATGTAACGAAGTACGGCAAGCGCTTTGTGAGCGAGTTGGAACGTCGCGACGTGGTGGCCTACGCGCAGATCAATCTGGGCAAGGATATGAAGCCTTCGTACTCGATCTTCAACGAAGCAATGGTGATTCCGATGGGCGGCTCGAACCAGGAGGTGGAAGAAGGCTTGCAGCGTGGACGCTTCATCAAGGCCGATACCATCCCCGAACTGGCTCAGAAGACCGGGATTCCGGTAGACGCGCTGGTGGAGACGGTCAACAAGTACATCCAGTACCACAAGGACGGGAAAGATCCGGAGTTCAACAAGCCGATCACGAAAGCGATGATCACGCTGGAAAAAGGACCGTTCTACGCGATTGCGCAATGGCCGGCCGTTCACTTCTGCATGGGTGGACTGCGCATCAATCCGGAGGCCCAGGTGATCGACGTCTTCGGCAGCCCAATTCCCGGTCTTTATGCCGCCGGCGAAGTGAGTGGCGGCATCCACGGCTCCAACCGCCTTGGCTCAAACGCGATTCCGACCTGCATCGTCTTTGGACGCATCGCCGGTAAGAATGCAGCGAAGGAAAGCGTAAAGGCCTAATTAACCGTGCCCGGTAGGCGGCACCGTCTTGCAGGCGTTGTGGAACCACCGCGGTCGCGGTGGTTCCACTTCCCTGCCCTGCATTGGATCATCATGATGGCAAAACTGAAATTATCTCTCTTACTTTTGACTCTATTGCTGCTGCCTTGCATGACGGTGGCACAAAGCACGCCCGCAGCCGATCCATGCTCCAAGTGCCACCCTGAGATGGCGAAGACGCTGCCGAAAGGGCACGTTGAAGTTCCGAAAGGCGGGCTGGAACAATGCGTGGTCTGCCACAAGAACTCCGGAGCGGCGGAGAAAAACGCTTTCGGCACGCGCGTACACCTGGCGCATGAGGGCGACAAACAAAAGCTGGAGTGCTCGGCCTGCCACAGCTACACGCCCGGCAAGAGCTTTGGCCTGATCGGACAGAAAGAATCCCTGGGCGCTCCGAAGGATGAAGACATGGCGCTGATGAAGCAGGAGATGGCGTCATGGGCAGGGACTGGGTTTACGGACAGCTCGCACGCCAAGGCACAGGTGGATTGCGCGGGTTGCCACGGCAAAGAGCTGCCACTCTCCGACGTAACGGTGGAAAACGACCGATGCCTTGCCTGCCACGGACCGATCGAAAAGCTGGCGGCGAAGACCGCGAACAAGGAGTTTCCAAAGCGCAATCCGCACGCCTCGCACTATGGCAGCGATATCGCCTGCACCGCCTGCCACCACGCGCACGAAGCTTCCGTGGTGATGTGCGCGGACTGCCACAAGCTCTGGAAGATGACCATTCCGGGCGCAGCCAAATAGGCAGACGGCGGCGCAGGTTGGCAGCACTTCGGCCACTGTGCGACACTGAATCTGCTGAGAAGAATGGGTGCGGCTCTGGCTGCACCCGCGCTTCTGTGAGCGCTCCGCAGTGGCGGAGGATTTCCGTAAGCGCCATGCTTACGGGAGTTGCAGCACCAGAGCCGGGATGGCGAAACTGGCAGACGCAGCGGACTTAAAATCCGCAGACCAGAAATGGTTGTGGGGGTTCAAGTCCCCCTCCCGGTACCATAACTGATTGATTTTATTGCACTTATAGGCACGATCCAAA
>Ga0182030_10000516_pt1 | contig 73199 bp, 64 predicted proteins | sample 812S3MmetaG_FD_121299 | JGI IMG/M metagenome (GOLD analysis project Ga0182030, IMG submission 121299) | Permafrost microbial communities from Stordalen Mire, Sweden - 812S3M metaG (Illumina Assembly) | ecosystem: Environmental > Terrestrial > Soil > Wetlands > Permafrost | place: Sweden...
GCTGCCGGCCTGAGCTGCCCCCCCAGCCGCCCAATTACGGATCCCGAGGCAGCCCCAACACTTTCTCGGCGACGATGTTGCGCTGGACCTCCGCCGTACCCCCGCCAACAGTCAGCGCCGGCGAAAACAGAAATCCGGACGACCAGGTCGAGTCGCCCGCCGGACCCCACTTCGGGGTTGGCCGTGCCGTTGGCGTGCCCGGACCCCCAGCTCCACCACCCGGAGCTCCACCATCCCCAGCACCACCCCATCCACCAACCGGACCAGTCCCATCCAACATGGCGTACGCCCCGGCCAAATCTCGCGCCACGTTCATGATGTGTTGCCCATGAGCGTCGGCCAACGCTTTACGCACAGAAGCTTCAGCACCGGGCGCCTTCCCGGCCAACATCGCCGACACGGTTCGCAACCTCAAGACGCGCAAGATCTGATTCTCGATCCACACCGACACCAAGCGATCTCGCAGCACGGAATCGGGTGCACCACCGGCGGCACGGATCGCCTCCACTAGATCATCAGCCGTCGGCCCCATGCCCCACAGCGCACCTTCGCCAGACAGCGAGACGCGCTCGTTGCCGAGGGTGACTTTGGCCAATTCCCATCCACCGTGCTCCGCCCCAATGAGGTGATCCGCCGGGATGCGGACATCCGTCAAGAACACTTCGTTGAAGGCGTGCGTCCCCGTCATGTCGATCAACGGCCGCACCTCCACGCCGGGGGCATCCATTGGGCACACGAAGTAGGAGATTCCCGAGTGTTTGGCCGCATTCGGGTCGGTCCGCGCCAGCAAAATCCCCCACTTGGCCGCATGGGCAAAGCTGGTCCACACCTTCGATCCGTTAACGATCCAGTCGGCGTCGGGGCCGCTGCCATCCCGTTCCGCCCGCGTGCTGAGCGCCGCCAAATCAGACCCGGCGCCCGGCTCGCTGAACAGCTGGCACCAGAACTCCTCGCCGGCCAACAACGGCCACAGCCAACGCTCCTTCTGCTCGTCGGTACCGGCGTACATGAGCGTCGGGCCGGCCCATCCGATGCCGATGGGATTGACGGGGCGGCGGATGGCGGCTGAGCGGAGTTCTTCATCGAGCAGCAACTGGGTAATGGGATCGGCGTCACGCCCGAACGGCGGGGCCCAGTGGGGCACTACGTAGCCAGCTTCAGCCAATTGGCGTCCAGTGGGATTGGGATGCGCCGCCAGCCACTCCCTCACCTCGGTGCGGCGGTGATCATCTTCGCCTGGCAGGCCGAGGTCCACCCGGGAAGCGTAGGCTGACCTTGGCGGCGGCCGCACCAGCAGCATCAACGGAGACACATGTACCAGAACCACTCGGCCAACGAGGAGCGGACCATGGCAATTACCAACTGGAACTACGCAGATGTGTGGGAGATCGTGGCTGAAGCGCAGCCCGACGCCATCGCCGTGACCCAGGGGTCCCGCAATGTGAGCTGGGCCGAATTCGATCGCGGAGCCGACGGCATCGCCCAGTATTTGCTCGAACTGGGCGTCGAACACCAAGACAAGGTGGCCATCTACCTCTACAACTCTCCGGAATATCTCCAGACGCTCTTCGCATCCTTCAAGGCCGGCCTCGTTCCGATCAACACCAACTACCGATATGCCGACGACGAGCTGACTTATTTGTGGGAGAACGCCGACGCCGTCGCCGTCGTGTTCCATGGCGTATTCACCGAACGCATCGAACGAATTGCCGAACGCGTGCCCAATATCAGAGCCTGGCTCTGGGTCGACGACGGATCTGGACCATGCCCCGATTGGGCCACGCCGTATGACGAGGCAGCCAAGCTGACACCCGAAACCCCTCACACCATCGCCCCGTGGGGTCGCTCGGGCGATGACCTCCTCATGCTCTACACCGGTGGGACCACTGGCATGCCGAAGGGTGTCATGTGGCGCCAAGATGATTTGTTTGCTCGGCTGATATCGGGCGGCCTGCGTCACTATCCGATGGATGGCGGTCTCGACGCCGTGCGCGAAGCAGTGCTCGCGACTCGCGTCGAGTTGAGTGTCATGCCAGCCTGTCCGCTCATGCACGGGACGGGCGGCTTCTCGTCCAATCTCACCCTGTCAGAGGGTGGTCGCATAGTGCTCCTCGAGAAGCGCCGCTACGACCCAATCGAATTGCTCCAAACGGTCGAGCGCGAAAAAGTAAACGCCCTCGTCATCGTCGGCGATCCTTTTTCCCGCCCCCTCCTGAACGCACTCGACTCACAGCCCGCCGGCCACTGGGACCTCAGTTCGCTCGTGATGGTCACGTCATCGGGCGCTATGTGGAGCGAGAGCATCAAGCAGGAACTGTTGGCGCATCACCCCAACATGTTGCTCGTCGATGCCTTCAGCTCATCGGAAGCACTCGGCATGGGAATGTCGGTATCGGGCCGGGGCACCGAAGTCGAGACGGCGATGTTCACGCTCGGTCCCGACGTCAAGGTGCTCACCGAAGACGGCGAGGAAGTGACGCCCGGTTCCGAAGAGATCGGGATTCTGGCGCTCGGAGGCCGTAATCCGCTCGGGTATTACAAGGATCCGGAGAAGTCTGACCGCACGTTCAGAACGATCGACGGAGTGCGCTACTCAATCCCCGGCGACTTCGCCCAAGTTCGAGCCGACGGATCGATCCATCTGCTCGGGCGTGGCTCAATGTGCATCAATTCTGGCGGCGAAAAAGTATTCCCCGAGGAAGTGGAAGAAGCGCTCAAGACGCATGATGGGGTCCGCGATGCCGTCGTCGTGGGGATTCCTCATGCGACCTATGGCGAACAAATCGTGGCGGTCATTGAAGTCGACGACGCCAACGGTGTCACCCCGCCGTCCGAAACGGAACTGATCGATCATGTCAAGGGTCGCCTGGCGACGTACAAGGCACCGCGGCGGGTGCGCCACATTGACGACATCGGCCGAGCGGCCAACGGCAAGGTGGACTACAAGCGCCACCGGAACGAGACCATCGCGGATCTCGAAGCCGCCGCCGCACCAGGGAACGTCACCTAGCTTCGTGTACACCGCCCCGGCCGACGCCACCATCGGAGAGGCGGAGTGGCGACCGTTCGTTGTGGCGAATGCATTCGGCCACTTGGTGGCACCCGGACGCGACCGCGACGTACCGATCGTCGTGCCGACGCAATTCGTGCTCGAAGCCACCGACACCATTTGGCTCCACCTCGTACGGTCCAATCCGATCTTCGGCGCGCTGGCTGAGAATCCCCGCGTCATCCTGAGCATCGCGGCCGACTGGGCCTTCATCCCCTCCTCGTGGAAAGCCATCGAAGGCGAAGATCCACGCCTTGGCATCCCCACCACGTACTACGGCGCCGTGCAATTCATTGGCCGCGCCACCGTTCTGAGCGAACGTGACGAACCAGGATCGGTCGCTGGCATTCTGCGCCGCCAACTGAAAACGATCCAGCCTGGCATCGACGTCGCCGATCCGGCCGAAGTCCACCAACAAAAACTCAACGCCATTTTGGGCATCCGCATTGCCGTCGAATCCGTCCAGGCCAAGTTCAAATACGGCGGCAACGTCGACGCCGCCCACCGCCTCGCGGTGGTTGACCACCTTCTCGCCCGAAGCACTCCGGGTGACGTGGCCGCCGCCGCTCACGTCCAGCGGCGTTTAGACACTGAAGTGAACAACGACAGCGAGTCGTAAGACGCGCTCAGCGACTCGCGCCCTCGACCGCTCTCGCCAGGTTGGCCAACGTGGCCGCCATCTCTCCCTTGGCATGGGCCGCGTCGTGTGATCCAAGGGGACGGGTCACAATCCGCATCCACGTCGCCCGCCGGTCGTCCCATGACTCGGTCACCTGACACCCGCCATCGGTGTCCTTGAATTCGTAGCGCCAACTCGAAACCGGCATCGGGCCGCTCGAAATAGCAATCTCAAAGACCTTGCCAACCTCGCATTCGACCACGGTGGCGCTCGTCTTCCATCGTCGCAACCCGTTCTTGTTCCGCCCCGTGAAAATGGCGCCCACCGACGGTCCCGTCGCCCCGTTGCACCATTCGCCGCCGGCGTTCTCCGGGGAATACTCGCCGAGGCCGGGCAGGTCAGAGACCAACCCCCACACCTTCTCAGCCGGTGCGGCAATGTCACGAGACTCTGAGATCGCATACGTCATAGCGAGCACGATAGCGGTGACCAGGATTTCCCGTTTGAGACCAGCCTTGACGCCCTGCCCGAGCAGTGCCAATTTCATAGGCACCCGCAGTTCGACTTGAGCTGCCATCACGATCGGGGTCACGATGACCATCGCAGGCAGGACGCTTCCAGCAAATCAGCAAGAACTGATCTCGCTCAGCCCACAAGTCTTTGACAGCGTGGCCGAAGAACGACAGCACCGAAAGGAGAAGTTGGCTGGCGCACTGCGTCTCTTTGGGCGTTTCGGCTTCTCTGAAGGAGTGGCCGGACACATCACGGCTCGCGACCCGGAGAAGCTTGACCACTTCTGGGTCAATCCCTTCGGCATGAGCTTCCGACACGTCACCGTGTCCGATCTGATTCTGGTCAATCACGATGGCGAGGTCGTCGAAGGCAACCGCCCCGTCAATCCGGCTGCCTTCGCCATTCACTCGGCCATCCACGAAGCCCGACCCGACGTGATCGCCGCCGCCCATGCCCATTCGATCTACGGCAAGGCCTGGTCCACTCTTGGGCGCGAACTCGACCCCATCACCCAAGACGCCTGTGTGTTCTTTGAAGATCACACAGTTTGCAGTGAAGGCGGCGGAGCCATTGTCCTCGAAGAGGCCGCCGCCAAGGCGCTCGCCACCGCACTCGGGCCACACAAGGCCACCATCCATCGCAATCACGGATTGTTCACGGTGGGACAGACCGTCGATGAGGCGGCGTGGTGGTTCATCACCATGGAGCGTTCGTGCCAAGCCCAACTACTCGCCGAGGCGGCGGTTACTCCCCTCATCATTGATGACGAAGGAGCGCGATACACCCGTGACCGCACGGGCTACCCAATGGCGGGATGGTTCTCGTTTCAGCCTCTCTGGGATGAGATCGTGCGCAGTGATCCTGAGCTGTTCGAGTAACGCTCCCTCGTAATACGCAAAGGAGAGCGAGACCAACTTGGCCATCCTGTCTCACGACGATCCACTGGCAATTTCCGTCACCACTGCTATCCAGAGTGGCGACGTAGCAACGCTCGAACGACTGTTAGCCGAACACGATGAGTTGGCCACTGTCCGAATAAAGAACCGTCGAGGCAGTGAACGCACTCTGCTGCACGTGGTGACCGACTGGCCGGGCTACTTTCCCAACGGCCCAGCAATGGTCAGCCTGCTGCTCCGATCGGGAGCAGACCCAAACGCAGCCATCATCGGAGGTCGTTTCCCCGAGACGCCACTGCACCTGGCCGCGAGCAACGACGACGCCGACGTGGCTGACCTGTTGATCGAGGCCGGAGCCGATCTCCAAGCCCCCGACGGGTGCATCGGCACGCCGCTCGACAACGCCGTGGCCTTCGGCTGCTGGCATGTGGCTCGGCGCTTAGTGGCTGCCGGTGCCCCAATCGACGATCTGTGGCACGCCGCCGGTCTGGGAGATCTTGGTCGCATGGATGAGTTGTTGGCCGCCAGCCCGCCCCCATCCCAAATGGATATTGACGAAGCGTTCTGGCAGTCCTGTCACGGTGGACAACGCCGGGCCGCCGAACGACTCCTGAACGCCGGCGCCGACATCAACTTCGTTCCCGGCTTCTCGGATCACACCACTCCACTCGATACAGCCAGAGGCCCCTCCACCCGCCGGGAGAACTTGATTGAGTGGTTGGAATCGATGGGCGCCGAATCCGCCGTCGAGACGAACTAGCCCCACCCCAGCCCCCTTCTCCGATCCTGATTGCGCCCAGAACGAGAACCTGTTCTAATCTTCGCCGCATGGAAGCCAACCTCGCCGATCTCTTTGAGGTCGCTGTCGACGCCTATCCCGACCGGGAATACCTGGTGGCCAACGGAGCTCGCCGCACCTACGCCGAGATGGAAGCGCGGGCCAATCAATTGGCTCACCACCTGGCCGCCCAGGGCATTGGCCCAGGTGATCACGTGGGGATTTACGCCTACAACAGCGTGGAGTGGGTGGAGACGGCGTGGGCCGTCTTCAAGCTGCGGGCCGTCTGGATCAACATAAATTATCGCTATGTCAAAGAGGAACTGCGCTACCTCCTCTCCAACGCCGACCTGAAGGCGCTCGTCCATCAGCGCGAGTTTTCACCGCTGGTCGAAGCCCTCCTTCCCGAACTTCCCGGATTGCACCACGTCATCGTCATCGACGACGAGAGCACGACGACGCCGACGCCCAACGCGCTCAACTACGAAGACGCCCTCGCCAATCAATCAACCGCACGCGACTTCGGGCCCCGTAGTGGCGACGACATCTACATTCTCTACACCGGTGGGACGACCGGTATGCCCAAGGGTGTGGTCTGGACTCACCAAAGTGTCTTCTACGCCCTCGGCGGAGGCACCGACCCCATCACCAACACAAGGATTGAAGACCCGAGTTTAATTGTGGAGAAAGGCGCCAACGGCGGCATGGTCCATCTCCCCATCGCTCCCCTCATGCACGGTGCGACGCAATGGTGCGTCATGGGTCAGAGCTTCGTCGGTTCGAAAATTGTTCTCATGGCCAAATTCGATCCCCACGAGGTCTGGAACCTTGTCGAAACCGAAAAGGTCAACTCGATCATGATTACCGGCGACGCCATGGGGAAGCCTTTGGTCGAGTCGCTCGATGATGTCGGCACCTCACACGACCTCTCCACCCTCCTCGCTGTCGTTTCTTCCGCCGCCCTCTTCAGCGCACCGGTCAAGGATGACTTCTTCGCACATCTACCCAACCTGGTTATCACTGATGCCGTCGGCTCGTCCGAAGGCGGCAACAACGGACTTACGGTCGTCACACCGGGACACACGGAGATGAAGAGCGGCCCAACCGTGCAACTCTTGGGCGATACCGTCGTGTTCGACGAGGACTACAACCCGGTCGAACCGGGATCGGGCACCATCGGCAAGATCTGTCGCTCGGGCGACATCCCGCAGGGCTATTACAACGATCCCAAGAAGACGGCCGAGGTGTTCATCACCGTGCGCGGCAAGCGTTACGTCATGCCGGGCGACTTCGCCACGGTCGAGGCCGACGGGTCGATCACGTTGCTCGGCCGCGGTTCCATCGTCATCAACTCGGGCGGCGAGAAGATCTTCCCCGAAGAGGTGGAATCGGCCGTGCGGTCGCACCCCGACGTGATGGACGCCATCGTGTGCGGCGCGCCGGACGAACGGTGGGGCCAGACCGTGGCCGCCATCATTCAGCCGCGGGTCGGTCACGAGTCGCCGTCGTTGGAGAGTATCCAGGAGCACTGCCGAGCCACCATTGCCGGTTACAAACTGCCCCGTCGTCTCCACGTGGTCGATGCCGTCGAGCGCTCGCCCAGCGGCAAGCCGGACTACACCTGGGCCACCAAGATCGTGACCGCAGGCGACGCCGCCGCCAATGCCTCTTGAGCTGACTGAGCTTCTTTCTGGCCGATCCCTCGGCGGCAGCACCGGTCCCAAGCTCCCAGTAGCCGTCCTCACCATGGAACTCCAACGGGGCGTCATGGGCGACCTGGCTTCGTTTCCTCAACTGGCCGATGCGGCCACCGAACGCGGCATTGTGGCCAACGCGGCTCGACTACTGGCGGCCTTCCGTGCGGCCCACCTCACCGTGATGCACTGTGCCGCCGAATTCCGGGCCGATCGGGAAGGCACGATCGCCAACACCCCGCTCCACACCGCTGTCCTGCGACGACCCGAGCACCTGCTGGAAGGAACCGCTGCGACGGAGCTCGTCCCTGGCCTTGGCGCCGAAGTGACTGACTACGTCTCCGCTCGCCGCCATGGCGTGTCCCCGTTCACCGGCACACCGCTGCACGCCACCCTCGAAAGTCTCGGCATTCGCGTGCTTGTGGTCACCGGAGTCTCCGTCAACCTGGGCATTCCCGGTCTCTGTATTGAAGCCGTGAACCTCGGCTACCAGGTCGTGGTGGCTACCGACGCCGTGGTCGGCATCCCGCTTGACTATGCCGATTCCGTGGTCGCCAACACACTTTCTTTGGTGGCCGGCCTGGCCACCACAGATGAAATTGTGCGCGCCCTCGACATCCTCACGCGATGATGCACCCATGCCATCGGGTCGACTCCTCCTCCTCACCGGGTCGCCCGGCTGCGGCAAGACCACCGTCGCGCCCCTAGTGGCCGACCATGCCCCCCTCTCGGCTTGCCTCGATTTGGACTGGTTCTTCGACAAGCTGCGCCGAGGCGCCCTTGAGCCCTGGCGCGAGGAAGCCCACCAACAAAACCGGGTTGTCCTCTCCGCAGCCGCCTCGGCGGTGGCCACATTTTCAGCCGGCGGTTATTTCACGGTGGCCGAGGGCATATTGATGCCCACCATGATCGATCTGTTCTTCTCCGCCTGCGAACCGCTGGGCATCGATCTCCATTACACGGTCCTGCGGGCGCCGCTTCCAGTTGTGCTCTCACGGGTACAGACCCGAACTATTGAGCCCGAACACTTCGGCGCCTTGGCCGACGAAACCGTGGTCGATGACCTCTGGACCCAATTCGAACGGCACGGCGTGGCTCAACGCCATTGCGTCAATTCCAGCGATCGACCACCAACAGAAATCGCCGACGAGATCTACCAGCGCTGGCTGGACGGCGAGTTCCGGCTCCTGTCCGACTGAGTGGCTCGCCCCTTACGGGCGCGGCACTAAGGAAACGACTTTGAGTTCGCGATCAGTGATCTGCTGATACTGGCTCCACCCCTTGAAGTGGGCATTGAGGCGCGGCCACATGTCGGCCCTCTCGGCTTCGTCGAGCAAGTGGGCGTCGGCCTGGCATTTGCGCCGTCCGACCTGAAGCGACACTGCCGGATTGGCCGACAGGTTCAAGATCCACGCCGGAGGTTGAGGCCGGCCACCATTGGAGCCCACCACCACAAAGTTCGAACCGTCAGGCATGTACAGCAGTGGATTCGTCCGCTCTTGCCCCGACTTGCGCCCGATGGTGGTCAGCAACAACATCGGACCGCCCAACGAGCGGTGACCGATCCATCCGCCCGACCACTGGTAGATGAAGCGGTGGACTTTGTACGAATGACGACCAATGGCGCGGTCGAATCCCACGGTAATTTTGCCCATCATGTGACCCATCGTAGAGTCGAAGGCCCAACACTCTCTCCCCGAATCATGTGAACCACAGCTTCGCGCTGCCGCCCTCGCGTCACTCACGAGATGGGACTACTATGAGTAGTACCATGTTGACCGTTGCCATTGACCGATCGGATCCCGTCCTCTTGCACGACCAAGTCGCGGCCGAACTCCGCCGGGCCATCGCCGATGGTGAGGCCGCCCCAGGCGAACGCCTCCCCCTGGTCAAGGACATCGCCGCGGTCCTCGGCGTGAACAAGAACACGGTCTTGCGAGCCATGCATCTCTTGCGGGAGGAAGGCTTGGTCGAGTTCACTCGAGGACGAGGGATCACCGTCACCGGATCGCCCGAGAAGTGCCGAGTCCTTCTCCATGTCAGAGAGCTCATCGACTTCGCTCGCCTGCAGGGGTACCGGCGGGAAGACGTCATTGAGATGATCGCGACCTTGCCGTGACGCTCATCGACACCCGATCGGTCGATGCTGCTCCTCCGACTGAGGTGCTCTTTCGAGAAGCGCGACAACGTCGCCGTCGTCGCTGGTCCATCGGGCTGATAGTGGCGAGCATCCTTATAGCCGGTGCTGCCATTGGCTACCGCAACACTCAGATTGGAGGCCCAAACCGTCAACCCTCACGCACGACGCGAGTTTCGCCTCGGTCGAACATCTCGACCACGGGTACCGCCACACCTGGCGTGGCCTGGATCGACTACGGGGGCCAACTCCACGTTGGCAATCCGCTCACACGGGTGCAGCACGTCATCGTCGCCAATACGGGCGCATCCCCCACCACGCCACTCGTCGAGGCCCATGACCATGTGTACTGGGTCGACTTCAAGACGACTCTTTCGCCTGCCAGCGGCGATTCTGGACCGACCGTGCGTGACGTGAATTTGCGCACCGGTGCGACCAGGAATGACGGATTCGGTCGAACGGTGTTTCTGTCCGCTAACAAGCATCAGCTCTTCATCACCCGGACGACGACTGATCTCTCGGAAGTCTCGCTCTTGTCTCAGGGCTCGGTACGCCGGCTCGCCATCCCTTCCGGATGGATCATCAGCAGCGGCAATGGATTCACCTCGCCGCTGTCGGTGTCCAATGGCATCGTGGTGCAGCGTCCAGTGGCCGATGACAGTTCCTTCACCCTCGGCATCTGGAATCCGCCTACAGGTCGGATCCACATCGTCGGCCAGGACCAGGCCACCATTGACGCCTTCACCCCGGCCGGGGGCAGCTACAGCCTGCTGGCCTGGGTCCCCGCCAACTGCGTTTTTGACCGACCCTGCTTCATCCGGATCACCGACACCAAGAATCTGGCCACCGTGCGCGTGGCGGACCCCCTTCCTTACGGCTTCGACGTTGGAGGTGCCTTCTCCTCGGACGGTACGAACCTCGCCGTCTTTGTGAAGACCAACTCCGGAGACGTCAACCCCACCACCCAAATGGCCATCGTCAACACCCGCGATGGGAAGTTGCGTCTCATCACGGGGGCCATCGCCAACATTGGCGAATCCGTGGGTTGGGCGCAATGGCTCCCGGGAAGCCGAACGCTTCTTGGCGGGGCCGTGGCCGGCGTCAACTTCACGTCATCCGCTTTTGTGGACAACCACTACGTCGTGAATGCCACGTCGCTATCCGCCACACCGTTCACCCTGGTGGCCGACCGCAATCTGGACATCAATTTCTCGGCAGTTGCTTTCGCATCGCCCCGCTAAGGAGCGACGGTCTACTTACCGCACTGAGCGAGGCGCTGCTTGGTCGTGCTGTGCATCGGGTCCTTGTCGAAGTTCTTGAGCACGTGCTTGCCGAACGTCTCGACCGCTTCCTCACAGGTCTCACGTGGCATGGAGGTGGACAACATGCCGAACGAGAGTTGGTCGGCGCCGGTCCGGGCGTAGTTCTCGATGGCGTGACTGACTTCGTCCGGCGTGCCCACAGCAATGTCACCCGAGGCAATCACGGCGTCAAGCGTGTTGGCGTCCATGGCGGGAACAAGCTCCGGCCACACCGGCAAGCCGGGAGGCTTGGGGAACGTGTCGAGATACCGAAAGACCAAACTCAAGTGGTAGTTCGATTCGGACTCCAAGAAGGCCTGACGAGCCTTGGCGCCATCTTCCATGCAAATCATCTGGGTCGTGATCATCACGTTGTTGTTCACGAAGCCGCCGACGGGGTTCTTGCACTCGGCAATCTTTTCCTTGTAGCGAGCCACCAATGGCGTCAGCTGGTCGGGAGTGGAAAACCCGAAACACAGAATTCCCACACCGAGTTCGGCCGCCAGGTCGAACGTGGATGGGCTGCCGGCCGCCATCCAAATGGCGGGGTGCGGCGACGAGTAAGGCTTCGGGAGCACATTGCGCTTGGGCATAGAGAAGAACTTGCCGTCGAAGCTGTACTCCTCGTCCTTCCACATGCGCACCAATTCTGGCAGCACTTCGGCCACCATCTCCCGCGTGATGTCCGGGTCTTCAATACCAAAGCCGCGCTGTTCGGTCGTCGATGAGCCTCGACCCGTCCCGAACTCGAAACGACCTTCGGAGAGGTGGTCCAGCATCGCCACCCGCTCGGCGATGCGTGCCGGGTGATTCACCGGGGGTGTGATGTTGAAAATCCCCGAACCGATGTGGATGTTCGACGTCTTGGCGGCCACGAAGGCCAAGAATGACTCCGAAGCCGACAAATGCGAGTAGTCGGTCAGGAAGTGGTGCTCAGATGCCCAGGTGTATTTGAACCCGGCCTTGTCAGCCGCCACGATGAAGGCGACCTCGTCCATGATGCGATCGTGCTCGGCGGCGTCACCGTGAAGGGCACGGTATTTCGGCAGTAGACACGCGGCGTTGAAAATCCCGAATTCCATGGAGTGGACTCGTCCTCCTGTTGGGCGCCGCGGACCAGTCCCAGGCGCGATTGAGCGAAGGTAACACGGCATGGTCTAAAATGCAACGTGTTCCAATAATGGGCATTCCGGCCCAGGTCAGGGACGTGGGGAGTTGTGGTGGATCAACCTGAAACGATCGCCCAGGCAGTGCGAAATCGGGCCAATGACGCCTCAATCGGCCTTATTGCCGGCGAACTTCGCCTCACCCACGCCGAGGTCGTCAACCAGGCGGCCCAGCGGGCCGCCTGGTTAGAGGCCCATCGGGCCCCCGGACCATTTCACGTCGCCGTGCTGCTCGACAATGTGCCCGAGTTCATTTTCTGGCTCGAGGCGGCCGCCCTGGTCGGCGCGGTCGTGGTGGGTGCCAACTCCACCCATCGCGGTGACGAACTGTCCCGTGATCTGGCGCATACCGAATGCCAACTCCTCGTGACCGACGACACGTTGGGGGCATTGGTGAATGGCCTGCATCTCGGTGACGCACTCGGCACGGTAAACGGAGACAACCCAAAGGTGTTCGTCACGAACTCCGAAGCAGCCACCGAGTCCCTCAGCCCTTTCGCCCGAGTCACAGCAGACGACGTCAGTAACCCCGACCTGACTGCGGATTCACTGGGCTATCTCCTCTTCACTTCAGGCACCTCGGGTGCACCTAAAGCGTGCTTGTGCAGCCAAGGTCGGCTGGCTCGTATTGGCTCCATCGTGGCGCAGATGTACGCGCTCACTCCCCACGACGTCTGTTATCTCTCTATGCCGCTATTTCACTCCAACGCCCTGATGGCCGGGTGGGGTCCGGCTCTCATGGCGGGATCTACCTTCGCCCTTCCATCGACGGGACGGTTCTCGGCTTCAGGTTTCTTGCCTGACGTGCGGGCCACCGGGGCCACCTATTTCAACTACGTAGGCAAGCCACTGGCGTACATTTTGGCCACGCCCGAGAAAACGGACGACGCTGATAATCCCCTTGTCCGCGCCTTCGGTAACGAAGGATCGGCCGACGACGTCGCTCGCTTCGCCGAGCGGTTCGGTGTGGCGGTGACCGATGCGTATGGCTCAACCGAAGGTGGCGCCACCGTGGCCCGAACGCCCGACACGCCGCCAGGGGCGTTGGGTCGTGCCCCTGAGGGAACCGTGGTCCTCGACGCCGCCACTGGGGAAGATTGTCCACCGGCGCAATTCGATGAACGTGGTCGCATCCTCAATGCCGAAGCCGCCATCGGTGAACTCGTTTCCAAAGCTGGCGGCGCTGGCTTTGAGGGCTACTGGCGCAACGACGACGCCGAACGGTCTCGGCTGCGTGAAGGTTGGTACTGGACCGGTGATCTCGCCTACCGCGACGAAGCCGGATTTTTCTATTTCGCCGGGCGTGATCACGACTGGCTCCGGGTCGACGGTGAGAACTTTGCCTCGGCTCCCATTGAGCGCATCCTCCAACGCCACCCCGACGTCGTCTTGGCCGCAGTGTTCGCCGTCCCCGATCCTGTCGTGGGCGACCAAGTCATGGCCGTATTGCAAGTTCGTCCAGGAGCGGAGGGACTCAATGCCGCCGCCCTTTCCGACTTCTTTGCCGCCCAAAGCGACCTAGGGACGAAGTGGGCTCCTCGCTTCATTCGCCTCACGTCGGAGCTTCCCATCACCGCGACCAACAAGGTGCTCAAGCGTGGTCTACGAGCGGAGCGCTGGAACTGCACCGATCCTGTCCTTTGGAAGCCGACCAAGGGAGCCCCGTACGAGCTCTTGAGCGAGAGCGCCGCCGTCGAACTTGAACGTGCCGTGAGCGACCGGGTGATCTGACAGTGGCTGGCCAGCGCTACGACGCCATCGGCCAGGGCTACGCCTCCCACCGCCAGGCGGATCCCCGGATCGCAGCCCAAGTCTGGGCCGCCGTCGGCGACGCCTCGCACATCCTCAATGTCGGCGCAGGAACTGGATCTTACGAAGACGCCAACCGGGACATGATCGCGGTCGAACCTTCTGCGGTGATGATCAGCCAACGCGGCCCGCAGTGTGCACCAGTCATTCAAGCCGCCGCTGAGTCCTTGCCCTTCCCGGATCTGTCTTTTGACGTGGCCATGGCAATGATGACCGTGCACCATTGGGCCAATATGCGCACCGGACTGAACGAACTCCGTCGCGTGGCGCCCCGGCAAGTGATTTTCTCCTTTCAAGAAGCAGTTCACGATGCGCTGTGGGTGTTCAACGAATACGTCCCGGCTGCACTTGGATTGGCCGATAATTCGCCACTCGAACAAGTGGTCGACGAATTGGGCCCTTGTCGAGTTGAGGTGGTTCCCACCCCGTTCGACTGTCTTGACGGATTCGCCACGGCCTACTGGCGCCGGCCGGAGGAATACCTCTCGCCAGCAGTCCGAGCCGGAATTTCCGCCTTCGCCCGGCTCGACCCCGCTGATGTCGAGCCCGGTATGGCACAACTAGAGCGTGACTTGGCCAGCGGTGCATGGCAAAAACGCCATGCCGAATTGCTGGAGCTCGACTCGATTGATAGCGGGCTCCGGTTGATCATTTCAATCTGAAGCCCTCATGCACTGAGTGGCCAATGCACCTTCTGCCTCAGCTAAATTAGTAAGGCATTCAAGATCGATTCTCTGCTCACTCCCAGGTCATCTCGATACTTTCGCCATTCAGCCAATCCTGCTTGGCGTTATCGAAGGTGGGGCAATTGCCAAGGTTCGCTACTACAGGCGCCACTTTGTACATTCCCTTCATTGCCGTCGGTTCTCTGATCCTGGCCTCCGCTCTGTTCGGGATTGCAGTACCTGCAAGTGCCACCGTGGCCACCAGCAAGGCGACTGCACCTGAGCTCGCCGCGGCCAAGACCAAGTTGCTGCAGATCAGCGACCTGCACGGCAAGTGGACTCAGTCCCCATACGGCAAGGGAAGTACCGGGACCGGCGGAGGTGGATCCTCAGGTAGTGGGCCGGGCGAATGCGACTTGCCCGAACCGGGGGTGGCCCAAAATCCAGCCTTCGTCAATAGTCCGTACTTCGACCAAAAGGGATCAGACCTTGAGGTTCAAGAGGAGATCAACGTCTTCCCCAACTCCGCGCAGGCGCTCAAAGATTTGAAGTTCGGCGGAACAGTCGGCGTCCAGCAGTGCTTTATTCAGGTGTTCAACCAACAGAAGAAAGCCTTAGCGAAGTCCATCGGAAAGGGCGTCATGGTCGGGAACGTCACCGCGAAGTCAATCGCGTTACCGACCTACGGACAGGGCACTTCGGACATTCGAGTGAGCGTGCCGATCATTGGAGCGGGGTCAACCATGGATCTCTACGAAGACAACGTGGTGGTCGTGCAAGGCCGTTTCGAAGCATTGATCGACGAGACCAACTTCCAGGCTCCGATCTCCAGCACCCTGGCCGGCCAGATTGACCAAGTGGTGGCCAACAAGCTCTGACGCTGACGCCGTTTCGCCGATTCGATCCGACTGGTGCGATAGAAAGTCCGGAGTAGGTCGCGGATCAGCCAACCCTAAGGAGACGACATGATCATTGTCGGAGGCACGTTCGAAGTCGAGCCTGGTCAACAAGAAGCGTTCATTGCCAGCCACGTTGAGTTGATGAAGATTTCGAGGGCGGAGAAAGGCTGCATCGACTACGCCTTCTTGCCCGATCCAATTGAATCAGATCGGGTGACGCTTTTCGAGCGTTGGGAGACTCCGGAGGATCTCACGGCACACCTGGCCGCCATGCAGGCGGCAGCTTCGTCATCAGCTCCACGCATGCTGCCCAAGGCGGCTCAGGTCACTTTTTACGACGCCACCGAACGACCACGTCCTGGATCCTGAGGCGGCATCACCAGCCAAAGAGCCAACGTCGCCGAACAACCACTAGCGATCGGCCCCCAGCACCAAACCACTGGTGGGCACTCCAGTGCCGGCCGTGACCACCACGTGTTCGACGTCCGGCACCTGATTGACCGAAGTCCCACGGACCAAGCGAACGCCTTCGGCAATCCCATTCATGCCGTGGAGGTAGGCCTCACCGAGTTGCCCACCATGCGTGTTGATCGGAAGCGCCCCGCCGAGTTCAATGCGACCGTCGCGAATGAAATCCTTCGCTTCACCTTTGGCGCAGAAACCAAGTTCTTCGAGTTGATAGAGCACGTAGGGGGTGAAGTGGTCGTAGAGAATGGCCGCCTGCATATCGTCGGGACCGAGCCCTGAGGTTTCCCAAAGTTGACGAGCCACGACAGCCATCTCGGGCAGGCCGAGGAGATCGTCACGGTAGTAACTCGTCATCATGTCTTGCCCGGCACCCGAACCCTGGGCCGCCGCTCGGATGATGACTGGTGCATTGGCGAGATCACGGGCCCGTTCGAGTGAGGTGACCACGAGGGCCTGTCCCCCGTCCGTCTCCTGGCAGCAATCAAGGAGGTGGAGCGGGTCGACGATGTAGCGACTCGCTTGATGCTCCTCCAGCGTGATCGGCTGCTCATAGAACCACGCCTTGGGGTTGGTGGCCGCATGCTTGCGGTCGGCCACCGCCACCCTTCCAAGATCCTCACTGGTGGCGCCGTTGACATGCAGGTATCGCTGGGCCGCCATGGCCACCCACGACGCCGGCGTCAGAAGCCCGACGGGAAGATAGGACGCCAAGTGCGCACTCTCTGCGTTGGCCAGCGGAGGGCGACCCTGCACTCCGGTACCGAATCGTGAGCCAGACCGCTCGTTGAAGGCGCGGTAACAGACGACGACATCCGCGACCCCGGCGTCGACGGCCAGCGCCGCTTGCTGAATCGTCCCGCAGGCGGCTCCGCCCCCGTAGTGAATGCGGCTAAAGAAGCTGAGGTCTCCCATGCCGAGGCTGCGAGCTATGTCGATGTCGGGATTGGTGTCGGTGCTGAAACTGACCATGCCCCCTACTTCTTCGGGGGAGATACCGGCATCTCTCAGCGCCAGGTCGACCGCCTCGACGGCCAGACGCAGTTCGGATCGGCCGGAATCCTTGGAGAATTCGGTGGCCCCAATCCCGGCGATGGCAACTTGGCCAGCAAAGCGATGTGGGCTCATGCCTGCCCCACCGAACTGACCGGGAGGAGCAAGGAAACCGTGCCAGTGACGTGGTCGCCCAACTTGTTGGCGCCACGCAGGGAGACAGTGACCGAACCGCTCTTTCCATCATCGGTGAGCGACCCTTTTTTGGTCACCGACCCGGTCAACGTCATGACGTCATCGGGGTAGTTGGGGGCGCCCAGCCTGATATTGACTTCCGTGATCAGGCTGGAAGGACCTGACCAGTCGGTGACGTAACGACCCACTAAGCCATTCGTGGTCAAGATGTTCATAAAGATGTCCTTGGAGCCACGGGACTGGGCCAGTTCGTTGTCGTGGTGGACGTCTTGGTAGTCGCGACTGGCCAAGGCGCCCGACACGATCAGCGTCCGGGTGATGGGCAGCACGAGCTCGGGCAGTTCGTCACCCACCTTGACCCCATCAAAGGTCGGCGTCACGGCCACGGCCGTCAAGATGCGCTCGCCGCGAGCGCCCGTGCCGCAATGCCAGCACCTATGCGGGACAGTTGCAGGCTGCCACCACCGAGCAGGAGTTCGATTTGCTTGCCCCAGAGGAAGTAGCGGTGAATCGGATAGGTGATGTCGGCCCCCATGCCTCCGTGCAAGTGTTGCGTGGCGTGCACGGTTCGCTGGCCGCGTTCGGAGGCCTGCCATTTGGCGACGTGGACGGCATCGGTGGCGTCACGACCCGAATCGAAGAGCCAGATGGCATTCCACAAGGTGACCCGCATGGCTTCAATGTCGATGGCGGCGTCGGCCGCCCGTAACAAGGTGGCCTGGAAACTGCTGAGCGGTCGGCCGAACTGGTTGCGTTGATTCAGATAGGCCGCCGTCTGCTGGAGTGCCGCTTCGCAGACGCCGACTTGGAGCGCGCACAATCCGGCCATGCCGGCCAACAGCAACGTGGCCAAGGCTTCTGGCGCCGAAGAAGGGTCAGCCAGCACCTCGTCACCGGCCACGGCCACGTCGCTCAGGTGCAAGTGCGGGTGGATCTCGCGGTTTGTGGTCACCGTCCGCTCGAGCGAGACACCCGAACCTTGTGGATCAACCAGAACCAATATGACACCGCCGTCGTCGGTGTGGGCTGGCATCACCACGCGTTGCGCCAGGTGAGCCTGAGGGACGGACAACTCCGTTCCGTTCAAAATCCATCCATCGCCCGATGCGACGGCCGAGATGGGTGGAGTACCGCGCACACTCATCGCCACGCCGTTGAGCGCGGCGGACAACATGACGTTGCCCGCCACCACTCCAGGTAGCCAACGATCCTTTAACGCCAACGACCCGAACCGAGCGATTGGCAGTGCGCCGAGAACCAGGGTGGCCCACAGAGGAATGGGTGCGACCACATTGCCTTGAGCTTCCAGGAGTAGGCAAAGCTCGGTAAGTCCATACCCGGCACCACCCTGCGCTTCTGGGATACCAAGGCCCAGCAGGTCAGCCGAAGCCAATGAGGCCCACAGCTCGCGATCCACCGCCTCGTCGGAAAGTTCAACGGCAATGACGCGGTCGGGATTGACCAGGCCGGACAGCAATCCGGTGGCTGCTTCGGACACGGCCAACTGTTCGTCAGTGAAGGCGAAATCCATCAGGCTGCTCCCGCCGCACTGAACACGGGGAGCGACAACTCGTCGTCATAGTCAACAAAAGTGGCCTGCAAACTCATGCCGATCACCAGATCCTCATCTTCGATCCCCTCAATGTTGGCCACGACGCGCGTACCCTCTTCCAGCTCGACCAAACCGATGGCCAGGGGGTATTCGAAGGATGGCACCTGGGGATAGTGCACCACCACATAGGAATAGAGCGTGCCGCGACCGCTTGCTTTCACGGTGTCCCATTCAAACGATCGACAGATGCCACACGCCGGCAGGGGCGGGTGACGCAGTGTGCCGCACGACGTGCAGTGCTGAATCAACAATTCATGAGCCCGAGTTCCCTCAAACCAAAACGCGTTGTCTTGGGTGAGGGCCGGTCGCGGGCGAGGCGGGCGGGCCGCTGGAGCAGGCGTCTTGGCCGGAGGCAGGTACTTGAGGATCCGAAAACGCATGACGGCGACCGGCTCGCCAGCTTCGGCCAATGCCACCACTTCGTCGTCGCTCGGCTTTTCCGGAACGTCGGTGTCGGGCACGGCCACAAAATCAAGGCGAGTGGTGACGAAGCGACCGGTACCGAGCCCAGTGCGCTTGGGATCGGAGACCGCCTCAATTACCGAGGTCACGATCAAGCGGTCACCGATAACCAGCGGTCGGCCGTAGCGCTGTTCGCAATTGGTAGCCACTACCGACGTGAGACCCTCCAAGTCCAGCAGATGCATGAGGGAATCATTGGCGCCACTTCCTGGATTCTCCCCGGCTTCACGCGCTTCGTCGACCAACTGGCTGGCCCGAAGGCCACGCATGATCCACGCCTGCAGCATGGTGGGTGGTGCAATCACGCCGTCGTACCCCTCAGCTTGGGCGGCCGCATCCGACACGTAAATCGGGTTGGTGTCACCCATCGCCTCGACCCAATGGCGAATCATCGGCTCGTTCACCGCGTGGGGCGACAACTGCGGTGCTCCAGAAGACAGGCCCACCAACGCTCCCAACTCGGCGCTGTGATCGGGAAATGCCAAGAGCTCGTCAAACCGCTCGCTCACCGAGATCCCCGTGTCATCCCAAGTCCCGCTGTGGCCACAATCTCTCGTTGCACTTCGTTCACGCCGCCGCCGAAGGTATTGATCTGAGCCTGGCGGCCCGATGCCTCAAGACGACCACGCAACAACGCACCCGGCGAGCCGGGGGTGAGATACCCCACGGCACCGATAATGCCTTGGAGAATTCGGAAGACCTCTACGGTCCGTTCAGTGCCGAAGACCTTGATGGACGACGATTCCGCTGCCGTGAGTTCCCCGTCGGCCACATGCCCGGCCATGCGCCAGTTGAGGAGCCACATCGCCTCAAGCTCGGCGTGACATTTCGCCAGATCCATCTGCACCCAACCCTGCTCAATGAGGGTGCGTCCGTCATCTGTCGGTTGCTCCGCCGCCCAACGCACGATGTCCTCAAACATGGAAATTGACAGACCACTCCAGGCAGCCAAACCAACCCGCTCATGATTGAGCTGAGTGGTGATCATCCGCCAGCCTTCGTTCTCGTCACCAACCCGGTTGGCCACCGGCACCTTGACGTCCTCGTAGAAGGTCGACGTGGTGGTGAGTCCGCCCACTGTGTTGATGATGGCCCACTCGAAGCCAGGTGTCGTCGTGGGCACGCAGAGGATGGAAATGCCTTTGTGCTTGGGGACATCGGGGTCGGTCCGAACGGCCAGCCAGATGTAGTCAGCCTGGTCGGCCCCGCTGGTGAAGATTTTGGCGCCATTGACCACGTACTCGTCGCCATCGCGTACCGCTCTGGTCCGCAATGCCGCTAGGTCGGTGCCAGCCTCGGGCTCGGTGTAGCCAATGGCGAAATTGAGCTCTCCCCCCAAGATCTTGGGAAGGAAGAACGCCTTCTGGGCCTCGGTGCCGTACCGCATGATGGTGGGACCAACCGTGTTGATGGTCACAAACGGGAAGGGCGCTCCGGCCCGGCGTGTCTCGTCGAAAAAGATGAATTGATCTGTCGCTGGCCGACCTTGGCCCCCGAACTCAGTGGGCCAGCCGATGCCGAGCCATCCGTCTTTTCCGACGCGACGCACGACGTCGCTCCACGCTTCGCCGCCTTCGCCGCCTTCCGCCAATCCGGCGCGAACTTCATCGGTCAGCACATCGGCGTAATAGCGACGCAACTCAGCGCGCAGCTGCTGCTGTTCGGGGCTCTCTTCGAGGAACATGGCGTTTCACCCTCGGCTGTGGTCTCTCGGCGGTCCCTGCAGGTCAAGGCCGCTCTACGGCAAAACTGTAACAGGTTCTCGTTATGGATCGCCGGGCCAGATGGCCTATATCGACACGGGAAATGACCTCTGGCCAGCACAAAACGACTTTTGCGACACCGCCTACCCCGGGGCAAACGCACGACAGCGCCACTGGGTATGGACCTCATCGCTTCCTGCCATTCTTCAGCCGTCAGGCGACTGACTAGGTGTTTTCGGCAGCCGTCCAACTCACCGATCAGACCAAGGGGGGTTGCGTCCGCACTCCCCGGTGGCTCCGCCCAACCCCTTGGTGCCCCCGAGTCCACTCCAAATGTCCTGTGCCTATGATCAACTGACACACGTTCTAGTAATTGCCCCCACGAGGGCCAACGTCCGCTCCACCCCATGCCCAAATGGCCGAAGGGGGGCAGGGCCGAAAGGGGGACCACATTCATGGGTCTTGAAGAGATCGACCTGATTGATGGGCGCAACTTCGTCTCCGGAGTCCCCTATGAGTGGTTCCGGCAACTCCGCCAAGAGGCCCCCGTCTATTGGCACCCCGAACCGGGCTCGCCTCGGGAGGGCTTTTGGACCGTGACCGGTTACGACGACTGCGTGACGGTGAACCGGGACTGGGAACGCTTCTCATCGGCCAAACGTTCCGCCCTTTTCGTCGATATGGACGACGAACAACTGGTGCAGCAGCAAATGATGATGCTGAACATGGATCCCACCATGCACACCCGCTACCGCCGGTTGGTCAACAAGGGCTTCACGCCAAAACTCGTCAGAGATCTGGAGCAGCAGATTGTCGGATACGCCGACGGCATCATCGACTCGGTGTGCGAACGCGGCACGGCCGACTTTGTCGAGGAGATCTCAGCCGAGCTTCCGCTCCTCGTGATCGCCGAGCTTCTCGGAGTTCCCCAAGAAGACCGGCGCAAGGTGTTCGACTGGTCCAACCGCATGATTGGTTCGGATGACCCCGAGTACCAAATCGAAGGAGCCGACGCCGGCGAAGCGGCCATGCAGGTGTTCAGTTATGCCGAGGAGTTGGCGGCCAGCCGCCGTCTCGCACCTCGTCAAGACCTGGTCTCGGTGCTCCTCGATGCTGAGGTGGAAGGCGAAAAGCTGAATCAGCTTGAGCTCGACCTCTTCTTCATGCTCCTCATCGTCGCCGGAAACGAAACCACCCGGAATCTCATGTCCGGTGCCATGACCGCCTTCTTCGATCACCCGGAACAGTGGGAGATCTTGCGCAACGATCGCAGCCTGTTGCCCGGCGCCGTCGAGGAGATGCTGCGCTATGTCACCCCGGTCATGCACTTCCGCCGCACCGTGGTGGCCGACACCGAACTCGGTGGTCAACAACTCAAAGAAGGCGACAAGATCGTGTTCTGGCACATCTCGGCCAATCGGGACGAAAGCGTGTTCACCAATCCCGACGCCTTCGATGTCGCTCGCACGCCGAACAATCACATCGCCTTTGGCGGCGGCGGCCCGCACTTCTGCCTTGGCGCCTACTTGGCGCGCATGGAGATCATGGTGATGTTCGATCGTCTCCTCGAACGCATACCCGACATTCGACTCGACGGCGAGGTCCAGAGATTGCAGTCCAACTTCATTAACGGCACCAAGCACATCCCGGTCGCCTTTGCGCCATCCGCACCGATCGGCGGCACATCTGTTCCGTCACGGGCCAACTGACCACCATGCGCAATCCCAACTCCAGTCCCCCGGCCCGATTTCATCAATCCATTACCTTCCTCCCCACCCGTCAAGCCGTTCCGTTAGCCAAAGCCAGCGACGAACTTGGCTACGGCGGAATCTACATTTCGGATCACCTCTTCAATCCACGCTCTCTTGTTTCCAAGTACACCTACTCCGAGCGCGAGGACGGCGCCCCGGGATGGGAGTCCGAAACACCGTGGCCCGATCCGATGTGCGTGATTTCTGCTCTTTCTTCGGTCACCGAGCATGTCGTATTCACCACCGGCGTCTACATTGCGCCGGCCCGCGACCTCATCACTGTGGCCAAGTCGGTTGGCACGACGGCGGTTCTCTCCGACAACCGGCTGCGCCTAGGAGTGGGCGTTGGTTGGTGCAAGGAAGAGTTCGACCAGACCGGACAGGATTTCAGCACCCGTGGAAAGCGCCTCGACGAGATGATCGTTGCCTTGCGCGCCTTGTGGCAAGGAGGTTGGGTCGAGCATCACGGGACTTATTACGACGTTCCGGAGTGCCAGATCGAGCCGGCACCGAGCGCACCGATTCCCATCATTGGTGGCGGACATTCGCCGGTGGCCCTCCGACGCACCGCCGCGCTGTGTGACGGGTGGGTTGCCGCGGGCGCGTACAGAGAAGAAGAAGCGTGGACGCACCTAGGCGAGCTCCGAAAGGCACTCGACGAAGCCGGGCGGGGCGACGAAGACCTCACCATCTACATGTCGCTCCGAGAAAACCCCAATCTCGACCTGTATCGCCGCTTCATCGACGCTGGAGTCACCGACTTCATCTGCGCGCCCTGGATGTTCGTCGATGTCCCCCCATCCACACCCGACGTCACTGCTCTCTCCCGCCGGCTCGATGCCGTCAAGTGGTTCGCCGAAGAGATTCTCGACAAGCTGTAGTCATCAACAAGCTGTAATCCTCGACACAAAACCGAAGTGGAGTACGCGCTATGAAAGACATGAAGATCGGTTTGCAGCTGGGCTACTGGGGCTCGGGTCCCCCGCCCAATGCGATCGAATTGGTCGAGGAAGCTGACCGCCTCGGTTATGACTCCGTCTGGACGGCGGAATCCTACGGCTCCGACGCACTCACCCCACTGGCTTGGTGGGGTTCGCGTACCGAACACGTTCGCCTCGGCACGTCGCTCTGCCAACTCTCGGCGCGCACCCCCACCGCCATGGCCATGGCCGCCTTGACCATGGACCACCTCTCGGGTGGTCGCTTTGTCCTCGGCCTTGGTGTTTCCGGACCCCAAGTGGTCGAGGGATGGTACGGGCAGTCATTCAGCGCGCCGCTGGCCCGGACGCGTGAATACGTCGACATTGTCCGGCAAGTCCTAGCCCGTGAAAAGCCGGTCACCAACAACGGGCCTCACTATCCGTTGCCCTATCCCGGCGGGACTGGGTTGGGCAAGCCCCTCAAGTCCATCGTGCATCCCTTGCGAGCCGATATCCCCATCATTCTGGGTGCCGAAGGGCCCAAGAACGTGGCCCTGGCCGCCGAAATTGCCGATGGTTGGTTTCCCATCTTCTTCTCCCCCAAGGCCATGTCCTCTTTTGAGGCATCACTCGATGAAGGCTTTGCCCGGCCGACCGCCCGCCGGTCGGCCGAGGACTTCGAGGTATTGGCCTTTGCCCCAACCGTCATCAACGACGACACCGATGCGGCGGCTGACGGTTTCCGTCCTTACTTGGCGCTCTACATCGGTGGCATGGGGGCCAAGGAGATGAACTTCCACTTCGATGTCTTCGCCCGCATGGGCTACGAGGAGGCGGCCACCAAAATTCAAGACGCCTACCTCGACGGTCGCAAAGATGACGCAGCTGCCGCCGTGCCGACTTCCATGGTGGAAGACATCGCCCTGGTCGGCCCGGCCGAAAAGATTCGTGACGATTTGGAAGCGTGGCGAGAATCGCGCGCTACCACCATGTTGATCAACGGCGACCTGGCCACCTTGCGCACCATGGCCGATTTGGTAATCAGGTAATCCCCTTCACTCCTACCCACCACATTCCTCAGTGGGTCAAGCCTGGGCGAGGATGGAGAGAGTGTTCACGATTCCGTGCCCAGCTGGAATGGAGCAGAAAGTTAATACCGCTGTCCCATGGCAGCAACGACCCGCGGTCTAATTGAGGCTAGATACACAATCGCCAAAATCATGCCCACGATGCCAGTGAAAAAATAGAAGACGGCGATCAAACTGATCCACATGGGCTTGGATGACCCCGCTGCGTTGAATGCAGCGCTCGGTTTCATTGCCGCGTCAACGATGGCCCAGATGGTGACGATCAGGCCTCCAAGGCCGATGATCAAGGCGAACAGGACCACCACGAGGTCGGGTCCGAAAACGTCACCAAGCATTGGCACCTCCGTGATCATTGATGTTTCTCAAGCTGGGGCGAGGATGGAGAGAGTGGCCACAATGCCGTCGGTACGGTCGCCTCTTGACGTAGTGGGTTGCCGAAGTGCACTACGAACGAGCCGGGCTCACCCCCAAAGAGAGGGTGAGCCCGTCGCTCCTAAGCGAGTGCGGTCTTGTTGCCCGTTCCGACATACGTCGCCGGCCCGAAGCCGAGAATCGGAATGAAGATAAAGCCCAAGAATATGAGGCCAACGGCGAAGCCGCCGCCCTTGCCAAATGCCTTGGCCGTATCGATGCATACGATGATCGCAATGATGATTCCGACAAACGGAATGATCCAAAGAATCAGCCACCAACCGGGTCGGCCAACGATTTTGAGGAGTACGTAGATGTTGTAGATCGGAATGATGGCGGCCCAACCAGGACGCCCCGCTTTCACGAACATCTTCCACAATGCAGCAATCTCAAAAACGACCACCACGATGTAGATCACCACGATGATTGGCGTGGCGCCGCCCGAAGCAAGAATTGCACCCATGACATTCCTCCCGTTACGCCGAAATGGCTCAGCGCAGATCGTAGGCTCCAGCAACGGACGATGCTGGGATCCTGACCGGCAATCAGGATGTTCGTGAGTGCAAGTCCCATCACCTTCACAAACAAGGTCTCGGTGAGACTCTGTTTTCGAAATTCACCAGGCGGCAAACGAGGACACTTGTCGACCGAATGTCATCGGGCCAGATGGCGTGGGCCAGCGGAAGCTAAACCGACCGGTTTCGATCGTGCGCGCTTCGGTTGATCAGGGTTGTACGGGTGATGTTGGATCGCTGCTGGCCTGGGTGTGGGCAGGATTCGGTAGGCCAGTCATGTCCGTCGCCATCACGTTGACCGTGATGGTGTCACCTTTCCACTTTTTGTTGACCGTGTAGGTGCTGTGGGTAGCGCCATTGATGCTGGTACAGGCGGTCGCCGTGCAAGCCTGCCATTGGTAGGCGTAGGTGAGCCGGTCGGGGCTCTCCCAGGTACCTCGAGTGGCGGTGAGCTTTGAACCAACGACAGCGTTGCCATTGATGGAAGGAACAGTGAGGTTGATTGGTGGCGGGGGGCCAATGACGGGGCCAATGAGGTTGGTGTTGACGGTAGTGGATTGGTTTTCTTTGTCGGTTGCGGTGACCAATTGGGTCAGGTAGTCACCAATGTCGGCAGAGGTGGGTCGATACGTTGGGCCATTCATGGCCCCGGAGATGGCAACGCACGAGGACAGAGAGTCAGTAGTGCAGCGTTCCCACTGGTGAACGAATGTGAGCGGATCGGGGCTGCTCCAGGAGCCGCGGATCTTCACAACCGCTGACTTGTACGCCGGAGCAGACGTCAGGACAGGCGCAGTCAGATTCTGTGGAACTGGCGGCGCTGCCACAGTTGCCGGACTCATGGCCACGGCGGTAGTGGACTGGCTCTCCTGATCGGTCGCCGTGACCGCAAATGACAGGTACTGGCCGAAATCGAGGTAGCTCGGCGTGTACGACGTCGCAGTCGCCGTAGATATAGGCGTACAGGTCGTCGAGTCATAGGTGCTCGTCGGGCAGTCCGACCACTGATAGGTGTAGTTGAGCGATTCCGAGCTGAACCAAACCCCCGGATCTCCTGACAGGCTCGTGCCATCAACTGGCGTCGCCGAGATCGACGGGGCAGTCGTGGATGTCGGTGGCGACGTCCCCAAGATCGTCAGAGCGAACGACTGGGGAGTGGTGGCGGCCGAGTTGCTGGCTGAGATGGTGAAGTCGTACGGGCTGTCTAGCGCGGTCCCCGCCGACGGCACACCGGAGATAGTGGCGGTGCCGTCCCCGTTGTCAGTAAACGACACACCGTCAGGTAAGACCGCTGCGCCGTCCGACAGAGACGGTGTCGGGTATCCCGTCGTCGTGACGGTGAAGCTGGACTGTTGTCCGACCGAGAAGGACGTGCTGTCGTCGCTGGATACGGTCGGCGCCTGATCCACCGTCAAGGTGAAGTCCTGCACGGCGTCGCTGCCTACTCCGTTACTGGCGGTAACAGTGAAATCGTAAATTCCGCCGGTGTCATTGTCCGGTGTACCCGACAAGGCGGCTGTCCCATCCCCATTGTCCGAAAAGGAAACCCCATTTGGCAGGGTGCCAGACTCCAATATCGATGGAGTCGGGGTCCCGGTGGCATCGACCGCGATATTGCCGGCGTCGCCCACCGTCATGGTGCCGGAGTCTGTCGACGTGATCTGTGGCGGCACCCCGAGAGTGAAGTCGACTACGAACGACCCGTCATTATTTTGATTGCCCCAACCATCCGAGACTGATCCTTGCGGAATATCCACCGTGATGGTCTGGTTCTGGGTCATGCCCGAAATGGAGATCAAGTAGCTCGACGGACCTCCGCTCACGCTTGCCGTCAATTTGTCCGAAGAGGTAGTGGTCAACCCCACCGACGACGATGGCAATCCAATGGTGCTTGGAGGATTTTTCGTCACTCCAACGGCAGTGCCGTTTGACGTGAAGGTGACGGGAACCTGAGCCGCGGTACCAGCCGCCAGGGTTTGCTGGGCGTAGCTGTCATCGAATGAGGGGTTTGGCGGTGGTGGGATCGAGCCACCTTCAGGCGTAGTCAGGATGTTCGTGAGATACGTGGTTGTTGCGCTGTCTCCCCCGTAGTTCGTTGGAAACTGAAAGAGAATGTTGACGTCCTTGATTGAGGAGAAGTTCGGCGATCCGGAAAAACAGACCGTGTTGTCAGTACAGTAGAAGTTCAGGACCAGGTCGAAGGCGTAAGTGCTGGAGATGCCGGTGCTAAATGACCCGGTGCGCCCGTTGCTGTCGGTCACACTGATATCGACATCTAGGGCTAAGTCAGACTCAACATTGTCATTAGAGCGAATGATCCCATTCGTCTCCAACAAGAACTGATTGTTACTGCCGTCGCTCGTTAGATCGACCGGCGAAGGTGACGAATAGTCGAGATCGACGCCCGCGGCACTGTTGCCATCACCGCCCATGTTCATCGTTCCCACGCCGTTGCTTTGGCTGAACGATCCTTGGGGTGTCGTTGACGTCTCAGGAGCGGGAAGCAGACTCACCGTCCGAGTTCCGAATGTAGAACCGCTGAAATTGTCGATCTCGACCGGTACGCCAACCTCGGCTGACGCTCGCGGGATGGAGGGAAGTGCCACGCTCAGTATCGAAATAACTGAAAACGCGATCAAAGCAATTTGGAAACGACGAACAATGCGCCTCATAACTCCCCCTCGGCTACTTTGGCGTTGACCGTTGTTCAGTCTTTTCGCCCTGAGGCAGACTAGCAACTACCCCGAGAGTCACCCCGAAGGGGCGCCATTGTCCGCGAATGCCCACGACGCCCCATGGCCTCCCTCTGAACATCTCCCCCGGTAACCATGGACACTATTTCCTGCTGCATCTCTGGATCATGTCCAGGCCATCACCTCTCGTTGTCTGGCTGTCAGCTCGTTGTCACAGCGTAAGATCACACTGCCCACATGACCCTCTTTGATGATCACCCATCCGAGCTGACACAGTCGACCCAGAGTCTGGGTTGGGGCAATGTTCCCGAGCAGGTTGTTTCCCCTCCGGTGGGCTGGCCCGAGGTCGAGATCCGCACCAGTACTCGTCGCAAGAAGACATCGGAAGCCAAGTGGGTCGGCGGCCGCATTGTGGTGTCACTTCCGGCGCACCTCAAGGGCGATGCTCGCGACAAGACGGTGACATGGTTGGTCGAAAGGGTGATCGCCAAACACCCATTGCGCTCGGCCATGAGCGACGACGACCTCATGACGCGTGCCCTCATCCTGAGCGAGCGTTACCGGCTTGGCGCGACGCCCGCCTCGGTTCGATGGGTCACCAACCAGACAACACTTTGGGGTTCGTGCTCATCGCACTCAGGGGAGATCAGAATCTCGCACCGCCTGAGGGCCGTGCCCGATTGGGTTCTCGACGCCGTATTGGTACACGAGCTTTCGCACCTGGTGCATCCCAATCACTCGCCGGCTTTCCATCAGTTGGCCAACCGGTTCCCTCGCCATGGTGATGCCAGCATCTTCCTGGCCGGCTACTCAGCCGGTGCAGCGGCCGGGCCGCAGTAGTCAGTCAGTAAGTAGGCGCCAGCGAGCAGACGTCGCTTACGCCGGTTCGGTCGCCAATATGCGCCCCAGACGCCGCAGGCTTTCGTTAGCCCCGCCGAGGGTGAACTCGATCTGCTCGGTGAGCAAGAAGAAACGGTGCAGCGGGTAATCGCGATCCACCCCGACACCTCCGTGTAGGTGCGCTGCCGCGTGCACCACCCGTTGACCACCTTCGGCGGCCCAGTACTTCGCCACGGCCACCTCGGACGCGGCCGGGAGCCCTGATGACAGCCGCGATGCAGCCTGCCAAGCGGTGAGCCGGATCGCCTCGGTATCGACGTAGGCGTCGGCCGCCCGCTGGCCTACGGCCTGGAAGGTGGCGATGGGCTTCTCGAACTGCACGCGCGTCTTGGTGTATTCGGCCGTGAGCTCAAGTGCGGCAGCACATGCTCCTGCCTCAAGCACGCACAGTGCCGTCGTCCCGAGTTCGGAAATGAAGGTCACAATGTCCACGCCATTGGCGCCGGGGCCACCCAGCTGGCGGTCGGCCGATACTTCAAGGTCGGCAAGCTCAATAATGGCCTCTGGTCGGCCGGTGGTGGTGGTTTGGCGATTGAACGTAAGGCCACTCGAGTCAGCGTCAACGATGAAGACGCCTACCCCGCCATGGCTCCCGTCAGCTTCAATCAGCGACGCCGGAACGAGGATGGCTTGAGCCACGAATGCCGCCGGCACGCAGGCCTTCGTGCCGTTGAGGACCCATGATCCGTCGGGTCCGGCGGTCGCCGTCGTGACTGGGGTGATATCGCCCGGAAGAATCAGGTCGCCCACCAACTCGGCCATGGCAGCAGTGAGGATGGTCGTTCCCGCACTCACTCCGGGCAACCACTTCGCCTTTTGCTCATCGGTGCCGAACTGCGTAATCGGAGCGGCTCCGTAAATCATGGTCTCGACCACAGGCACATAAGCAGCCGTACGACCGGCCGCCTCAATGACGAGGCAGGCGGCCACGAAGTCAAGGCCGGCTCCTCCGACATCCTCACCGAGGGAAATGCCGATCAATCCCGCTTCGGCCAATTCGCCCCACAGTTCGCGGTCGAACGGACCTTCGTCCGCGGCCGCCGTTTCAATGGCCTTGAGACGCTCGTGGGTCGAACGCTCGGTGAAAATGCGACCGGCCAGTTCCTTGACCGCATCTTGCTCTTCGCTATAGGTGAAATCCATGTGAGTTCTCTCTACCTGTTAGATATGTGGGCTGTCGATTGGGTTAGCGCAGTGACCGCGGCATGCCGAGGCCGAAGATGGCGATGAGGTCGCGCTGAATCTCGTTGGTGCCGCCACCGAAGGTCAAGATGATCATGGAGCGGGCGTACATTTCGAGGCGTCCGGCGATCACTGCGGCCGGCGAGTCCTTGGTCAGATAGGCCGCTTGACCGATAATCTCCATCAGGGAGCGAAACGCCCGCAGATAGAACTCAGTGCCGAAGACCTTGATCGACGACGCATCGGCCACGTCGAGGTGACCTTGCGTGCCTTGCCAGGCCACCTTCCAGTTGATCAGACGTAGAAACTCAAGTTCGGCATGAATACGAGCCAGGTGCTCTTGTACCCATTCCTGATCGATGACGCGGCGTCCGTCGGGCAGCTTGGTCGCCTGGGCCCAGGCCCGAGTGTCAGTCAGGACACGCTCAATGATCCCGGGCGAGCACAGCGTGACGCGCTCGTGGTTGAGCTGGTTGGTGATGAGGTTCCACCCCTGGTTCTCGCCGCCGACCAGGCTGGTGGCGGGGACTCGGACATCCTCATAGAAGGTGTAGTTGATGTCGTGATCACCGAGGAGCTTCATGGGGACGACGCGGATGCCTGGGGTATCCATGGGGATGATGAACATGGAGATGCCCTTGTGTTTGGCCACATTCGGGTCGGTCCGGGTGGCCAACCAGATGTAGTCGGCATCACTAGCCAAGCTGGTGAAGATCTTGGCCCCGTTAATGACGTATTCGTCGCCGTCGCGCACGGCCTTGGTGGTCAACGAAGCCAAGTCGGTGCCCGAGTTGGGCTCGGTGTAGCCGATACAAAAGTGGATGTCACCGGCCAGGATTTTGGGGAGGAAGAACTCCTTTTGCTCGGGAGTGCCGAAGTTCATGATGGTCGGACCCACCGTGTTGATGGTCAACATGGGCACGGGAGCACCGCTTCGCATGGATTCATCAAAGAAGATGAACTGCTCGATGGCTGAGCGTCCTTGCCCACCCCATTCTTTGGGCCAACCAATACCCAGCCAACCGTCGGTGGCCATCTGCTTGACCACCTTGCGCACTACCGGTCCCACGCCATGGGAACCAGCCAGCTCCGCTTCGAGTTCGGGGGTGAGAAGGTTGTCGTAGTAAGCCCGAAGCTCCTGCTTGAGCGCCTGCTGCTCTTCGGTGAGCGAGATCTCCATGGTGTCCTTCCTGGGCCGCGCCGCTCGTGCGGCTCGGAATTCTGGCTAAGCGAGATCAGCCGAACGCCAATCTGTTGCTTGGTAGAACACGTTACAGTCCGCCATCTGAGCGAGCCAATGGTCGGACTGACGGACCCCGCCTACCAGCCGGTAACCTGCTGTCGGCCTCAGGGCGAGAGCCCAGCCACCTGATCGATAAGAGGAGCCAATCACCATGCCTGAAGCAGTCATCGTCGCCGCCGGTCGCACCCCCATCGGCCGGGCCAACAAAGGCTCGCTGGTCGAGTGCCGTCCTGATGACCTGAGCGCCCTCGTAATCAAGACCGTCTTGGAGAAGGTGCCCCAGCTCAACCCGGCCGACGTGGAGGATGTCCTCCTCGGGTGCGGGCAGCCTGGTGGCGAGGCGGGCTACAACATTGCCCGTGTGGCCGCCATTTTGGCCGGTCTCGACAACGTGCCTGGCGTCACGGTCAACCGTTATTGCTCTTCTTCTTTGCAGACGATTCGCATGGCGGCCCACGCCATCAGAGCTGGCGAAGGTGACATTTTCGTCGCCGCTGGCGTCGAGACGGTCAGCCGCTACAAGAACGGGGCCTCGGACACCGGACCGCACAACGAGCTCTTTGCAGCTGCCGAAGCGCGCACCACGGCCCGCACACCAGCCGTCGGCGAGCCGTGGACGCCGCAGCCTGGCTTCCCAGACGTGTACATCGCCATGGGTCAAACGGCCGAGAACGTGGCCGAGTACGAAGAAGTCAGCCGCCTCGAGATGGACGAATTCGCCGTGCTGTCGCAGACGCGGGCAGTGGAGTCGCAAGAAAACGGTTTCTTCGAGCGCGAGATCATTCCGGTCACACTGGCCGATGGCACGGTAGTGGCCAAGGACGATGGTCCACGGGCCGGGACCACCCTTGAAGGGTTGTCCAACCTCAAGCCGGTCTTCCGCGAGGGTGGCACCGTCACCGCTGGAAACGCCTGCCCGCTCAACGACGGTGCCGCGGCGGTCATCGTGATGAGCGACACCAAGGCCAAGGCACTCGGCATCACTCCGTTGGCCCGTATTGTGGCCAGTGGCGTGACCGGACTGAACCCCGAGATCATGGGACTCGGTCCAGTCGACGCCTGCCGTCAAGTGCTGGCTCGAGCCAACATGACCATGGACGACATCGACCTGGTTGAGATCAACGAAGCGTTCGCCGCCCAGGTCGTCCCTTCCGCCAAGCACTTGGGCATCTCCTACGACAAGCTCAACGTCAAAGGTGGAGCCATTGCCCTCGGTCACCCCTTCGGACAGACCGGCGCCCGCATCATGACGACGCTGCTCAATGCACTGGAAGACACTGGCAAGACCTTCGGCCTCGAGTCGATGTGTGTCGGTGGCGGCCAGGGCATGGCCATGATCGTGGAGCGCTTGAGCTAGAGCATCTCGACAGATTCCCCGGGGACTGAACTACGGCATCTCGACTAAGTCGCTGGTGCGAGCGTGGCCAAAAGTGGAAGACCAGGGTAGTTGTGGAATGTGGCGGTGGTGCCGACTGCGAGGCAGTGGCTCGCATCGCGGCATGACAGCGCGTTCAGCGTTGGTTCGGTCTGATTGTCGGAGCCGGTCGAAAATTCGGATTCTGACCACGAACCGGAGTCCAAGCTGACAGCAACCGCAGAGTCCTTGTCGACGACGCCGACGGCAACACAGGTCCCCGACGACGGGCACGACACGGCCGTCAAGGCAGGGGACGGAACCGACGGTTGATTCCCTTGAATGAAGGAGGTCACGTCCGTGGTACTCCAAACCCCGCCGGACAGTTGGAGGATCGCGAAAGCATCGGGCGACGTGGGAGAGGTGTACGAGCCGACGGCGGTGCAGCTCTCGAGTGCCGCACATGAAATCGCATTGAGCTGACCCTCGGTGGAAGTGGTGGGCAGGGCCGAGAGCGACCATTCGCCTCCTGAGAGTGACTCGGCCAAGGGGAAACTTAAGCCGGTTGATGTTTGGTAACCGCCCACCGCCTCACAATCGGACGAAGAGAGACACGCCAGGCTCCCGAGCGAGCCGGAGGACGACCCAGTCGGTAACGGTACGGACGCGGCGCTCCACGTCCCCGAAGAAAGTGTCTCAGCGACGGTCCCACCGACGGCCACGCAAGAGGATGCCTGTACACAGGACACCGATTGCATTGCACCGGCGGTCGCGCTCGGCGGATTGGGGAGCTCCACCCCCTGCCATGATCCGGAGGAGAGGATTTCCGCCAGCGGACCATTCTGCCCAGTAAAGCCGTAGTTATACGTACCCACGGCGACGCAATCGCTGACATCGGTACATGACACGGAAGAAAGTTGGGCCGAGGTTGCACCACTGGGGAGAGGCAACCCCGTCGAATCAATTGTCCCGTTGCTCTGGGATTCGATCAGCGGATACTCGGTCCCTGATGCGTCCACATAGTCACCGACGGCGAAACAACGATCGGTCAGCGGACATGACAATCCGGCCATTTGTGCGTCAGCTGGTCCCGGTAGACCGTCGAGCAAGGTCGGAGTCCACGTGGTCCCGGAAAGATTGTCGACCAGCAATCGGTCAAAATCCAGGCCATTAGAAGCACCGCCAACTGCGACGCACGAGCCAATTGTCGGACAGGTGAGCCCGGTGAATGCACCGTACGAGGTCACGTAGCCGCTTGGTTCGGGTACTTCGGATTCACTCCACGTTCCACCAGAGAGTGTCGCCCCCAGCAATGCCTCGGGGTCGTTCCCCTGATAGGACGAGCCGAGGGCCACGCAAGAGCCACGAGCAGCACAAGAAACCGAGTTGAGTACCCCGGTGTCGAAGACGGTCGGGTCACTGAGCAACGTGGCCGTCCATTTTCCGCTGGCCAGCTTGACGACCAACGGCAACCCCTGCTGGCCGCTGGAATAGCTGCCGACCGCTATGCATTGCCCAGTGGCGGCACACGACACCGCCGATGCATTTTCCAACGTCTGGGCGTTGGCCACCCCGTCGTTCGGCAACGGAAGGGTTGATAAGACCCAGCCCTGCGATCCCAACTCGAGCGCAAAGGACAAACGGGCACCCAGGGAATCGCTGTAGGCACCCATGGCGACGCAATTTTTGGCGGCCGGGCATGACACGCCCCCGAGCGTTCCGTTGGTCGCTCCGGATGGTGCGCTCACCGCGCTGGTCGACCACACGCCGCCGGTGAGCATTTCGACCATGAGTACCGACACATTTGTAGATGTCCTGTAGTCGCCCACGGCGACGCAGTGACCAGCACTAGTGCATGAGACCCCGTTCAGCATCACGTCCTGGGACCCTGAAGGAGTCGGGATAATGGTCGATTTCCACGTTCCGTTTGCCAAAGTCTCGACCGTCCCCCAGTCCCCCACCGCAACACACGTGCCAAGGGCTGGGCAGGAAACCGCATTCAGTTCTGCGTCATCCACCCCGCTTGGAGCGGGCAGCGTGGCCGGTATCCACGTCTGGCCAGACTGCGTCTCCACCAAAGATGAGAACAGGCCTGATGCATCGCTCTGCACGCCGGTACCCCCGACGGCGACACAGGTGCCCGGGGACGGACATGACACGGCCTTGAGCTCGGAAATCACCGGGCCCGGCGTTGGCCAGGGCACGGTGGATGTCGTCCAAGCTGGAGACGTCGTTCGGGTCCAACCCGAGACGTCCGCCAACAACTGCACCGTTCCGCTCGATCCATTGTAGAAATTGACCGTGCCATCAGAACTCACCGGCGCGATGACGAGATTTGGCACCGTCTCGCCTACCGAGAAGTTGAGACTTGAGGTCTGAGGAAACGCTCGATCGTCGGGGTAAACCGTAATGAACCCGGCCGCCGTCGGCTGGGTCACTGTGACATTGAGTATCACTGCGCCAACTCCGGAAGCCGGCACGCCTCCCTCACCGTCGACCTGTAACGAGACCGTGTTTCCCGGGGCAGCCTGTACGCCTTGCACAGGCCCGGTGGCACCGAGGCCACTTCGTGTGTCCATGAGCCGGATTGGAGCGAGCATCGTGAGACCGCCCACCGAGACCGGATTGCCGCCCGCGAACCAACCGGAGACGTCCGCAATCAGCTGCACCGTCCCGCTCGACCCGTTGTAGAAGTCGACCTTGCCGTCCGATCCAACCGGTGCGATGACGAGATTTGGCACGGTCTCACCCGCCGAAAAGTTGATGTTTGACGTCGCTGGTCTGGTCGAACCGTCGGGGTAGACCGAGATGAAGCCAGCAGTGGCCGGCTGGGTCACCGTCACATTGAGTACGACAGCAGTCACCCCAAATGCGGGTATGCCCGCCTGTCCGTCCACCTGCAATACGGCCGTACCTGTCGATGCGACGGGTCCTGGGCTGCCCACATTGCTCCGGGTGTCCATCAAGCGGACCGGATTCATCGGCGTCAGTCCGCCAACCGATACCGGGCTGCCGGTGGCATACCAGCCGGAGACGTCCGCGATTAGTTGCACCGTTCCACTCGACCCGTTGTAGAAGTCGACCTCGCCGTCAGACCCAACTGGTGCGATGACCAGGTTGGGCACGGTCTCGTTCGGCGAGAAATTGATATTCGATGCGGTTGGTCGGTTCGATCCGTCCGGAAACACCGTGATGTAACCGGCAGCCGTCGGCTGGGTCACCGTCACATTGAGTACCACTGCTGCCACGCCCGATGTTGGGACGTCCCCTTGGCCCTCCACCTGTACAACGGCGGACGCGTTCGGTGCAATTGGACCGGCGCTGCTGCGGGTATCGAGCAATCGGGCCGGAGCAATCGATGTCAGCCCACCATTTCCGACGGCACCGTAAGCCCGGCTTACCGGGGCGAGTACCAAGAGCGAGAGAAGCAAGATACCGAAGAGCCCAATGGGGATGAGGCGAGACCGTGGGCGCATTGCGCGAGTTGTCATGCCTGCTCCATGCCGAAGAGTAACCCTCTGCGGTTGAAGGCGCGTCAGCCTGGCGCAGCCTTGATGGCATCCACCGCGGGCGTTGGCCCGGGGTCGGTACCTTCTCGCCCGGCTAGGTGGAGCGAAACGAAATCGCCGAAATAGGCGAGGTCAAGGAGGCGACCAAGGTCGTCGTCCCCCTCGGCCCAGACCTCAATCATGTCGGCCATTACCTCATCGATCGCCTCATTGACCATGGCCACGCTCTGGGCCACCCGCGGACTCTCGCTGGCGCTGCGCAAGGTGACCAACGAAAACACTTGCCGAGTGACGTCACCGTTCTGTCCCCAACCGGCGATCTCATGATGCGACAGCTCGGGTTGAACGGACGAGAATGCAGGCGTCTTGGCATTGGTCGTGATTTGTTGCTTCCAGTGCGCTGACGCCAAGCCAGGGAGACGATCGGAGCCGTAGATGAGCGGCGTGGTGCGACCAATGCGTCGAGCGACCACTTCGGCTGGTCCGTCGAGAGCGATCAGGGTGTCCCGCCGCCGAAGCAGAGCTCGGGTGGAGGCGGTCAGCAAATCCCACATATCGGGCAGGAGTCCGAAGTGCGACAAGGTGAGCAACAGCCAGATGACGGTGTCGCCCCAGGCGCTCCGAGAAGATGGGAGATCGGTTGGGAGCAGCAGGATGGCGAGGTTGGCCTCACGGGCAAAGTCGCACAGCGCCCCACCGGTAGAGACGACAATGACTTCAGCGCCACGGGCGACAGCCGTCCGTGCGGCGGTGAGCGTCTCTTGGGTTTCCCCCGACCACGACACAGCGAAGACCAGCGTGCCAGGTCCCACGTGGGCGGGCACCCACTCGCTTTTGCCGACGTAGACGGGAAGCGACACTTCGGTGGCCGCCACCACGTCACCAGTCCATCCACTGGTGCCCATGCCGAATATGGCGATCGAAGTCAGGTTGGCGTCAGGGGGAAGAGCTATGTGACGAAGTGCGTCGAGGATCTCGTCGATCCCTCGGCGAAGGCGTTCGGGCAAGCCAGCGGTGGCATCCCAAAGGCCAAGCGTGTCGAGACCATACGGGTTGGTCACTCCACTTCAGGCCCGGTGGCCCGCACCCCGTCTTTCTCGGCTTTGGCCGTCAAACGTTCATGCTCGGAGTCGCTGACGTCGTTGCCTTCTTCCACCAACAAAATTGGCACGCCGTCTTCCACTCGGTAGCTCCGGTGCAGCCGTGGGTTGTAGAGCAGATCCTCATCGGCAAACCACAACAGCGGGCCCTTGTCGACTGGACAAGCCAGGACACTGAGCAACAACGGATCAAGACTCACGGCGATTCGTCTCCTTCAGTTCAAGATGTGGCGTTCGAGAATTGGGCGATGACGGACTTCACGTCCGCCACGTGGGCGGCGCACAACTCGGGCGAGCCCGCCTCGACGTTGAGTCGCAGGAGCGGCTCGGTGTTGGACGGCCGCACGTTGTACCACCAGTCGGCGTGTTCAACCGTCAGGCCATCGAGCAAGTCGATGGAGGCACCGGCCAACCGTTCGTGGTTGGCAATCGCCTCAACGGTGGCCTCCGGATTGGACACCCGTGTATTGATCTCGCCCGAATCGGTGTAGCGCTGATAAGGCTCCAGCATCTCCGAGAGCGTCTGATCGCTCTGGCTCAACAACTCCAGCACCAACAGCGCCGTGATGATGCCCGAGTCGGCCCGATAGTTGTCGCGGAAGTAGTAATGACCCGAGTGCTCACCGCCGAAGACGGCACCGGTTTCGGCCATCACCTGTTTGATGTTGGAGTGGCCCACCTTGGTCCGGAAGGCTTTACCGCCCAGCGCTTCCACCGTCTCGGGGACGATATGCGAACAGATCAAGTTGTACAGCACCGTCTCGCCCGGATGTTTGCGCAACATTGACGCCGCAACCAGCGCGGTCGTCAACGAACCTGAGACTGGTTGGGCGTGTTCGTCCACTAGGAAGACTCGGTCGGCATCGCCGTCGAAGGCCAAGCCGATATCGGCCCCTTGTTCGAGCACGGCCGCTTGGAGGTCAACCAGGTTCTCGGGCTGAATGGGATCGGCCGGATGATTCGGAAACGACCCGTCGAGTTCGGGGAAGAGGATCGACACGTCAAAAGGCAAGCTGGCAAAGACGGTCGGGACGACCAGCCCCCCCATGCCGTTAGCCGTATCGGCCACCACCTTGAGCGGGCGCAACGCTTGGCGATCGATGAACGAAATCACGTGGTCGGCCCACTCGGGCAACAAACTCACTTCGCGCCATGATCCAGTGAGCACGCCCAAAGGCTCGTCCAAGAAATCCTCAGCCGCCATTTCAATGTCGCCCAGGCCAGTATCGATGCCGATCGGGCGAGCCCCCGACAGACACAACTTGATGCCGTTGTATTGCGCCGGATTGTGCGAGGCCGTGAACATGGCCCCCGGCGCATTGAGATGACCCGAGGCGAAGTACAAGAAATCGGTCGAGCCCATGCCCAGATCCACGATGTTGACGCCTTCGGACCTGGCCCCTTCGGAGAACGCCTGGGCCAGTTCGACCCCCGACTCACGCATGTCGCGAGCCACGAGTATTTCCGGAGCCCGGGCAAAGCGGGCCACCGCACGACCAATGGCCCGGCACATGGCGGCATCAAACTGGTCAGGCACGGTGCCCCGGATGTCGTAGGCCTTGAACACTTGATCCATTCGAGTCATGAGGACAGCAACCTTAGGGGGCGGGCGGCGAACCGGCTGAACGAAAGGGGGCACGACCGCTGGGCCGATCGATTGCTCAATGGAGCCAGCCAGCAATGGAGAGAATGGCCACCAGGTTGAACGAAGCGTGCGAGACCATATTCATGCCGAGACGGCCGGTGCGGAAGGAGACGGCCGCCAGCACCATCCCGAAAATGGCCAATCCGGCCAGTTGCACCCATTCGCCATGAGCCAAGCCGAAGAGGAGCCCGTCGATGACGACGGCCAGAATCACCGCCGCTACTCGCGATCGACCGGCGGTGACCGGCGCACACACGCGAACCAGTCCCTTGAAGAGGAGTCCACGGAAGAACAATTCCTCGGCAAAGGGGACGATAAGGACGGTGGTGGCTGCAATGAGGAGGAATCCTCCGCCGTGCGACGCCCCGGTCAACTTTTGTGACGGCGCATTGAAATTATGGATGTCGTGCTTGAACGGTGCGTACATCACCACGATGGCGCCCTGGGCGGCGATCCCGATGACGATGCCCCAGAGGTCGATGAGTCGGAAACGAATGCCCAGGTCGCTGGCGAATTGCCGGGTGCCCTGCAAGCGGCTGGCTAACCAAGGGGCACCGACGAAGCCGATCCACAAGCCAACCAAAGTCGAGATGACGTACCACTCCGGGGGCACGCTGGCCGAGACGATGGCCTTCATTTCGATGCTGCTTTTCCCGGCAATGGAGCCAGCTACCTGCCCGAAGACCGCCGCCAATAGCTGCCCGACGATAAAACCACCGATGGCATAGACCACCCACCGCCAGGCTTGGGCGCGGGTAGTTGGCGGGACTCCTGGCTGATCAAGAAACGGACCAAGCACCTAGGTCGGCCGCAGTTTCGGGCTGCCCATTTCGACCGCCGGGAGTCCAGCTGGCAGATTCTCGCTGGTCGGGACCGCCTTTTTGGGGTCGCTTTCGGTCATCGAGATGACGTTAGCGGTCCGCTAGGCGCCAATTGGGGCCCCCGGGGCGGTTACCACTTCGTGAAATGGACGCATAGCATGGCAAGGTGAGTCCACAGCGTCCCGATCGGCCCCCCAATCAGCCCAATCAGCAGCAGGGCGATGGCAACACGCCGCCGGGCAATCCACCCATGAACCAGAATTACCGCTGGCTCATTGGCCTCGCTGCGGTGGCCGTCGTGGCCCTCATCGTGGTGCTCGGAGCCAGCAAAGGAACCACCAACAAGAGCATCAGCTACTCCACCTATATGCACGACGTGACGTCGCACAAAGTGGACACGGCCCAAATCAGCAATACCACCGGCGAAATCACCGGCAAGCTGAAGAGCGGCACCAAATACCAGTCGCTGGGTCCCAGCCCCTCCATCAACACCGATGTCACCACCATGCGCAACGACGGCGTCACGGTGACCTTCCCCAAGGAAACCACCAGCCTCTTGGGAGACTTTGCTCCGTACCTCTTCATCATCTTGATCGGCGCCGCCTTCATCTACTTCATTGGTCGGCAGACAAAGGGCCAGATGTCAGGGATCATGTCGATCGGTCGCTCCAAGGCCAAGCAATTCAGTAGCGACCGACCGTCGACCACCTTTGACGACGTCGCCGGGTACGCCGGGGTCAAACAAGAGATCAGCGAAGTAGTCGACTTCCTCAAGACGCCCGCTCGCTTTAAAGAGATCGGGGCGAAGATCCCCAAGGGTGTGCTCCTCGTCGGACCTCCAGGCACCGGCAAGACGTTGCTGGCCCGAGCCGTGGCTGGTGAAGCTGGCGTGCCGTTCATGTCGGTGAGCGGTTCGGACTTTATGGAGATGTTCGTCGGAGTGGGCGCCAGTCGCGTCCGCGACCTCTTCCAGACGGCACGCAAGCAGGCTCCGGCCATCGTGTTCGTCGACGAGATCGACTCCATTGGGCGTAAGCGCGGTGCCGGCCTCGGCGGTGGACATGACGAGCGCGAGCAAACCCTGAACCAGATGCTCTCGGAAATGGACGGTTTCGACACGTCGGAAGGAGTGGTGATGATTGCCGCTACCAACCGACCCGACATTTTGGACCCCGCCCTGCTGCGACCTGGTCGTTTCGACCGCCAGATTGTCGTGCCACTGCCCGACCTCGAAGAACGCCTGCCGATTTTGCAGGTCCACTGCAAAGGCAAGCGCATGAACGACAACGTGGATCTCAACGTTGTTGCCCGAGGAACTCCGGGCATGAGCGGCGCCGACTTGGCCAACCTGGTCAACGAGGCCGCGCTGCACGCCGTGCGACGGGACAGCCTTGACATCGCCATGGAAGACTTCGAGTCCGCCCGGGATCGAGTCCTCCTCGGTCAGCGACGCGAGAGCATGGTCCTCTCGGACGCCGAGAAAGAACGCATCGCCTACCACGAGGGTGGGCACGCCGTGCTGGCCTACGTCCTCGAGTTCGCCGACCCGGTGCACAAGGTCACCATCCTGCCGACGGGTATGGCATTAGGGGTCACTCACCAGCTCCCCATGGAAGAGCGCCACATTCACCCTCGTCAGTACATTGAGGATTCTCTCTGCGTGCGTATGGGTGGACGGGTGGCCGAGCTCTTGGTCTACGGCGATCTCTCCACCGGAGCCGCCAACGACCTGGTCGGTAACACCGAGCTCGCTCGCAAGATGGTCCGCGAATGGGGCATGAGCGAAGCCATCGGTCCCATGGCGTGGGGTTCGCAAGGTCAGGTATTCCTCGGTGAGGATCTCATGCACACTCGTGATTACTCCGAAGACACGTCGAAAATCATTGACGACGAGGTGGAGCGCATCCTGCGGGCCGAAGAGGATCGGGCCATGCAGGTCCTGAGCAAGCACCGCAGCGGCCTCAACGCCATCGCTCGGGCACTCCTCGACAACGAGATCATTGACGGACGTGAAGTTGGACGCCTGGTGGACGAAGCCCATGGCTCGCCGGTCCACACCGAAGGAGCCAAGTCGGTCCCCGGGTTCAATGGATTGCCGGCCAATGGAAATGGCAACGGCAGCCATCCCGAAAGCGAGTCCGAGCCGGCAGTGGTGCCTTCGGCACAAGTCTCCGGGACCAGCGACGACTCCTGGGCTCCGCCCCAATGGCCTCCGGCCGACCCCACGTCGAGCGCCGAACCAACGGACGGACCCACCACCCCTTCTTCCTAGGCGCGGGCCGCCGCGAACCAAATGGCGCGCCCCTGCGTCATAAGGGGGGATGCTGGAACACGATCTCGAAACCTGGCTTGAAGAGGGGTACGTCTCCTCGTTTCGTACCGCCTGCCTGATTCTGGGCAATCGGTCCGATGCGGAAGAAGCCGTCCAAGAGGCCTACCTGCGGGCTTGGCGATTTCGGGACTCGCTCACCTCGGTGCCCAGCATTCGCCCCTGGCTCTACCGAGTCGTCGTCAACTCGTGTTACTCCAAGCTCCGCCAAGAAATCCCGCACCGAGACCACCGAGCCAGCGACGATCCGCTCACTGGCATTGCGGGCCCCGAAGCCAATCCCGACACCATGGCGGAGCGCAGCGAGATTGCCGAGACCGTCCTGGACGCGCTGCAACAGTTGCCCGTGTCACTCCGCGTTCCCATCGTGCTGCGCTACTACGCCGATCTGAGCGAAAAGGACATCGCCTTAGCCATCGGCCGTCGACCAGGCACGGTGAAGTCTCGACTTCATGAAGCGCGTCGTCGCCTCAGCGAGAACCCAAATATCGCCGCGCTGGCCGACGACGCCGAGCTCGACCAATCCGAGGAGGCCTGACGATGACCGTCATTGATGACCAATTGTTCGGCAGGCTGCTCGTCGAGACCGGCGATGGCTTCGAGATCCCCGAGAACGGCATGGCCGAGATTTTGCGGCGATCCCTGGGCGACGCGAGCAGGGCTGAGACCGACGCCGAGGCTGAATCTGAGACAGCGGCCGAGACTGAGGCCGAAACCGAAGGAGCGACCGAGACCAATCCACTGCTCCACTCGGTGCGGGGAACGCTCCGATCACATCGGCTGTTGGCCGTGGCCGCCAGTGTGGTGGTTCTTGCGGTCGCCGTAGCCGGGGTGAGCACGGCCTTGAGCCACCACACGGTCGGACCCAAGGCGACTTCTTCGATTGCCCTCGGACACGCAACGGCTCCGGCTACGCACGGGGCAGCGTCAACGGGCTCGGCGGAACAAGGCCCGCTGGGTGTTCCTTCAGCGAATGCGGCCGCTCCCAAAGACTCGACCTTCAAGGTATCTGGCGGTGCCGTGAGCGCACAGGCGCCAGCTTCCACTGCAGCCCCGACAACGGGAAATACCAGTCCGGCCACCGCACCCACCGGGAAGGCCTCCTACATTGAGCAGACCGGCACACTCACGCTTCAGGTCGGCTTACACGGAGTCGCCCCCACCATTTCGGCGTTGCGAAATCTGGCCGCCGCCAATGGCGGCTACGTGGCCAATTCCCAAACGCAGGCCAACGCGGGAGTGCCGGGCGTCGCTCCCAGCGGGAGCATCACCCTGCAGATACCCGAAGCGAACTTCCCCGCTGCGCTCCACAGTGCAGAAGCGTTGGGCAAGAACCTGCAGCTGTCGACCAAGGCGACCAACGTCACCGGAAACTACGTCAACTTGCAAGCCCAAATCGCCGCCCTACAAACCAGCCTGACCCAGTACGAGCTCATCATGACCAAGGCACAGTCAATCGGCGACATCCTGTCCGTGCAGTCGCAGGTGAACGCTCTCCAAACACAGATTCAACAACTCCAAGGTCAACTGCAGCTACTGAACAGTGAGACCAGCTACTCGACCCTGACGGTGCAGGTGCAACAAAAAGGTGTGGTGATCCACAACCAAACCCCTCATCACACGTCGGGCCTGTCTCGCGCCTGGCACAACAGCGTGCACGGGTTCGCTGATGGCGTCGAAGGCATCATCAGCATTGCCGGACCGTTGCTCTTCGCACTGATTTGTATCGGCGTCCTGTTGTTGGCCGGTCGCGTGTCATGGCGCCGGTGGCAGCGTCACAATCTTTAACGGAACGACGGTGAACGGCGCCAGCCCCCACGCCCTGACCTCCCGGTGACGTCAGCCGTCGCTACTGAGCGGGATCCCCGGCATGGTGACGACGCCGTAGGCACCTGCCGGCCCGATGTTCTGGCTAATGGCCACTGACCCACTGGCTTTGACTAAGAGGGGGTGGAGTCCGGCCGAGGCCAAAACCTTGCCGCTCAAGGTGATGAAAGTGGAGGCTGGCAACTGCCCGCGGGTGAGCACGCTGAATCCGTCGGGCGTCATGACGTAGATCACATACGTCTCAAATGCATCGCTCGGATTGGTCAACGCCACGGCAGTCGGAGCAGCCCCAGCCATGGCCGGCGATGCCGCACTTCCCGGCGAAGGGACTACCCACAGATGGGCCGACGCCTGCGCGCTTAAGGCATCCACTGCGTTAGAGGTCCCGGCTTGAGGAGTGATCGCAGTGGGGGGTGCCGAGACGAGGCGTCCGACCACCACGCCAGGTCCACCAGTGGCGTCAATAATGGTCGAATATCCCCCGCTGTCACCGCTGGCCTTAGGGATGCGAGTCTGATTGCTGGTGGCCAAGGTCCAGACAGAGTCCGGCAGCACCTGACTCTGGAAGGGTGGCAGTGCCCCCGAGTCCAGTCGTGCACGCACCGTCACTTCTTCAGTCGTCGAGCCCGGATTATAAATATCAATGAACGACGTTCCCCCAGCCAGTTCCTCACTTTGAGGAATGGTCCATTGGCGCTCGGGGCTGGGCGATCCCGGCACGATGGCTAGCCCGCTCGCCGTTCCTCCGAACACTTGCGTCTCGCCAGCCACTACTCGTCCGGTCCGCGTCGCCACCGTGACCGCCACCGAGGACTGGTTCTGCACGTAGGTGCCCACGTTCTCCACCACAGTCTGCTGCGGCTGAAGGACGATGCCCTGGAAACTTATGGGGTGGTAGATGCCCGTCGGGGTCACGAAGGTCAGATCAACCACGTCGGGGGTCGAGGTCGGGTTGAACAAGGCGACGTACAAGTCGCTCGAGCCCGACGTCGTCCCGCTGGGGAAGTACCACTGCTGGGCGGTGCCGCTCACGCAAGGTGCCTCCGACCAACCGGATGCCCCGTGGACGGACTGACTGACCGCCACGCCGCCGCCCGAGAGCACGACGGACTGGGAAACCCATGAGCCGGTCAGGTTCGGGACAGGGGTGACGAACTGACTCCGAGCGGGTACCACCACAGGCGTGGCCACGGCGGCCCCCGTGTCGCTAAAGGCGGTGATGGATCCCGATACGGCGTTGGTGCCGGTGTTGGTGAGGTCGACGGACCCGACGGCGAGCTGCCCGGTGGCCGTCGTCTGACCGGTGCAATACCAAGCCGAGGACTCGGCGGCGGTCGTGCTGACCACGGCGCCCGGGACCGGCGGGAGGCCCGGAGGTGGCGTTGACGTGGCCGCGTGGGCCACGAGAGCTCCGCCCACCACCACCACAGCGGCCAGCACCAAGGCCAACCATCGGCGCGGTTCGCCGTGATGGGCCGGACTCATGCCTCGACCTCACTTTGGAGAGCCGTCGCAACGTGGCGGCGTCGCCGCCATCCGAGCAACGCCAGCGCCAACACGACCCAGCTGGCCAGCTCAATCAGTACCAGCACCGGCACATAGGGCACTCCGCCGAAGGTCAAGGTGGCCGCCCCCGGGGTGACGCCGGAATACTGCGCCGCCCATCCGAAGGCCGGGCGCCCGGTGACTGAACGCGTGCTTTGCGTCAAGGTGAAATCACCCGATGGCGCGTACCCGGCGTAGACGGTGCCGGCCGTGACGGTTCCGGTAGCGGCGTGATGGGTCGAGCCCAGCGGAGTCAGTACTGGCTTCCAACCTTGGATGTCCTGGGCCGACGGGAACGACCACAGCGCCGTCGATGGCAACGCGGGATGTGGCCGCACGGCGGTGACCGGGATGGTCTCAGCATCCTTGTAGATCTGCACGCCGGACTGACCAGGTACTTCTTGCAGATCATTTTGATTAAGTAAGACGCGTCCGATGTCCGGTGGTGGTGGAGCCGCCACCGATGCGACTTCACCCGGTTCCGACGGGTTCAGGCCATCGACGACGACGATGTACTGCACGCCGAGCGGCGCCAACAGTCGGCCCAGATGCACCGTATTGCCCGAGGCGGCGAGTCGCAGTGCCGTAGCCGCCGTGGTGGCCGGGCCGGCGCCCGCCGGGGTCCAAGTCGCCGTGGCGTCGGGCAAGTTCTCGCTGGTCAACGCGTACGACAATCCGGCTTCGACCGACCACGCCCCCAGAGGCAGCGCCCGGGGGTCGCCCAGCCAGAGCACTCGATAGGCCCCCGAAGTATCCGGCTGGTTCAAGAAAGCCAAAGGTTGTTCGACGCCATTGGACGGCAGTCCCCAACTGCCATCGAGCGCGCCGGCGGTCACGGGAAGCACGCCGAGGATGACGGCAATAACCGCCACGCCGCTGATCACTTGTCGCCAGCTGAACACATCGCCCACCACGTCGATCTCAAACGCCGAGATGCCGAGACCGACGCACGCCGCCACGGCAAGCGCGGCCGGCACCAGCACGACCGACTCCGACGGAGCGAAGCTGGCCGTCCATCCGTGCGTCGAGGCATAGGCCAACGCCCACGACAGGCAGGCCATCGTCCAAAATCGAGCCGCCCACACCAGACGGGTGCTTCGGCCGATCACCAGCGGCAAGGCCGACGCCGCAATCAACAGCCACACCAGCGGTGACCGAGCGGTCGGGCCAATGGCGAAACGGATGACCTCACCCCAGCCGGGCGCGTTGACCTCCGAGATGGGCAGACCGAAAATTTGGATCGCTCCTGATCCGGCACTCAAGGTCCCGATGACCCACGGAAAGGCCAACAACGCGGCCACTCCCACCGACTTGGCCGTGACCCGAACGATCTGACCGGTCGCTGGTCTTGAGCCGGTCACCGCGGCACCAACGATGAGGGCCAACGCGCAGACCAGCGTCATCGGAAGGACGGCCGGGGCAAACGCCGAGGCGGCGGCAATGATGGCCCCGAGTATGCAGATCTGACCGAACTCGCTCGATCGCCAACCGGTGCCAATCACCTCGTCGAACGGGGCCACCTTGGCCGCTCGAGCCATACGCCCGACAATGAAAGGCAGGGCGGCGTAGGCCACCAACCCATCCCAACGACCATCGCCCAGCGCGGCGTAAGGCAGCGGAAGTCCCAGGTAACAGATGACGGCGACGACCCGGGCTCGTGGGGAGGCCAGCGGGCGAATGAGGCGAGACATGCCAATGGCGCCCAGCGGAACGCAGCCGAGAAGCAGGACCTTTTGGGTCGTGCCCATGGCCCCGAAGAGCACCGTGCCCACCAGCCCCGCCACCCCGAAGGCAGGCGAGGCGGGAGCGGTAGTTCCCACTCCGGCCGGTTGCCAACCGGAAAAGAAGTGATGCCAACTACCGATCCAGTTCGGCAGTGGTGCCAACTGCCCGACCAACGGCAACGAACCGAACAGCAGTTCACGGGTCCCAAACAGGATGACGACGGCGGCCACGGTCACCGCGATGGCCCGGGACCGACCCGAACTCAGTGGGGATCGACGGACCTTGCGGCCGTAGCGGTCCCGTCCCGATCGGTGACCGAGGTCGTCCAGATCATCGAAGTCGGAATCTTCGCTGAAGGCCAGCCCGACGCTGCCGGTGAGTACGGCGACCTGGTCATCCTCGGGGCGGGCATGGGCTCCCTCGTGGCCAGCCACCACCGCGTTGGCCGCTTCGAAGCCTTGATGGGTGAGCCGGGAAAGGTAGCGGCTCAGCCGTGCGCTGCCGTGGAGCTGTAGGCGCCGCACCTCCGAATCAGGGAACAGTCGATGCGACTTGAGCTCCTTGCGCAAGGCTCGCAGTTCCCCCAGATGATGGGCGTTCCAGGTCCATGCGCTCACCACCGCTCGAACGCGCACGCGGTCACGCGCCAGCAGGGCGACGATCACTTCACAGACGGCGAGGAGGGCTCCTTGGGGCAACACGCGGAGCAAGTGGAACCAGCCGTAACACTTCAACACGGCACGCAGCTCATGGCGGCGTTGGAGCGATTGGAGGGTGGGGGGATGTTTGCCGGTACCGATCACCGCGGGCGAAAGCACTTCTAGCCCGCCGGCAATTACTTCACGGTGTCGCACCCGCGCTTCGGGCGCCACCACCACGCGTGAGCCAGCCACTTGACTGCGCCACGAAAGGTCGAGATCCTCGCCCATGGCGACGATCCCGCCGTCGAAGCCGCCCAACTCGCGCCACAGGTCGGCCCGGATGAGCATGCATCCTCCGGGAGCAACAAAAATGTCGCGCACGGCGTCGTGTTGCCCGTGGTCGACCTCGCCATCTTGAATCCGATCGACCACCGCACCCGTCTTGTCCGCATGCATGCCCACATGGAGCAGGATCGACGGGTCGTCCCAGTGGACGAACTTCGGCGAGACCACGCCGGCGTTGGAGCGGAAGGACTCCTCCACCATTTTGTGGACTACGTCGGGATCGAGCACGCAGTCGTGATGGCACAACAAGAAAAATGCGGCGCCTTCGACCATCTCGAGCGCCGTGTTGGCCGCAGCGGCGTAGCCCGGATTGCCGGGGAGCTGGCGGACAAAAGCCTGGGGCAGAATCCGCCCCACCCGGGCCGAAGGATCGACGTCACCGGTGGAGAGAACCAACACCGAGAGCTCGGCGTAATCCTGCCGAGCGAGCGAGACAAGGGTCTCTTCGAACCAGGGCCCAGGGTCGGTGCAGACGACGACGGCAACCACTGCCGGTACTTGGGCGTCCATCAGGTGCAAGAGGCTATACGTTCCTGATCGGCGCCTGAGGGTCGATCTTTCTGCCTAGAGTGCTTGCAACTGTTTAACAAATGCGATACTCTTATATGCGAACGCAAGGACCCAGGAAGCCGAAACCACGGTGTCAAGGGACTCCCACTGCGTGCCCATTGTCAGCAGCAACCGAGAATCCAGGAGGCACACATGCCTGAACTGACCAACATCAATACCCTCTCCAAAGGGGTCGGAAATCTGGCCCGCGACGCCGCCTACGTGGCTGTCGGCCTAGGCGTGCTGGGCTACCAGCGGGCCCAGGTACACCGGGTGGAAATCAAGAACAAACTGGTGAACGACTTCTCCTTCGAGGAGCGCCTCGACGGCGTACGCCACGAAGTGGGCAAGGGAATTAAGCAGATCGACGAGATGGTGGAGAACGCCGCCAAGTTTGTCGAGACCAGCTTTGCACCTATCGAAGAGCAGCTTCCGCCCACGGTGTCGCAGTTGACCACCAAGGCGTTTGAGCAAGCTCGTGACGTGCGCAGCCAGGTTCGGAGCCGGGTCGTCCCTGCCTAAGTATTGAAGCTTCAGGCGTGACGCACTGCGTCACGCGCACCAACAACGCTCGCCCCTAGTCCGACTCCCACGAAGAGAGGACGTCGGCGAGCGTTGTCGCGAGTGGGACGTGGCAGGGCGAGCCTGTGGTCGAGTGCACCATGACGGCGTGACCCCGGAATTCCGCTCGCCGGTCGCCGTTCTGAGAGTGCCGAGATCTGCGTCCGCCCTCCAATTGAAACAGCGAACCGAAGCCCAATCAATTCCGAAGATCCTTGAGGACCTTCACCTACTTTTGATTATTAGTTCGCCCCAGCGAACAAGTTTCAGAAAAGAACTACCGGAAGAGACGAGGTGATCCCAGGCGCCAACACGCCCCTAGTCCGACTCCCACGAAGAGAGGACGTCGGCGAGCGTTGTCGCGAGTGGGATCTGGGGAACCCAGCCGGTGGCCGAACGCAACAAGCTGGCGTCTCCCCGCAAGACCGGCACGTCGACCGGCCGCACCAAGTCCGGATCGGTGACCAGGTCCAGGTCCACCTGAGCCAAACGAAACAATTCATCGGCGACTTCGGAAATGGCCACGTCCTGCCCGGAGCAAACGTTGTAGATGCTCCCGGGACTCCCCCCAGTCACCAGCAAGCGGTACGCCACGACCACGTCGCGCACGTCGGTGAAGTCTCGCCGAGTGGTCAGCGTCCCCACCAGCAGGGAACGAGCCCCTGACTTTTTGGCTTCCACGATCCGCTTGGCCAGTGCCGGCACAGCGAAGTTGGGCGATTGTCCCGGCCCAATGTGATTGAACGGCCGCACCACCATCACCGGTTGGCCATACCCCCGCCACGCTTGGAGGGCTACCGCTTCTGCGGCCAACTTGCTGGCGGCATAGGGCGTCACCGGTGACGTCGGCGCCGTCTCGTTGATGGGGAGTTGGCCCGGGGACACAATGCCGTAGACCTCGGCCGAACTCACCACCAGCACCGTGGCCGGCTCAGCCAAGGCACGAGCGGCCGCCAAGACCTCCGCCGTTCCGAGCACGTTCACCCGCAGCACCTGGCTCGGGTTGTCCCAACTTTCGCCAACGTGAGTGAGGGCGGCCAGGTGGTAAATCGCCTGCGGTGCGGCGTCCGCCATAACCCGACCGAGTGCCGCTCCATCTGCAACATCAGTTTCAACATCAACCACGAAGACTTCGTCGCCGCAATCCTTCAAGTGCGCGGCGAGCCAGTGGCCGACGAAGCCCTTGCCCCCCGTGATCAGCGCACGCATTTACGCACCATACAGCGATGACGTCCGCGCTAAGTGATATGCCTCGACATGACGGGCCGCGCTGGCTTCCCATGTGTGCACCGCGGCAAGTTCTATCCCACGAGCCCGCCGGAATGGCGCATCCGACGCATTGCTGCCACCACCCAGCGCCACATGCAACGCCTCACCCAGCGCCTCGACATTGCCGGGGGGCACCAGGTAGGCCGCCCCGGGCGACATTTCGGCCATGGCCGTCCCTTCGGTCGTAATCAGCAGGGCGCCACACGCCATGGCCTCGAGCGCTGGCAGCCCGAACCCTTCGGCCAAGGCCGGACAGGCCACGACGGCCGCCGTGCGCAGGAGTGCCGGCACAGCGGTGTCGGGCAGATAGCCGGTGCGGATGATCCGATCGGGGTGGCGAGCCTGGGCCAGTGTGCGTTCGACTTCTTCCAATCCCCAACCGACTTGCCCCGCCAGGACCAGCACGACGTCGGGATTGCTGTCTGCCACCCAATCAAACGCAGTCACCAGCGGAGCCACTCCCTTGCGCGGCTCCAGCGTGCCGACGAACGCCACCATCGGGCGGTCCACCGGGAGTCCAAGCGCGCCCAGGGTCGCCCGATCTGCACCGGGCACCGATTCCACCGGTGTGAAACGCCGATGATCCACCCCGTGCGGTGCCACCACGATCGGGGCGCGCACCGGGCAGGCAACGCGAAGTTCACGCGCCGTAGTCTCGCTCACACAGATGAGGGCGGAGGCCCGCAGGCTGGCATGACGGATGGCTCGCCGAAAGAGAAACGCCTTGGACTTCACATGCCACTCGGGATGGTCGAAAAAGGTGCAGTCGTGAATGGTCACGACGCATGGGACACGTGACCGTTCTGGCATGGTGTAGTGCGGCGCATGATGCACGTCGACCCCCAACGACTCCAACAGACGAGGGAAGCGCAGCTGCTCGAAGGCGAGTCGGCCGGGACGCGACGTGGGCACGGCGCCGACCACCTGGGCCCGCCCTTCGGCCAAGGCGTGCCATCTCGCTTCGTCGCCGTGCCGCGACACCATGGTCAGGGCCACGTCGTCTCGCTGGCACAGCGCCCGGGCCAGCTCGATCGTGTAGTAGCCCACACCCCCCGGTCGCTCCGGAACGGCCGAGACATCCAAGGAAAGGGCCAGCGCCGCCTCGCTCATGTCAACGAGCTCCACAACGTGACGTGGGATTGGGCGGCGGCGGCCCAGGTGCGCGCCAACGCGTAGGTCTTGCCCCGCTGCGCCAAGTCGGCCCGGACCGCTTCGTCGGTCAGCACGACAAGGAGTGCTTCAGCGATGGCGTCTACGTCGAGCGGGTCGACGATGAGCACGGGAGCGGGGTCGGTCTGCCCAAGGTCATGGACGCTCGGGACTTCGCTCGATACGACCGAAGGCACCCCGGACCGCATCGCCTCAAGTGGCGGCAATCCGTAGCCCTCGGTGAGCGGGACATACACAAACGCTCGAGCCTGCGCGTACAGGCCCGACAACACACCATCGGCCACCGCTCCAGCGAACACCACCCCATCGTGATCTTCGCTCCGTGGCCGCGCCGGGCCCCAGCCATCCGGTCCGACGATGACCAAAGGCCACGGTTCCGGGAGAGTGGGTCGCACCTGTGCATAGGCGGCGAGCAGCCGGTCGAGGTTTTTGCGGGGCTCCAGAGTGCCGACGGTCAGGATGAATTGGTTGGCCACGCCCAGTTGCCGGAGCACCGACGCGGTGGCCTCCGGGTCGGCGGCCACCAAGTGGTCGCTCCCACCTTGGACGATGGTGATCCGATCGGAGTCGACGCCATCGTCGGCCAAGTCGGCCGCCACGAAACCAGAGGTGACGACCAGCCTGGCGTCCGAATCCCGGGCTCGCCGCAACGCGGCTTCGTGCCAGCGCCGTCCCCGACGCGTGGTGGCATTCGGATACCGGCGCCAGGCCAGATCGTGGACGGTGATCACCGAGGCCGCTCGGTGACTCCCGCGTTGGGGCGGCGAGGCCAACGAGACCGAATGCACGATGTCGAACCCCGCAGGCAGCCTGGAGAATCCGCGATCCCACGACCGGATCATCAGCGGTCCCGGTAGGCGGGACAGTACGACGGGGCGCCCGAAGCCCTCCAACGGGTCGGGCGTCGTGCCGCCGCCACGAAAGCGGCTGGCGTAGAGCGTGATATCGACCTCGGTGCCGGCGGAGTCGTTGGCCGCCAATCCCGACAACAACCCGCGGGCGTAGGCCCCGATGCCGCCGGGGACACTGCGGCGCAGCTGCTCAACCGTCATGAGGACGTGGGGTCCGCCCCGTTCAGCCATCATGGGCCGCCGCCACGTCTCCATAAAGGTGGGCCAGTCCGTCACCACAGGCGCGCCAGGTAAATGAGGTCGCCCGGGCCGTGCCGGCTTCGACCAGATGCGCCCGTAGGCGCTCATCGCCCAGCACTCGACTCAGTGCCTGCATCAATGCATCGCTGTCCCCCACGTCGACCAGCATGGCCGCCTGGCCCAGCACTTCGGGCAGCGAGCCCGCCGTGGTCGCCACCACCGGTACTCCGGCCGCCATCGCTTGAAGGGGTGGGAACCCAAATCCTTCATAGAGCGAGGGATAGGCCAAGACGGCGGCGTTGCTCAGCAATGCGGAAAGTACCGACGGTTCCACCCACCCGGTCCGGACGACCCTCTGGCCGAAGCGAGCTCCGTTAACGGCATCCGACAGCGCAGCTTCCCCCCAGCCGGGGGGGCCAGCCAGGACAAGAGCCAGGTCGTCCAGGTCGTGATTGGGGGCGGTGCCCACCAGTTCATCAAACGCTCGCACCAGCGCCGGGAGGTCCTTGCGAGGTTCGGCCGTCCCGACGGCCAACACGTAGCGCGAAACGCCATCGGGGAGATATTTCTGCACCATCTGTCGGGCCGCCTCCGGCTCCACCTCGGGCAATGTCGGCACCCCAGGGGCGACAACGCGCACGTGGTCGGGGTCGGCGCCGAACACCTCCGTCACCTCGCCGGCGATGAAAGCAGAGTCCGTATGCACCCACGCACCTTTTTGGAGCGCGCGGCGGATGAGGGTTGGATAGGGCGGCGAAGCCTGGTTGGCCAGTTCGGGATGGTGGACTTGGGTGAGGTCGTGCACCGAGACGACAGCACCGGCACGCTTCGTCGGCGGCACGAAGAAGTTGGTTCCGTGCACCACATCGACTCGGCCGATGAACCAGTCAATAGGAGGGAACCGGTTTCGTTCCCACAGCGGGAGGAGTACTCGCTCGGGCGCCGCCCGCTGCGTCAACGATACTCCGGGCGGCAGACATGACGCGATGGCAGCGCGACTCCGCCACGTGACGCCGTAGGCGCGGACGTCGAGATCGTCCCTTTCGCCCAGGGCGGTCAGCGCTCCGAGGCAAAACGCACCGATGCCGGTGGGGTGGCCGATGAGGGGCAACGAATCGAGCGCAACCCGTAACCGTCCACTGGCCTGGCTAGTCACGGCGATCACCAGCAATCCGACGGTAGAGGTGGGCCAGACCTTCGCCGCAACGATCCCAGCTAAAGGTGGCCGCTCGGGCTGTCCCTGCTGCAATGAGGCGCGCTCGCAACTCGGCGTCAGTGAGGACCTGGTCGAGTGCGCCAGCCAGGCCGTCAGTGTCCCCCACTGCAGTCAACACTGCGGCGTCGCCCACCACTTCGGGGATGGCCCCCGCTCGGGTAGCCACCACTGGGGCACCGGCGACCATGGCCTGGAGCGGCGGGAAGCCAAATCCTTCGTAGAGGGAGGGGTAGGCCAGCACCGCGGCTTGGCTGAGCAATGCGCTCAGCGTGACGTCGTCTACCCAACCCGTGCGAATGATCCGCTTGGCCGCTTGGGCGTGGTCGATCGCCGCTGTCAGCGCGTCGTCGCCCCACCCGGGCTGCCCGGCCAGCAACAGCACCAGATCGTCGTGCCCCGAACGAGAGGCCAGCTGGTCGAACGCCCTCACCAGTCCCGGTAGATCCTTGCGGGGCTCGGCGGTACCGACGGCCAGAATGTAGCGAGCCGCTCCATCGGGAAGATAACGCTCCACCAGTCGTCCCGCCTCCCCCAAAGACACGCTGGGCAACTCCGGCACTCCATGCGCCACGGTGACCACCCGACTTGGATCCACTTCGAAGGCGTCGACGACTTCAGACGCCACAAAGTCCGAGACAGTGTGCACCCACGCCCCTCGCCGCAGCGCTCGGCGGATTAGATCCGGGTAGGCCAACGTCGCCGGCGTACAGAGTTCTGGAAAGTGCAGCGGAGTGAGGTCATGCACCGTGACGACGGTGCCCGCATGCTTGGTCGGCGGGACCACGAAGTTCGTCCCGTGCACCACGTCGACCTTCCCAAAGAACCATTCCACTTTCGGGGTCGAACCACGCTTCCAGGCGGCATGGAGGGGGCGGGCTGGCATGGGGCGTTGCTGCACCCGGACCTTGGCCGGGACATGGGCTGCCACCACGTCACGCCGGAGCCAACTGACGGCATAGGCCGAGACATCGAGGTCATCGCGCTCACTCAACGCCTGCAATGCACCCTGGCAAAACACCCCCACACCGGTCGGATGTCCGAGCATCGGGGTGGCATCGAGGGCGACGCGCAACCGCCGGGCCGGGCCGGGTGTCGTTCCGCTCCCCATGGCTGCGCTTGGCACCCGTGGAGCCTTACACACCGATTCGAAGCCGACGGCGCTCTGCCTGGGCTCATTGGCGCCTCCGCCAATCCTGGCGAGAACGGGATCACCGTATGAGTCGGCCGCCTCTCTTCGGTGGACCTTTCTCAAACTACTTCGCCGGGGCGAACAAGTTTCGCGAACACATCACGGAAGGAAGCGGCCGACGGGCAGCCCACCAGCCCCAGCCCACTAGCCCCTCGGCTTGTACGCTTACCCATTCATCCGCCTAAGCGGCGACCTCAGAAAGCACTCCCACCCATGAACGACACCCACGCCACTTCCTGGGAGGAATGGGGCCAGGTCGACCCGATGTGGGCCATTGTCACCGACCCCACCAAGCAATCGAACCGCTGGGACTTCGACGAGTTCTTTACCAGTGGTCGCCAGAACATCGATGCACTGTGGACGAATATGGCGCGGTTCGGCTTGCCCGGCCAGCGCGCCAACGGCCTCGATTTTGGCTGCGGTGTGGGACGCCTGACCCGGGCCCTCGGGGGCCACCTTGATCACGTCCTCGGGCTCGATATCGCACCATCGATGATCGCCCTCGCCCGCGACTACAACGCCGAGTTCGACAACCTAACCTTTGCCGTGCACGAAGGCACCGATCTGGCCGGGTATGCAGACGACTCGTTCGACGCCGTGTGCTGTTTGCTGGTCCTCCAACACCTTCCGTCGGAAGAGGGCATCCGTCGCTACGTCCAAGAGTTCGTGCGCGTCCTGGCCCCAGGGGGTGTCCTCATCCTCCAGCTGCCCGACTATGTGCCGCCCAAGCCACCGGTGGTCGGGATCCGGCAACGACTTCGACCGCGCACCCGGATCGCCAACGCACTGCACGCACTCGGCGTGTCCCCGAAGTACCTCTATGACCACATGAACTGGAGGCCGGAGATGACCATGCGTGCCTTGCCCCCAACCGAGGTGGCCTCCATCGTTGAAGCAGGAAGTGCCCACATTGCGTGGACGTCGGAACCGCTGATCGACCCAACCGGCGTTCGGAATCTGACGTATCTCATAACCTGTTGACCGTCCGCACCGGTCGAACGACGTCGGTCACCTCAGGTGGTGATGGCACCGTCAATCGAGAGGATGGCGCCGGTGACGTAGGCCGCCTCATCGGAACCGAGATAGGCGAATGCGCCAGCGATCTCGTGCGGGAAGGCGAAGCCGATGGGCGTCATGAGTCGCTCAATCAATTTGAAGTCGGCATCGGCTGGCGGGCCGAAGTTGTGAATGATGGGTGTGTCAACGCCGCCGGGAGCCACGGCGCAACACCGGACGCCTCGGGCCATGTATTCGACCGCCAGTGCCTTGGTCAGCATTTTCACTCCGCCCTTGGAGGCGCAGTACGCCGCTGAATACGGCTGCCCGATAATGCCTGCGGTCGACACCGTGTTGACGATGGCGCCACCGTTTTCGAGCATGGCCGGCAATACGGCTCGGCACATCAAGAAGGTGCCGTCCAAGTTGACGGCCAGAATCTTTTTCCACCCGGCATACGACTGCTCGGTGGTGTGGTTGAAACCGCCAATGCCGGCGATGTTGCACAGATTGGTGATGGTGCCCAGCTCGTTGGAGGCCTCAGCGACGACCGACGACACCATGTCCTCGTCGGTGACATCGCAGCGCAAGGCGATGGCGTGGCCACCACCACTGACGTCGTCGTTGATCTCGTTGGCCACGAATGACACGGCATCTTCGGCCACATCGAGGCAGGCCACCGCCGCCCCTTCCGCCGCCAGCCGACGAGCCGTGGCCCGACCGATGCCCGAACCAGCCCCAGTCACCAAGGCCACTTTTCCGACATATCGACCTGCAGTGAAGACCACCGGTTCGGTGCCCCGATTGGGGTCAGCTTCTCCAACTCTGGTGGTGGGGCTCATGCAAACTCCTTGTCATGACGTTCGTGGTGGGACATTGCCTACCACTCCATCGGGTCAGCCTTGGTGCCCGGCCGACCCGGACCGCTCGTCCCGGCGTTGGGCGGCCCCGCGTTCGGCCAAAAGAGCCAGCTGACGGGCATCAACCTTCATCACCGGCGTCAGGGGGATTTCATCGACGATGACGAGGGCGTCGGGCGCTTTGTAGTCCGACAGCCTGGCCAGACAGTGTGCACGAGCCGTCGCCAGGTCCAGTTCGGCACCCGGTCGGAGCACCGCGACGGCAACGCCGATCTCCCCGAGCACCGGGTCAGCTGCGCCGACAACGGCGACCCGATCCACCCCAGGCAGTGACGCCATCACCTGTTCGACCTCCGCCGGATACACGTTGTACCCACCCCGGATATACCGCTCATGGGCTCGCCCCGACAGCCGCAGATTGCCGCGTGGGTCCAGGGAACCGAAATCACCGGTGATGACCCATCCATCGTCGGTTCGAGCCGTCGCGGTGGCGTCGTGATCGATGAGTTCGGAGACTGACTTCCCCCGGCCCGGACCTTGGCCCCAATACCCGAGCATGGCCGCTTCGGATCGAAGCCGGACCCGTCCAACCACTCCGGCCGCCACCGGTTGGCCGGCGTCGTCGACGATCTGGATTTCCACGCCGGGAACCGGCCCGCCAACAGTGGTCGCCACTTCTTCGTCGGTGGATTCCAACGTGGTGCCTGTCCCCAACGACGACTCGGTGGAGGTGTAACGCACCACAACCGGCACGCCGAGGCGCTGCTTCATTTCAGCGACCATGTCGGCCGGGACTCGGGCCGCTCCGGAACTGGCCACTCGCAACGAATTCTCTTGGAGCCGACCGACCTCGGGGTGACCCAACACCAGGGCCCACTGGGTCGGCACGCCTTGCCCGACCGTGATGCGCTCTTCGATCATGAGCGCAATGGCATCGGTGGCTCGCCAGGGAGTGGGCGAGATCACGGTGGTCACCCCATGGCCAATTTCGTCCCAGGGGCGCGTCATGTACCCCACGTGCGAAAAGGGGGTGGCAGAGAGTCGCCGGTCCCCCGGTTGGCTCAGTACGTCGGTCCCCCGTGCCACGGCAGCCAGGTTGGCGTGATCAAACAGTGCGCCCTTGGGCATTCCCGTCGTCCCGCTGGTCCATACGACGGCCACAGGATCATGGGCCGACAGCGTCGGCCAACTCCGGGGCGCGTCGCCGCCTTGGCCTTCCATCACCACGGACCGTTCAATCACCCGAGCCGCACCTTCGGGCACGAGGTCGGCGGACTCGCCATCACCCACCACCAGCACCGGTGCGGTCCGCTCCATGATGGCCTCAACTTCACTGCGACCCATCCTTGGGTTGATGCCCGAAGTGATGGCCCCGAGCCGCAACAAGGCGGCATACAACACGGCGTAATCAATGCTCGACGGGATGAGGAGACAGACCACATCTCCTTTGGCTACGCCGAGCTCGGCCAGGGTGCCGGCCATCCCGTCGGCCGCCCGGTCCCACTGGCCAAAGGTCAGCGATCGCCGGGCACCCGCGCTCGAGAGCGCCGGCTCGACATACGCCTCCACATCGCCGATGCGCTGGGCCGCGTCACGCAGGACCGAGACCACCGTCTCGTGATCATGGATGGGGATCTGATGCGGCATCGGCGGCGCGGAGCGTAGCAAAGTGCTCACGGCGGCTGACCCTTCCCGGACGCCTTCTAAGCTCGCCCCGTGCTGGTCACTCTCTGCGGCGGCGTCGGAGCCGCCCGAATGCTGTCGGGCCTGGTGCAGGTCGTTCCGCCCCCTTCGATAACCGCGATCATCAACACGGGCGACGACACCATCCTCCACGGTCTGCACATCAGCCCGGACCTTGACACGGTCACCTACACGCTGGCCGGCATGGACAACCGCCAAACCGGGTGGGGCGTCACGGGCGAAACCTGGACCGTGATGGAAGAGCTGGAGCAGCTGGGCGGCGAGAGCTGGTTCCGCCTGGGTGATCGAGATTTGGCTACCCACCTCTATCGCACCGAACGTCTGGGCGGTGGGGCCACCCTGAGTGAGATCACCGCAGAGATCGCCGCTCGTCGCCTCATCGACGTCCATATGGTGCCCGTCAGCGATGATCCCGTCCGAACCAGGCTGACTCTGGCCGAGCCGTCTGCCCTCGGTCCGGCCGGCACCGAAGTGGGATTTCAGGATTATTTCGTGCGACTGCAGCACGACGTGGCGGTCAGTGCGGTCCGCTTTGTAGGAGCCGACACCGCCCGCCCGGCGCCGGGAGTGCTGCGTGCCATTGCCTCGGCGGAGCAGATCATCGTCTGCCCATCGAATCCCATCGTCTCAATCGGGCCGTTGCTGGCCATACCTGGTGTCCTGGCCGCCCTTGAGGCCCGGCGCTCCGACATTGTGGCGGTGTCACCCCTCATCGCCGGGGCTGCATTGAAGGGTCCGGCCGACCGGCTGATGGTTGAACTCGGATCCGAGGCGTCAGTGGTGGGGGTGGCTCAGCTCTATGCGCCCTGGGTTGGCACGTTGGTCATTGACGAGGCCGACCGTGCACTGGCGGCCGACGTCAGTGCACAAGGCATGCGGTGCGTGGTGGCCCCGACCATTATGGATTCCCCGGAACGGGCCGCTGCCTTGGCTCAGGCGGTGATCGATGCCAGCCGCTGACGGCATCTCACTCATTCCGCTCACCGGGATCGGCGAGATCGAAGTGGGAACAGACTTGGCGCAGTGTGTGGCCGACGCACTGGCTCCTCGGGCCGACGGACCAACGCTCGAGTCCGGCGATGTCCTGGTCATCACGCAAAAGGTTGTCTCCAAAGCCGAAGGCCAGATCGTGCCGCTGGACCACAATGATCCGGTGGCCAAGGTCGCCCTCGTGGAACGAGAATCCGTGCGCATCGTGCGCCGCCGGGGTGAGCTGCTCATTACCGAAACCAAGCACGGGTTCATCTGCGCCAATGCCGGCATCGATCTTTCCAACGTGAACGACGGCACCGCTGCCCTCTTGCCAGAGGACTCCGATCGTTCGGCCCGGCGTATCCGGGCCGGCCTCCAACACCTGTGCGGTGTGGACATTGGGGTGATCATTTCCGACACCTTCGGTCGCACCTGGCGGCGTGGCGTGACTGACGTAGCCATCGGATGTGCCGGTGTGGCGGCAGTGATTGACCTACGGGGCACCTTCGACGCCAATGGGCGCGAGTTGGTGGCCACCGAATTGTGTGTGGCCGACGAACTGGCGTCGGCCGCCGAACTGGTCATGGGCAAGGACCGCGGCATTCCGGCCGCCATCGTGCGAGGCGTGCCCGCCGAGTGGTTGCGTCCGGCCTCAGTCAGCCAAGAAATTATTCGTCCAGCCGACGAGGATCTCTTCCGCTAACCAAGCTGGTTGCGCACAAATTCAAGGACGGCTCGGGTGCCGTCGGCCAAGGTGGTCCACGGACGCCACCCAAGCTGCATGGCAGCCCGCTCAATATCGAGACTTGAGCGCATGAGATCCCCGGGCCGCATCGGCGCCATGACGGGCTTGGCCTCGACGCCGGCTTGCTCGGCCATGGTGTTGAACAATTCGTTCACCGACGTCTCGGTGCCGGTGCCGATATTGCACACCAATCCGCCACCACGCGTGGCGGCCCGTACGAAGGCATCGACCACGTCGTCGACGAACACGAAGTCGCGCGTCTGCGCGCCATCACCGAAGATGGTGACCGGTTCCCCCTGGAGGAGGCGCTGGGCGAAGATGGCCACCACGCCGGCCTCGCCATGTGGATCCTGTCTGGGGCCGTAGACATTGCCGAGGGCAAGCGCCGAGAATTCCAGCGCATGGAGTTCGCGGTAGGCCACCAAGTAATCCAGGACTGCCTTTTTGGAGACCCCATAGGGCGACAGAGGCTGGTGGGGATGTGACTCGCGCACGGGGAGATCCTCCACCGCCGGTTCGCCGTATAGGGTGCCGCCGCTGGCGGCGAAGACCACCCGTTCAACCTCGGCTTGACGGGCACCCTCGAGAACGTTGAGTGACCCGACGATGTTGACTTCGGCATCAAACGCCGGGCGGGCCACGGAAACTCGCACGTCAACTTGGGCGGCCAGATGGAAGACGAGTTCTGGGCGGCGTCGAGCCATCAGCTCAATGACGCCAGGTGCCGTGATGTCGAGATGATGGATGGTGAGCGCCCGCCCGGCAGTCCCCCGGGCGCCAGCCAAATTGGAGAGCGAGCCGGTGGACAGGTCGTCGATCACGTCGACCTCATGGCCCTCGACCAGCAACCGATCCACCAATGTCGATCCGATGAAACCCGCCCCGCCGGTGACCATGGTCCGCATTAAGGATTCTTCTTAGCCCGCAACTCGTTCACCGTCGACCACCGTTCCAGAAGCAACCACGGCGTGGGCGCCGAGGACCGACACCGGGCGCACATCGCCACGCTGCCCGACGATGGCATGCGGCCCGAGCACTGAGCCGGCCACCTTGGCGTTCAACGCCACGTGCGCTCCTTCAAGGAGAACCGAGTCGACCACGATCGCACCCGGATCGATGACAGATCCGGCCCCGAGCACGCTGCGCTCGACGCGAGCTCCGGCGGCAATCACGCAGCCCTCGAAGACCACGGACGGACCAACGACGTCGCCCTCAATAATGCTCTCGCCCTTGAGGTACACGCCGTCGCCTCGATCTCGCACGCCCGAGCCTCCGATGCTCCCCCGGCGTCCTGAGACCAAGTCGTGATGGGCTTGAAGGTAGTCGGCTGGCGTGCCCGTATCGAGCCAATACCCGTCGTCCGATCGCGCAAAGAGCACGCCGTCTCGCACCATCGCCGGGAACGTCTCCCGTTCGATGGACACGCGCCCGTCAGCTGGGATGCGCGCCAACACCGACGGTTCGAACACGTAGGTACCCGCATTGATCTCATTGGTCGGGGCTTCGTCTCGAGGCGGTTTCTCGACGAATGCAGTCACCCGTCCTTCCGTGTCCGTCGGGACGACGCCGAAAGCTGAAGGATCGGGCACCGGGTGGAGCGCAATGGTGCCTTCAGCGCCCCGTTCACGATGAAAGGCCAGAAGACTGGTCAAGTCGAGGTCGGTCAAGACGTCGCCGTTCACGACCACGAACGTGTCCTCTACCTTGCCCAAGGTGGCGGCAAAGCGGACCGCTCCAGCGGTGTCGAGTGGCGCCGGTTCGACGGCGTAGGTCAACCGAACGCCAGCCGCCACTCCGTCGGGATAGGCCTCGAGAAACGCGTTGGGTAGGTAACCGAGCGAGAGGATGGCCTCGTCAATGCCGTGAGATGCCAAGTGAGTCAAGACTCGTTCCAACATGGGGATGCCCACGATGGGCAACATTTGCTTGGGCGCTGAGAGGGTCAATGGGCGGAGCCTGGTGCCCTCGCCCCCGACCAGGACTACTGCCTTCATTACTTCTTCGGCTTGGTAGTGGTTGTCGCTGACGGCTTGGTCGTCGTCGTCGATCGAGGAGCGGTGGTGGTTGTCGCCGCCGGTGCGGTCGTGGTCGTGACCACGGAACTGGTGGACACCGCCGGTGTCGTGGTGGTGGTCGCGGCCGTCGTCGTCGTGGTCACCGGCGCCTGCGAGCCAGCCAGGACTGTTTCCAGCGCCTTGATGGTGGTGGTTGGCGGCAGGGGAAGCGACGCTGATGATGGGCCAAAACCGATCGTGATGAGTTGGCGGTCGAGCAATCGCAGTCCGGTCGCACTCGGGGCGTACGTGCCACCGATTGGCGTCAAAGATCCGTTCTTTCCCGTCGAGGTCGAAAGCAACCAGTTGCGGACCCGGACGACACCCTTCTTGCCGGCATCCGGTGTGCCCTTGGCACACACGTCACCGTTGGCGTATTCCGGAGCTCCCTTGGCGGGGAGTTTCATCGATGTGTCGGTGAGCGTCAGGCCGGTGTAGTTCGATGCGAATTTCCCGAGGGTGGCATTGGTACCGGCCTCGCTGCTGGTCAACGGGTGGATGACGACGCCGCCGTCGGCCGTGGCCAGAATGCCATTGGTGCTGCTGGTGGGTGAAGCTGGGAGTGCAGGCTCGGTCACCCCGCAGATATTGAAGGCCAAGGCGGCGTGCCATGTCTGGTTCACGGTGGGCTGGGGCTGGTGGCCGTAGTTGTACCGGGCAAAGGCCACCGATGCGATGCCCAAAACCACGATGACGACCAGTGCGGCATACCAGTTGACGGGCATCTGCCCGCGATAGGTCGTCCCACCGCCTGTGGCGGCGGCGCGTGCTACCGACTTTCCGGTTGAGCTTCTGGCCATGGCGGGACGCAACCCTACAGCCTGACGAGGTCCCCCTTGGGCTCAGGCACCAAACCACGGGCTAACTCCTCATAAAGGGTCACGGTTCGAGGATGAATGACCGCACCGTCCCCGTCGTCGGCCAGGCGCAACAGCTCAGCCATGGTGGCTCGGAGGCCCAGTCGATTCCCCGTGGCTTCCGTCGCCCTCAAGAGGCCCCGATAGAGGCGCTCGTCATATGGGCTCACCCGTAGTCCACGCCGAATCATCCACGCGGCTTCCTCGCCCAGTCCCAGGCGGAGGGCCTCCTCCGCCCCTTGCAACGCCGCCGAGACCACCATCGACTCCACTTCTGCTGAGATGCCCTCAAGCACGGTCCAATCAGCCAGGCAGAGACCGTCGAAGGGACGGCCCCGGACCAAGGCCAGGGCTTCGGTGAAACGATCCGCTCGCCGAGATTCCACCGCTCGGACAAATCGCTCGATATCGGTCTGCACAGAAGATCCCAAGCACAATCGTCCCGCTCGACGGGTGAGGTGATCGGAGCCGTCCGCCGCTCGCCCCAGAGCGCGACGAGCCACCGAAGCGGTGGAGTGGAGGGTTGAAGCGACAACGCTGCGATCTGGCCACAACGCGGTGGCCCACACGTCGTTGGTGGCACCTCGTGGATGGAAGGCAAGGTAGACCACGAGTTCACTGGCCGCCTTTCGAGTGAAGGGCTGTGTCACTCCGAGTATTTCAACCGGTCCGAGCACGGACACGAAGATCTCAGATCCACCACCGTGTATTTGTTCGGACTTCGGCCTGGCCATCTTCACTGTGTGCATGAACAGAAACGGTCGCCGATCCGACTTCTTTTTACGGCCGAATCACGAATTCGATCCGTCCAGCACACCAGAAGGTGCGGGATCCCCATCATCCTGGGGCTCGGGAGGTGGATGGGCCAGCAGAACGGCCCCGCAGACGACGGCGACAAAGCTGGCTACTCGAGCTACCCCGGCCAATCCGTGGGGCAGAGACTCGTGGAAGAGCACCAAGCCACCAACAATCGGAATGAGGTTGTTAATCAGCGTCGAGAGACCGGCCGTCTCGAGGACTCTCCCTCGTTGAAAGGCCAACTGCAGGGCCACGAATCCCAAAGCGGTGCACACCGCCAAGATCGGTACGAAGTACCAACCATTTCCTTCCACGGCGCCCTTGGTGGCCAAGTCGCCTACACCGAAAAGGATGCCGGATGCCGAGCCCAACGCCGCGGCGGGCCGAATGGAAGCCAGCGCCATGGCGGACAACACCGCTGCCAACAGGGCGCCGCCGAGGATCACCCACAACAACGTTGCGCTGTTCGCCGGTGGTGCGGTCGGCACATGAGCTGTCAGGGAGAGGCCGAGGAGGACAAGTCCCCCTACTGCGATCGCTGCCCCTCTCCGCTCACGCCGATCCAACGGGGTGCCGAAATGGTTGACCACCACGGCCAAAATGCCGACGCCTCCGGCAGACGCGGCTTGCACAAGCGAAAGCGGCGCCAAGGCCAGGGCTCCGATGTAGATACCCCACCCCACCCATCCGGCGGCGTACCCGACCAGCCATTGCCGATTGGTAACCAGGAGTCGTATCGACTTCCACGGACGCCGAAGAGACAGCGAAGCCATGGTGTTGGTCGCGCCGTGCTGGACGAAGAATCCGATATTGAGTGCCGCAGCTGCGACTAAAGCGAGGATAAGCCCCGCGGCCAGGCTCACAAAGAGCTAGGAGCGAAGCGCTTCGCCCCGTCTCCTGATCGCCGGAGCTGCCAAGACCGGTGGTTCCGAGCAATCGGCCAAGGCAAGTGCACGCGCACCACGCTACGAGATCCGGCCCCCCTCGTTGCAGACGCCCCGGCGGAGCTGTCCGCCAAACGGGGTACAGGCCATTGCGTGGGGACGGTGGGATTCGAACCCACACTGGAGGCGGTTTAAGCGCCCTGCCTCTGCCAATTGGGCTACGCCCCCGTAGCTGCTGCGTGCCTGCCAACCATTCTGGGCCAGATGAGTACACGTTGGTGACCCAATGGACCAGCAGCAATCGCCACACCGGGCTGCGACACCCGCCTCCGCACTTCAGGAGAGCTTCGCCGGCGCGCTAACGAAGAGCGGACGGTGTTGCCCCCAAATGGCCAATTCGCTATTGCGAGGAGCATCTACAACGGCGGATTTTCGTCCAAAGACCATGGTCGATCGCGTTCTCGGATCCCAAGTGGGCCACCTTCCCAAGGTTTCATTCGATGGATTACCCGTGCGAGCAAAAGCGAGCCACGCATTTTGCATGGTGGTCGAAAGCAATTCCGCTTCGGGACCACCTCCTGTGAATATCTGCACGGCTGGAATGCGCACCGAGCCGAAGACGAACGGAACCTCGAGCGCGTGGCAGGAGCCGAGCATGCCCCCAAAGGCAGGGGATTCCCACTCAAAGAGGTACACAAATGTCCGAGCCCCTTGCGCTCCTTGTGCGGCGGCTACTTGGAAACTGGGCCAGCGGAACACGCCGTCTGTCCCCGTCGCATACCAAAGGTCACGCGGTGAAACGGGTTCAGACCGGGCCTGGCGCGCTTGACGATATGCCTCCATGAGTTGGCGACTTGGCATATCCGGGGCGGCATTTTGGGTCCACAGAGCCACTCCGGCTTCGTCCAGTCCCAGCACGGAGGGATCGCCTAATCCGAAAATGGTCACTTCGTCCTTATTGGTACCTATCAAGAGATCGACGCCAGCCGAAGCACCTTGCTCCACCGCGAGCAGTGGATGCTGCGGAAGGAATGACCCGTCGACCACAGGCAGAAACGGCAGGCGGATGAGCCCAGGATCGGGGTGGCGCTTTGAGAGCACCGAAGTGGCCTCGACCAGGTCGGTGGCCGGAATGGCCTCGAGCGCAGCCCGGTCGTAGTGAGTCAGCCCCAGCGCTGCGATGAGTCGGTCCGACGAGCGTTCCGCTTCCTCGATCGTGTGGACGTGTACGCCACCGCTTTGGACAATGGCACGGCGAAAAAGGCCGGCGGCGGCTGGCGCTCCCAGGAGCGCACACACGCTGAAGGCGCCGGCAGATTCTCCAAAGACGGTGACGTTTCGGTGATCTCCACCGAACTGACCGATGTGGTCCCTCACCCACCGCAGGGCTGCCACTTGGTCATGCAGTCCCCAGTTGCCGATGTGTCCGGCGGCGTCGCGCAACGCGCGATGACCGAGGAATCCCAGGGCACCCAACCGGTAGTTGATGGTCACGATGACCACATCGCCACGGCGCGCCAATTCACCGCCGCGGTAGAGGCCGAGGGAGCCACTGCCACCCGTGAAACCGCCGCCATGAATCCACACCATGACGGGTCGCCCCGCACCCTCCTTTCCCGCATCTGGAACGTCGGGCGTCCAGATGTTGAGAGTCAGACAGTCCTCGCTCTGTACTTCGGGCGCGTCGGGGTCAGCGGGAGATGCGATGCCAATCGCTGCGGACTGGGGGGCGATAGGGCCAAACGATGTGGCCTGGCGTACGCCGTCCCAGGGCAGAGGCGGTTGGGGTGGTCTCCATCGGAGTGCGCCTTCCGGCGCCCTGGCGTAGGGAATGCCGGCGAATCGCCACAGGTCATCGCGCCAGGTTCCCCGGACCCTTCCCCCCCCAACCGACACGACCTTATCCACACAGGCACCATATGAAGGGATTGGCGGCGGGTCAACCACTACAGGGTGTGGCCACCCCCGTTACGCCCGGATTGGGTCACAGGCCCTGCTCAGAGGCCAAATTACCCATTGGCAGGTGGGGTACAAGGGGGTACTGTTGCTGGAGTGGTAGTTGTGAAGTGTCGGGACTCTGGCAGTCGACGCCCCAAGCGCAATTTCGCTCATGGTGCCGTCATCGCCTCCGTAGTCGGGCTTTTGGGCGTGGCAACGTCCGGGCTCGGGGGCTTCGCTCTGCCTCTGGCCGGTGCGGTCAGTTCTTCCACGCCGACCACCGTTCCAGGTCCGGCACCCAATCAATCTCAGATCAGTGCCGCTCAGGCTCAGGTCACCAGCATTGAAGCCACCTTGTCCCAGGAAGAGCAGCAGTCGTCCCTCCTCGACGATCGTTACGACACTGCACTGCAGGACGAACAAACGGCCCAGGCTGGTCTGGCCAACGTCTCGGCGAAGCTTGTGCAGACCAAATCCGCCGTGACGGTCGACAAGCGCCGCGTAGCCAACGACGCCGTGAAGGCCTACATCTACGGCACGCCTCAATCCAAGTTCGCCTCGCTGTTCTCGTCCTCAGTCGATCTCAGTGGTGCCCGTGACCAGTACACCGCACAGATCGTGGGCAACCTGCACCAGGCTCAGGGTGCACTTCAGAACACCGAATCACAGCTCAATAAGCAACAGTCCCAGCAAGAGAGTCTCGCCTCGCAAGCCACGGCGCAGGCCAACGATGCCAAGGCACTTGAAGCCTCGAACCAGCAGGAGGCCGCAGCCACGCAGGCGACGCTGAGCCAGGTCAAGGGTCAGCTGGCTACCGAAGTGGCTCAAGCCGCTGTCCTGGAAGCCCAACAAGAAGCGGCAGCGGCAGCGGCGGCAACGAGTGCTTCGCAAGCACAACAAGCTTCAGCAGCGGCTCAGGCTGCCGCTTCGGTTGCTGGCGCGGTGGGAGGGTCAGCCAGCGCGGCGGCGGCAACGGCAGCAGCCAATCAGGCGGCGAGCGGGGGCAGTTCACCAAGTGGGCCGGTTGGAGGATCCGCTTCAGGAAGCACAGCCGGCGAAATTGCCGCCCGGGCCGCCGTTTCACAACTTGGTGTCCCCTACGTCTGGGGTGGAGAAGCTCCGATCGGCACCCCGAGTCCTGGCTTTGACTGCTCCGGCTTGGTGCAATGGGCCTGGGCCCAGGCCGGTGTCTCCATTCCTCGAACCACCGAAACGCAGTGGGACGAGCTGCCGCAAGTGTCACTGGACGCGCTGCAGCCTGGTGACCTGCTCTTGTATTACAACCTCGATGGCGACGGGCAAGTCGACCACGTCGTGATGTACGTGGGTTCTGGACCTTGGGGCGCGCAAACCGTGATCCAGGCGCCCTATACGGGAGCGTACGTCTCCTACTCCCCAATCTGGACTCAGGGCCTTTACGGAGCCGTTCGGCCATAGGTGACCGGAGGGGGTCGGGACACCCGACTCCGCGTGCCGCCATAGCCGGTGGAGAATAAGGGGGTGACCGTGAGCGGGGAGTTAGCGAACTCAGTTCAGCGGTCCCTAGTGCGACTCTCTCTCGTCATTCCCGCCTTCAACGAAGGTGAACGGCTGCACGACGGCGTTGCCCGACTCCGCAAGGCCATCGACTCGGGCAACATCGACCCAAAAACCACAGAGTTCGTCGTGGTCGATGACGGAAGTACCGACGACACCGTGCCTCGTGCCGCTTCGCTTTTTGGCGACTTTCCTCACCTCCAGATCGTCCGACTCCCCGACAATCGAGGCAAAGGTGCCGCGGTGCGTGCCGGGGTTGCAGCTGCCGCTGCACCCATGATCGCTTTTGCTGATGCCGATATGTCGATTGACCCGACGCAGACTTCAGAATTCGTTCGTGCGCTGAACACGTTCGACGTCGCCATCGGCTCGCGGGCCGCCGAAGGGGCATCAGTTGACCGTCCCAGCATCCGTCGTTCCGTCATGAATCGGGCCTTCAACATGCTGGTCAATGCGCTGACCCGGGTCTCGCTCAATGACACCCAGTGCGGATTCAAGGCGTTTCGAGCTCCCATAGCCAAACTGCTCTTTCACTGTTCGGTGACGGAGCGTTTCGCCTTTGACGTGGAGATCCTTTCGCTGGCCCGGCGACTCAATTTGTCCATTGAGCAGGTACCGGTCCATTGGGATCGGATCACCGGCAGCCGAGTGCGGCCGTGGCTGGACCCTGGCTCCATGGCGCGCGACGTCTTCCGGGCGAGCCGCCGTTCGGCGTCGGCCCCTTCGGTTCCGGCCTTGATCCTCGACCCACGTGGAATCGGGAGTACTGGCCCGGATCCCGTGGTGGCCCTCAAAGCTCTGCAACAAGAGCTCTCGCCCGTACTTCCGTACTGCAACCAAGGTGACGGGCGAGTCCTGGTTTTGTGCCCACTCATGAGTGAGGAGCAGATTGTCGCCACCTCCGAGTCGATGTCGCTGCACGTTCCCGATGGTGGCCTAGAACGTTCGACCCTGTCCGTCGCTCAGCTCGTCGCGATGGCGCCATTTTCATTGGAATGGGACGCATAAGCCTCGGTATTCCCGCTTCGGAAGTGAGTTGCCCAAGGGTCGAATACCATGTTGGAGTGACCAACGGGCGCGGCGTCACCTCCGAGAAAACCACCTCCACGGCGATTATCCCGATTCGGATCCCACCCGAACACGCCGACCCGGCCGATGACCCTCGCCAATCCGACGTTGATGAGTGGGGTCGATCCGAACGGACCCGGGCTCTTGCTCGGGCCATGTACGAACCCATCTATTCCAAATGGTTTCGGGTCGAGTGGGACGGCTTGGAAAAGATCCCGACCGAAGGCGGCGCACTGCTCGTGGCCAACCATGCCGGAGCTATCCCTTCGGACGCTCCGGTCATCATGCATGGCATCGAAAAGGAACTTCAGCGGCCGGTCTACGGGCTCGCCGATTACTTCTTCCGCACGGTCCCGGTGGTTGGCACGCTGTGGGCCCGATCCGGCGGGGTGTCGGCTCGACCGGCCAACGCCTATCGCTTGCTCAAGGAACAGCAGCAACTGGCGCTGGTCTTTCCCGAAGGCACAAAGGGCCCGTCCAAGTCATTTACTGATCGGTATCAACTGCGACGTTTCGGCCGCGGTGGCTTCGTGGAAATCGCCATGCGAGCTGGGGTGCCCGTGATCCCCATTGCGGTCATCGGTTCAGAAGAAGCCATGCCTGTCGTCTTTCGATTGCCGACGTTGGCCAAGGCATTGGGACTGCCCTACTTCCCCGTCACCGCCAACCTGTTGACCATGGGACCACTCGGCGTGATCATGCCGTTCCCAGCCAAGGTGAAGCTCAAGGTTCTCGATCCGATCACGTTCGACGTCCCAGCCGACCAAGAGCGCTACTCGAAGAGTCGCATAATGGAAGAAGCTGAGAACATCCGCACGCAACTGCAGGAGGCTGTCTACGACATGCTGCGCGATCGCCGCAGCGTCTGGTTCGGCTGAGCACCATGGGCCGTCGCATCCTGGTCACTGGAGCGGACACGTTCTGGGGCGGCCGCATGATCCAAGCGTTGGAGGAGGACTCCAGCTGGGATGTCATTTTGGGCATGGGGGCTCGGACTCCGTCGGTCCCATTCGAACGGGCCGAATTCGTTCGAGCGGACCAGACGTACTCCATCCTCAATCGGATTGTTCGCGCCACCCAAGTCGACACCATCCTTCACACCTTCATGGTGACCAACTCGACCACAGTGCCGAATCGCGCCCTTCATGAAATCAACGTCATCGGGACTATGAATCTGCTCGCGGCCGCTGGCGCCGCTGGGTCTTCGGTCCGCCACATTGTGGTGAAGTCTTCGACTTTGGTCTATGGGTCATCCGCTCGCGACCCCAGCACCTTTCACGAGGACACACCTCGAGGCGGGCCGGCCAAGAACAACATTGAACGTGCCCTCATTGAGGCAGAGGGGCTGGTGCGCGACTTCTCTGAGGACAATCCATCCACCTTGGTCACCGTTCTCCGCTTCGCCAACGTGCTGGGCACGCACCTCACCACCCCGCTCAGTCGTAATTTGTCACGACCGCTGTGCCCCTCCATCTTCGGATTCGATCCACTCCTTCAATTTGTGGAGGAGGACGATGTCGTTCGAGCCTTGCTCCACGTCACGCGTGGTGGAATCCCCGGCCTCTACAACGTGGCCGGCGAGGGCCGGCTCCCGTGGAGCGAAGTGGCCCATATTTGCGGCACGCACTTAATGCCGCTCTCTCCCTACAGCCCGTTGAAGATTCGGCCCCTGTCGCGCCTGTTCGACCTTCCACCCGAACTCGAAGACCTCTTGCGCTATGGCCGCGGTGTCGACACGCGTCGCATGCTGGCCACCGGCTTCGACTACCAATCCACCAGCGCCGGTGCCGTTGAGAGCTTCATTCGGGCGTTGCGACTGCGCCGCGGCGCCGGGAAGAAGAAGGACTCCTACAAATACGAGCACGACGTGGAGCAGTTCTTCCGGCACTCCCCTTCTGTGACAGGAATCTCAGAGGGCTGAACGCAAAACCGTCGCCACCTTCATGCTCAGCGCTTCTCCCCGCCAGAAGTTCCCCTATTCGGGCCCAGTGCGCAGCTTGAACTCCGCACCACACGGATCGGTCACCGTCGCCATTCGCCCATAGGGAGTGTCTTCGGGTGCCCTGACGACCGCACCGCCCAGCGATGCGACTTTGGCCACGGAGGTATCGACGTCGGCGGTCTCCCAGTAGATCGACCAGTGCGCCGGAACGCCTTTGGGCATGAAGCCGCGTGCATCCATAATGCCGGCCAGTTCGATTCCCCCCTCCGGATCGGCCATGGTGGAGTATCGAAATTCGTCGGTGTCGCCCACCGTGTTGGTCTTCCAGCCAAAGACGTCCTGATAAAACTTGATGGCGGTGGTGAAGTCACGCGTGTGCACCTCGAACCAGCTCGGAGCGCCAGGCTCGCCCAGCACCGTGAAACCCGGGAAGGTTCCGGCCTGCCACGCCCCGAGACCAGCGCCGGTCGGATCACTGAGCACGGTTTGGATCCCAAGGTCGGCCACGGCCATGGGCGGAAAGGCAATTTGTGCCCCGGCGGCTTCAGCGTCGCTGACGGTCTTATTGATGTCGTCGGTGGCCAAGTAGACCTTCCACACGTTCTGGGCTGGCATGTCGCCCATGTCACCCATGGCCCCAGCGGTCATGACCCCTTCTCGCAAGAAGTTGAAGTAACCGCCGAATTCGGGATTGGGCTCCTCGGACTCCCACCCAAAGAGTTCGCCGTAAAACTTTCGGCTTCCCTCCACATCGGATGTCCACAGATCAGCCCAACATGGCGATCCCAGCGGTGCGCGTTCACGAGTCGGCATGGCTGCTCCTTTGGTCCTGATCAATCATCTCATCTTGTAGACGAACGGCGCTCCTCCTTCTGATCGGTTCGCCGAGATTTCCTCCCGACCTGATCTCAGCGCTTCGGCGGCACAGAGAGCCACTTCGAACCCAACCAAACGTCCAAGCTGGCCGGCCGGAATCGGACACTGGCATTGCTCGGATACGGGGTCAGTTCACCGACCAAAATGCGATCTTCCAATTCGTAGAAGTCAACCCGGACGAAATCGATGTCACGACCGAGCACTTCGGCCCACTCCAGCATCAGATCAAGGTGGGGTGGCGGAGGTTGATTTCGATTGGGCGGATTTGGATGGAGCAAGGTGCCCTCCATCGGGCTCCAGTCGGGGTACCGCAGTAATCGATAGCGACTTCCATCTTCTGTGATATCGACATAGATCATTTCGGTTTTACCGTGAAATGCCATGAATCGATATTCGGTAAATGCGGCCACCCCATGGGCAGGAA